>ENA-UOJE01000824-UOJE01000824.1-human-gut-metagenome-genome-assembly--contig:-C23-NODE-824-length-32030-cov-9.377107_pt1 | contig 32030 bp, 28 predicted proteins | sample MGYA00242341_ERZ723888 | MGnify/ENA metagenome assembly ERZ723888 | reverse complement strand
ATCGTTGGTTTTCATTTTTTTGTTTTCGGTATTCAAGTTTTTGGGAGAATTTATTTTACCCTGCTTCATCAAAATGGAATTGGCATAGCCATACATATCGCCGCTGAAAATAACCGTCCATATCACGTAAGCGGAGCCGGAAATAGAGGGGGAATAGAAAACCAGCGTCATCAAGGCCCGCAGCCCCCGGGGCAGTTCATTGAGCATCCAGGCGAGAAGCACGCAGGCCAGATAACTCACAGGACCGGTGATAGCCGCAAAAAGGAAGGTGTTGCCCACCGCTTTTTTGAAGATCTCATCGGCAAAAAACATCTTCGCATAATTTGCCAGCCCGGCGAATTCCGGCGGCTCCAGAACATTAAAGTTGGTGAAACTCAAAAAAATGGACATGAGCACCGGCGCAATGGTAAAGACCAGAAAAATGACGGTAAAGGGTATTAGGAACAGATAAGCCTCTGGATTTTTCTTTATATCCCTTGCCAAGATTTTGCACGGGTTCCTTGTCTTAGCACGGTTTCTGCTTGTTAAATTGTTCATTGCCAGCCATGCCTTTCATCCTATTTGCCACACGATATAGGTTTATTGATCCATCCCGAATTCCCGGCGTTTTTCGTGAAGTTCCCTGTTGATTGACTTCACATAGTCGGTCAGCGCATCCCGCGGTGCCTGTCGGGAGATCACCACCGCTTTAAACGCATATTCTAGGCACCGGCTGGTATAGTAGCCGCCGGGTACTTCGGGGATCTCCTTCACCCATTCCCATTGGGCCTGAATAGCCGCAAGTTCCCCCTGGCTCCAGGCAATTTGCTGCGCCGCCTCCTTATTGGCGGTAAAATGCCGGGCGGCCACGCCCAAAACATTTTCCAGTTCATGGCCATATTCCGCCTGTATCTCCGTCGATGTCCACCAGTCGATGAACTTCCAGGCACTTTCCGGGTTTGCCGCAGCGCTCAAGATCATGGCCCCCGCCGCCGTCCCAGGCACCGAACGGTCGATATTCTCTTCCGCATCCTCGGTTCCCGGGATCGGGAGAATCCCCCACATCCCCTGGATTTCGGGCGCGTAGATAGACAGCAGGTTGTACATGGAAATATCGGCAATCGCAATGGGGATCTCCCCGATGCGGAACCGAGTGGCGAAATTGTATTCCTGGGGGGAACCGTAATTGGTATAGAATTCGGTCAGCTGTTTGAAAGCGGCGATCCCTGTTTCCGTATCCATACCGGAATATTTCCCATTCTCCTGGTAAAAGCCGCCTCCGTTTTGGTAAAGAAGCATGCCATATCCCGTCTGGGTCGCGGGAAGCCCCAGGTTCATATGCTTTTTCTGGATGATGGAGATGGCGGTGTATACATCCTCCCAGGTGTTGAGTTCGGTTATCCCCAGCTCGGCCAAAATATCCTTGCGGTAAAAGAGCATGGGAAACGTCTGGGTCTCCGGCAGGGAGTAGATGCCGCCTTCATATTGAAAGGGCAGCAGGGCGCTGGGATAAAAACGCTCCGCCACTTGAGAGTATCCGTCAAAATCCAGAAGGTTCACCGCCGCATGGCGCATGGCGAAATTGACGATCTCCGTCTGGCTGATCTGCAAAGCCACATCCGGCCCTTTTCCAGCCAGCGTGGCCGGAAGTAGGGAACTCATGCTGACCAGCGACAGGTTCACGCCTATCTGATATTCCGGGACAAATTTTTCATCAATGATTTTCTTGATAATCGTGGACTGATCCCGTCCCGAGCCTATCCATACTTCCAATGTATTGTCGGATGTATAGATGTTCCCCAGGGTGTTATACGTCTGGAAATAAGAGGAGAAAAAGGCCAGCACGTTGTACCAAAGGGCGTCGAAAAATCCCGCTGACGCTTTGGGCAGCTCCTCATTCCGGGAATACAGCACCAGATAATCCAACTCCAGAGGCTGCTCCTTTGCCGTCAGCAGCCAGCTGCCCAAAGAGGTGATGCAGTCCTTATAATCGCTGAAACTGGCCGGTATTTTTTCCGGATCCCGGATCATCTCACTGAGACGGAATTCCATCCGCGACAAGGTGGCGAAATTGGACCCGCGCTTGCCGGTATAGAGGAGAAGTTCCTCCATGGCGCTCTGCATCAGCAGCTGCTGCTGATGCAGTTCCTCTGTCAAATGAGGCAGCTGCTTTTGAATCTCATAGTCCCGGTAAAGATCCGGATCCGCCCCGGTTATCATCAGGATCTGCCGGTAAATCTCATTGTTTTCGTAAACTGCCTGGGATACTTTCGCAATCACGGATTTCATATCGCCTAAGATGGCTTCCAGGCAAATTTCATGTTCCCCTTCGGTCAAGTAGAAAAGATACTCCTCTTCCCCGTTTCCCAATGGGATCATTTGCCAGTCGTCGCTGTATTGGAACTGCAGGTTCGCGGCCTCCTGGAACGGGACGGCGCCGTCTATGTAGAGCCTTCTGGAACTATAGGCACCGCTGGAGAGGTTCTGCCTTGCCTTAAGGGCGATTTTATACACCCCATCCTCCGGGGCGTAAATTTTCCAGGTTATCGAGTCGCCGGGGTACTTCCATCGGTCGCCGCCGATGGTATTCAGGCGTAAATAGCGGTAGCTGTTGGGGGAGGTGGTCGGCGAAGAACGGTCATAGATGGGACAGAGCATGGGGGAGCTTTTCAAGTAACTTTTCTCCGCCTCATAGATCTGCGGCTCCATGTCCACCAGCGCATCTGTCTCCAGCGCCTGCTTCGTTTCCCCGTAGGAAAGGACCACCGAGGGCCGAACCAGTGAAAGGGCACCGAAAGCCATTGGCTCTTCCTCGGACAAAAAGCGGAAAGTATGCGTTCCTGCAGTGAGATAAAACTGATAGGGGCTGTCATAGTTCCCGGTCATGTCCCGCAGCCGGATGGTCCGCCATACAGCTTCCTCCACCTGGCTGGGGGTGACGTCGTTCCCGCTTTGATCCGTCGTAATCGCGGTTTTATCCTTATACTGGCGGGGGAAAGTCATAAAAAGGGCTTCATAAAAAGGGATTTTCCCATCGATAAGCAATTGTCGTACGATTTCGGTAGGATTCCCTTCCAGTGGAAGATAGGTTACCTCCAATTCATACAGCCCTGCCCGCTCCACATCGACCTGCCATTCGGCAAAGCCCTCCCCCTTGGTAACCACCGCTTTGCCGTCACGGCCGTTCAGGTCCTCCCGCAGTTCTATATTTTCTCCCGCTGTCGGTTCTTCGATGCAGAACGGCTGATCCTTCTCTCCGGCCTCTTGGCCGCCATAAACGCTCCAGTACCATTCGTAATCGTTATTGTTATCCGCGTCGGGAGGCAGTTCAAAGGTGTATCGCTGTGTTTCCGGTTCTGCCGCAGAGGGGATAATCCCTCCGCCGGATACGAGACATACGCCCAGCAGCAACGCCAAGCCCCGCCGCAGCCCCTTGGTCAATCTCTTTTTCATTGCATTACTCCATATCCTCAACGATACAAATCTCCGGGTTTTACCGGCGGGAGGGAAGGGGGCGTACCCGCCCCTTCCGATGCCCGCTGTTCGGCGGAACCTGCTACTTCGCCTTTTTTTTCTTCTTGATAACCAGGAAATACACCGCGCAGAACGCGCCGGCGCCAACGACCAATACTCCGAGAACAATACCCACGATCAGGCCGGTATTCGAACCCGATCCGGCCTGCGAACTTTGGCTTGGCAGCGCGGAAGCGTAGGCAGAACCAGTGGACTCCACGACAAAGATATCGTCGTTTTTGCTGGAGGCAGGTGTTTCGCTGTTTTCACCGTCACTGGATTCCGGAGCCGCCTGCGTAGTCGACGGGACAGGCGCTTGGGTGGTTTCCGGCGGGTTCGGGTTCAGCTTTTCTACAATCCCGTCATATTCGCCCAGCACCACGCTGTCATTGATTTTTACATAATGGATAATCGCGCCGATGTTGATCGCATTGTAAATACCGACATACTCTCCGGTAAACGCATTGTTCTCAAAAGTGATAACCGGGGTGTACATGTCGTCATAGTAAACGGACAGCATGTTCCCGCGGGCCACAAGGCGCATGACATGCTCTTTGCTCAGATCGCTGTCCACCGGCTTGCTGGTAGCCATGGATTCGCCGCTTCCCTTGCGCCCGTATAAATACAGCGAGGAATCAAACTCGGAGCCGGCGCGGATGACCCGGGCCACGCAAGCATTCATCTTTTCAACGGTGGTACTCTGGCCTTCCAGAGAATCCGCCCGGACAATCAACCCCCAGTAAGCGCCTTCCTGCACGTTGGAAACCGCCATTTCAATCGTTACGTCGGCGCCGACGGGCTTTTTATACAGCCGCTGGCCAAACCAGTTCCACGCGTTAACCGAATAGGTGCCGTCGTCGTTTTTGGTGTAATCGGCCGTCAGCCCTTCATAGGACAGCCAGTCCTTTTCAAAATCCGCGTCGTCCGCGGCAATCGAAAAACCCAGGGAGAGCACCAGGGCGGCCAAAAGCATACAGACGAACTGTTTACCCAATTTTTTCATTTCAACCACCATATCAACCGCTTCGCGTCGGCGCAGACAGGAATGAAAACCTGCTGGCGTGCGGTCGCCTTTCCTATAAGATTGGTTTGAGGGGGAAGCGCATGATCCTGTGCGGTGGGCTGATTGACTGCGGGCACTGTCTCTGCCCGCCCGGGAAACCGCCCTTTAACCGGCTTTACGATTCCTGGACGTACTCTACGTCCACAATAACCTTGGACACATTATTTTTATAGGTAATCAAAAGTGATCTGGTTTCCGCATCGTATGCCCTGTCCACCAGAACGTCCTTTTGGGTCACCATATTGGTCGCTGCCAGCCGGCTGATTTTGTATCCCTCCGGGATGAAGATCCGGATCGTGCCGGATGTGTTTTCCGGCCCTGCCGTGACCACCCGCGTAATCAGCCGGTTTTCGATGACCGTGGGGTTGTTACCCTGCGCAAACAGCACCACCGGCTTGGCGCTGGCATATTTTTCGCTCACATCCAGCAACAGCGCGGAATCCCCTTCCTTAACCTCCAGGCTGCTGATCACCGGTAAAGTCTCGTCGAAAAGATTGATCCACCGGCCTTCGGCGGTAACCGCGTCCCCGCTGATAGCATTGAATCCGTAAACCGGCCCCCGCTGATATGAGATAGAGGTATTCTTGGCAATGGTTTTGGACAATCTTTCCCGGGCTATCTGCGCCACAATATCCCACAGCGTATCCCCAGTATCCCGCATACAGAAATAAGCGGGGTCCATACCGAAGAAATAGAAATTCCCCTTCCCTACCGCTTTTTCAAATGCCACGGCTTTGCCGCCGGCCCGGTACAGGACCTGAACGTTTCCCCCGACGTCATATCCGGTGATCCGCGCCTTATCCACCTTCGCCGTAATATCCCCGACGTTCTCCGCCAGGGAAGAGCCGTCCTCCGCGACCAGGACGGAGGCCCCCAGCCCCACGGTCCTTCCAGTGACATCGCAGCCCAGGATAGACAGGAGATGCTCCTCCGGCGCGTCAAATCCTGCTTTTTTCCACCAGCTGTAGGACAGGTCCTCATATTCGCCCGCCCCGCCCATATAGAGTACCGTGCCGCCGTTTTGCAGATATTCCTTGAGATTATCGCTGCAAAGGGTATTGCCCGGCTTCATCAGGTCATAACTCACAAGGACAATGTCATACTCCCCTAGGATGTTCACATCATCCTTGACGCTTCCCACCGGGATCGCGTCCACCAGCAGGCCGTTGTATACCAGACCTGCCAGCAGACCGTAAAAGCTGTTGTTGTTCACCGTGCTCTGCGGGCCGCCCGCCTGAAAGTTGGAGGTATCCAGCAGAAGGGCGCCCACACGGATATCCCTGTTGGGGGTCTGAGCCGCATCCTGGTATTTGTACATCTGCCCCTGCAGGGAGGTGATGTTGTTCATGATGACCTTGTACGCATCCGTCGAAACAGGATTCGCGGAATATCCGGCGGCCGAATAGGCCCGGTCCGGCCATTCAAAATCATACCGGTACACATTCGGGAATATCAGCTGGGCGGCAAGCTGATGCTGGTACAGCTTGAAGCAATCCTCCAGACTCTTTCCTGTATAGCCGTCCCCCTTGGCATCCGTGGTAAAGGAAATGGTTTTCGTGGGGAACTGCCTGCCGAGGTTGGCCCAATAGCTGTAATCCACATAACCGTTTACAAACGGCCTTGCCATAGAACCCCCGTTATAGGAAAAGGGAAGTTCCATGGTATTGGACCAGGTCTGCCCTTGCATACCGTCCACATAGGGCAGGGCCATGCTGTCATGATTTGCGATGGGATTGGTAAAGGAAAAGTAAGCCAGCGAGGTATGGCTGCCCAAGGTAAGGGTAAGGCCTGGATCCGCTTCCTTAAGGGGCTTGAAAACCTGTTCGATCTGCCGCAGCATCAGATGGCTCTTGAGTTGCTGGGCTTTGTAGTATAGTTCCTGATCATCCCAGAAGGGCTGCCAATCCTCGTTGTAATACGCCTTCCATTCCTGACGGAAGCCCTCTTCATATCCAACGCTTCCCCATATCCCCTGTTCGGACATCCCCAGCCTTTTTATGCCCAGACTGATCAATTCCTGATACTGTGTCAAAAGGAACCGGTTCCAGTTTTCGGTGGGCAGCATATAATGGATGCCTTGCAGCAGGCTGTATCCGTACTTTTCCCCATTACGGGTGCGGAAGATGTCCTCGTCATGGGTTTGGCCGTCGTACTCTCCGGAGGTATACTTGCCGTAGACATCCTGATTGGCGCAGGTTCCCCCGCCTAAGCTTTTGACATCATACGTGGTGGGGAAACTGCTGATCGTCTCCGGACGGACGCCGGTCCCATCCACTTGGATGGATGTTTCCATATTGTATTTGGAACGGGTTACATACGTGGTATACACATCGTCTTTTGGATATAGTTCCTCCGTCAGCGGCTGGTCCTCCAGTTCGGAGGCAGGGCGGCTTTCTGTTCCCGGCGAAGAATCACACCCGGCTATGATCCCTGCCAGGAGCGCTATCGCGGACAAAAGCGAAACCATACGCTTAAGGCTCATCGGCTCATTCCTTTCTCATGAATCGCGGCATCCTTCCGTCAACCCTGACAGCTATTCGCTCTTGTTCTTTTTGAAAAAGTCTTCAATCTGCAGCTGGATTTTGTTTTCTATGGCTTCCATGCTGGCCTTCGGGCTGTTGGAACCGTCCCGGGTACAGGCATAGATCGCTGGTGTCAGATTGGAAAGGGTCACAATCCCCATTCCCTGCAGGGGCGTCACTTTATCGCTCAGATCCTTGAAGATTTGAAAGGCATCCTCATCGTCCCGCAGGGAGTTCGTCCTGGTAAAGTAATCCGGGTCATCCACTGTCTCGTCGCCGGTTTTGGCAAGAGGCTCCATGCACAGGTTGAAGATAAAGGAGGATTTGTCCGGCTCCGACGTCCCGATAGTGGCCACATAAACGGGGTACTGGGAATGCATGCTGACGTAATCGCTGGCGCTTGGGCCTTTCGGGAAGGGCACCATGCCGTAATCGTCCTCCATATCGTCCTTGATAGAATTCGTGAAGCCGAACTGGTGGAACATAAACGCAACCTTCCGCGCTTTGAACATGGCGGCGCCGCCTTCATTGGTGGTAGGCATGCTGGGATATACCAGCTTCTGGTCATATAATCCTTTGACAAAATTAAGCGCTTCCTGGGCGTCGGCATCCAGCATGGAATACCGGTAGGTCCCGTTATCCGGCTTTATCTCTGAAGCACCGTTGGAATACAGGAAGGGGATCTCCATCTGCAGGGCCGCCCACTGCACGGTGCCGATCCCGTAGATATCCGGTATGTGGTCCCCATCCGTGTCAATGGTCATTGCCTTAGCCAGCTTTTCGAATTCTTCCCAGGTCCATTTCCCCTGTTTATACAGTTCGTATGGGCTGGTCACATTCTTTTCCTTCAGGAGCGTCGCGTTGAAGAACATAACCGAACCCAGGCTGCTGCTGGTTTCAATGCCGTAAACCTCATTGTTGAAAGAGGCCACCCGTATCGCCGAAGGGGACCATTTCGTATCCTCCAGGTCTATGTATTTCATCCGGCTCATCGGCATTAGCAGATCCGAAGCGCGCAGGCTGACAAAGCGGGGATAATCCAGCAGAATAAAATCGGCAAACTTATCCCCCGCCATGGCGGAACTGATGATGGATTGATTTAAATCTTCGCCGGAGTAGCCTGTGTACTTGATAGTGCACCCGTACTCCTTTTCGATATCCCGCAGCCGCTCATAATAGTAATCCTGTTTGGCGCTTTCCCCTTTCTGCGGATTGAAATAAGTGTTTGTTCCCCAAAGGCTGACGACGCTGAATTCATACCCATTCACATCGATCTCGCCCTCGGAAGAGGTTTGGAAAGTCGGCGTGCTGCTGGATGCGGTGGTGACGCAGCCGGCAAAGCTTACCGGAAGGACGGCCAAAAGGCTGGCGGCCAACGCCCGTTTAAAAAAGGATCCCCGTTTGTTTGACATGTCGATTCCTCCTAATTTTTTGTTGATGGTTCAACACCAAACGAATCTGGCGTCCAGATACTTTTTTACCGCTTCCAGGCTGCACAGGCCGTTTTCCTGTTCTACCAACAGCAAATACCGGTTCTGCCGCTTTCCCCCTTCTCCGTCGATATCCACTACCGCCTCCATACTTTTGCAGGCCGGAACCGGGAACGCGAAATCCTCCAGCTTTTCGCAGGGGACGTTAAACAGCGTATCCGGATAGCAGCGGTGGAACAGCGTCTCCTCCCCGTCGCTCTTGATCGTGATGGAAACCGTCCTTCGTACTGCTTTGGCGGTATCGTTGTGAATTCTCAGGCTCCCCCGGAAAATCTCTCCCGGCCGGAACACCAGCGCCTCATGCCACAAAGACGCATGGACTGGCCGAAACGCCGATTTGACGAAATAATACGCCTGCTTGGGACGCGAAAAATAATCGATCAAAAAGGTCCCTGAAGTGGAGGGCCACGGCTCGTTCACCTGCCAGATTATGCTGCCGCTGTTTTGGAAAGCCCGGCTGCGGTTGGCTTCGACAGCGTACTGCAGCGCCGTGGCCTGGATAAATTGGCTTGCCGCGGCGAAATCCTCCAAACTCTCCAGCCGGCCGAATATAGCGCAGTCCCGTTCCCAGGTGTTCCACCATTCGCCGTGATGGCGCCACATGCTGTCGCGGCCGTCCAACCGGGTACATTCTTCCCCGGGCAGGACGGCGCGGATCGTTTCCGCATTTGTAAGGCCGTCACAGCCGAACTCCGAATGGAGCAGGCTGTCCGAAGCGTTGAAAACCTCATATTCCCGCCGGACGCCCTCATACTTCCAAGGGCCGTGCACATCATAATTTTCACCGGGAAAATCGATGTTTAGGAATTCCCGCGGGCCATAGGCCGAGGTGGGCAAAAATTGTTTCCCGGGATCGTACCGTTCCACGATTTCCGCCAGCAGCCGGATATTGGGATCCTCCGCCGTAACCGGCTTGTTCCGCGCCTTTTGCAACTCGTTCCCGCCGCACCAAAACACATGGCAGCCGTGGTTGCGTATCGTCTTGACGGCCGTTTCCGCCGCCCTTTGCAATAATGCCAAGAATTCCGGTTTCTGAGACGGTACATTGTCCAGTCCGGAAGAGGACTGGATGAATTCCTGCCATACCATCAGGCCGTGGCGGTCGCAGAGTCTGTAGAACTCCTCGTCTTCAATCAAACCTCCGCCCCACACACGCACCAGGTTGATATTGGCCTCTTTCATCTGCAAGACCAGCTTTTCATAGCGTTCTGCGGTAACGGTACCGTATTCCATGTCCAACGGTACCATATTGACACCTTTGATGTAAACTGGCAAATTATTGATGACAACGGTATACGCAAGGGAGTCCTCAGGGGCGTGCTCATTTTTTCTGTATTCTATCTTCCGCAGCCCGGTCTCTATAGAAAAACAATCCGATATGTACCCTTCCTGGTCGTGCACCGTTACATCAAAGCAGTAAAGCGGCTGCTCTCCAAGGCCGTTAGGATACCAAAGCGCCGGGCGGTCTATCGCGACCGGGATGGAAAAGGCCGTGCTTTCCCCGTCCAGCGGCAGCGTCATTTCCCGCCTGCATACACATGCGCGGTTATGCCTGCATTCCACCGTCACCTTGGCCCATTCGCCCCCCTGGGAACCGATCCGTCCTTCCACACAAAGATCGCCCGCCAGCGCGTCCCGCTGAAGGACATGGATATCCTCCAGCGTCAACGCCCCCTGCTCCAGCAGGTAAACGCCCTTATACAGCCCTACGTTAACCATCCGCGTGGAAAAATCCCATTTATAATTGAACCGGGCCTTTTGGGTAAAGGTTTGGCTGGTATAGCCGATTTGCCCCATTTCCTCCGGAGGGTGGCGGAACATCACCGTCAGAAGATTATCCCCTCGTCTGATGGAAGCGCTTACATCCACCTTGCATGGAAGGTACATCCCCTTATGCGTGGCAATGGCCTTTCCGTTAAGGAGGATATCCGCCTCGTAATCGATGCCCTCAAACAACAGGAAAACCTGTTTGGCCCCTTCTGCTGGACGATAAGGGAAGGTCGTTTTATAAATCCACCATCGATTGGCCACCCATTCGCATTTCAGAGAATTGAACCCATAATACGGATCCTCTATGATTCCCGCTGCAAACAGCGCCTGATAAATCCCGCCTGGCACCTGTACAGGAATCCACGGGGTAACCCCCTCCAAATCCTTCTGGGTTTCCAAGCTCTGCCCCAGCAACGGATGATACGGCCAGAAACCGCATAATTTCCAGTCGGTAATCGCTTGCTTTCTCAATTTTTATCTCTCCATTATTCCTTTTTGGCGGGACCGTAAAACAATATCCGCTGCAAAATTGCTTCTAACTACATTGTATATAATAAATAAAAAGGCTGAGACTGTCTATCTCGTTTTTGCTGTTTTAGGGTGATAATCGTGCAGATTTTACATAGCATCTTTTTTCCTATTCCCGCTGTATTCCAACACCAATTCACATGCTTAATTCACCGGCTTGTTTTTTCGGAACTCCGATGGTGTACAGCCGATTTCCCGCCGGAAATAGCGGGAAAAATTGCTCATATCGGAGAAACCGCAGGCAACGCCAATATCGGTTACCGAATCATCGGTGGTATTCAGCAGGTTTTTCGCCGCGGCCAGGCGGCAAAGCAGATGGAATCTTCCCACACTGTAGCCAGTTATCTCCTTAAAGCTGTGGGCAAGATAGGAAACGCTGACATGGTATTCCTCCGCCAAATCGGTTAATGTGATTTCCTGCGCCGGGTTTTGCTCAAGCCGCTGCTTTATCTGCTGGACGGTGGAAGCAAAGGTCGGTTTGTTGAAAGGGAAGGCCACCGGCTCAAACCGATAGAGGCATTGGAGAAACATTTGCAGGATCGTCGCTTCCCCCGGAGGAAAATCATCGGCTTTCCGCTCCTGATTGAGCATATCCAGCAATATTTTCAGCCGGTCGCTGATGGGCTCCACCGGCAGCACATGGGAGAAATTCGCCGGCCGGTTGGTAAACGGGGACAGCAGGCGGTCGCTGTCCGAAATCTGCGTACGCGCCTGTTCCGGCAAAATATTCATGACATAACGGCAATAGTTTTTATTGACATGGGAAAAGGTATGGGTTTCCCGATGGTTGATAAAGACGATGGAAGGCTTATCAATCATATACCGAACGGAATCAATGTGGAACATCAGGATCCCTCTTACGATAAACAGAACCTGATAGGTCTTATGGCTGTGCGGCAGATTGTCGTACGGCCCTTCTGCATAATACAGCGAGTCGATACAGGACATAAAGCACCTCATTTTGCAATTTTTACATAATTTACAGCAATTCCAATATTGCGGCCTTTTCAACAAACAAAATATAATGAAGTCACACATGGAGTTCCTGTGGGACTGGCCTTATGGCACTTTGCCCCCGTATGGAAACATTACATAGAAAGGTCTGTTGACGATGTACACTGTCAGTACTCGACTGAACCTATACCGTATTGTCCCGGTAATCCGTCTCGACACGCCGGAAGATGCGCCGCCCCTGGCGGAAGCGCTTTGCGACGGCGGCCTTCCGGTGGCGGAAATCACCTTCCGGACCGAGGCGGCGGAAGAGTCCCTGCGGATCCTCCGCCGGCGATACCCGGATATGCTTCTAGGCGCAGGGACGGTGTTGTCCGCCTGTCAGGCGGATGCTGCAGCCGCAGTCGGAGCCGATTTTATTGTCAGCCCGGGATTCAGCCCGAAGGTTGTGGAGCATTGCCTTTCTAAAGGCTACCCCGTCTATCCCGGCGTATGCACCCCTACCGAGGTGGAGGCGGCCTTGGGTTATGGGCTGACGGAACTGAAATTCTTCCCCGCCGAAGCGGCGGGAGGCCTTGCCATGATCCGGGCACTGTCCGCCCCCTATCCGTCGGTCCGTTTTATGCCCACAGGGGGGCTTCACCCGCAAAATGTAGGAACCTATCTGGCCTGTCCAGCGGTCTTTGCCTGCGGCGGTAGCTGGATGGCACCGGACAGTATGATCCGGGCCGGGGAATTTGCGGGCATCCGGCAATTGACGGCCGAGGCTGTAAAGCTGGCGAAAAGCCTCTGAACATCCCTATATCTTTCATCGTGTCAGCCACCCTTCGGATCGGGGCGGGCCGGAGGAAGGGATCCGGCCGCCTGCCCCAAGATTTCATCATACAACTATAGAAAGGATGCGGTTTTTATGCAACCCACGCGTGTCGTCACCTTCGGCGAACTCATGCTGCGTCTTGCCCCCGAGGGATACTCCCGTTTCCAGCAGGCGGACCGTTATCAGGCAACCTACGGCGGAGGAGAGGCCAATGTGGCGGTTTCCCTGTCCCAATTCGGCTTGGACGCCGCCTTTGTCTCCAAGCTGCCCACCCATGATATCGGCCAGGCGGGCGTCAACGCCCTGCAGCGCTACGGGGTAAACACCGGCTGCATTGTGCGCGGCGGCGGGCGCGTCGGCATCTACTACCTGGAAAAAGGGGCCTCCCAGCGTCCCTCCAAGGTCATTTATGACCGGAGTGGCTCTGCCATCGCCGAAGCGGCGCCGGAGGATTTCGACTGGGACGCCATTCTGGCTGGCGCCAGCTGGTTCCATTTCACCGGCATCACCCCCGCGCTGGGGGACAACGTGGCAACCATTTGCCTGGAAGCCTGTCAGGCGGCCCGGCGGCTGGGGATAACCGTCAGCTGCGATCTCAACTACCGGAAAAACCTCTGGAGCCGTGAAAAAGCCGGTGCCGTCATGACCTCCTTTATGCCGTATGTGGACATCTGCATTGCCAACGAGGAAGATGCGGCGGACGTATTCGGGATCCGTGCCGCCAACACCGATGTTACCGCCGGACAGATCAGCAGGGAAGGATATCAGGATGTCGCCCGCCGACTTGCGGAACGGTTTGATTTCCGGGAAGTCGCCATCACCCTGCGCACCTCCTTATCCGCCAGCGAAAACAAATGGGCCGCTATGCTGTACGATGGCGATACTTTTTATTTCAGCAAAGAATACCATATCCGGATTGTAGATCGCGTAGGCGGCGGCGACAGCTTCGGCGCAGGTCTGATCTATGCCTCGCTGACCGGAGCAGGCCCCCAGGAACGTCTGGAGTTCGCCGTTGCCGCTTCCTGTCTCAAGCATACCGTCGAAGGGGATTTCAATCTTGTTTCCGCGGAGGAAATCAGCCACTTGGCCCAGGGGGACGGGAGCGGGCGTGTGCAAAGATGAAAAAAGCGAAAGCAAAAAGGAGGACTTATACCTATGATGACAGTTACGTCCCGCGCAATCCCGCAAAACAAAGCAGATCTGGACCATGCTGGTATAACGCTTCCTTATATAGCGGATACATCCGTTTTATCCGACTGTGTAAAAATCCATCGTCAAACCATCCCCAATCGGATCGTCTATCAAGCAATGGAGGGGTGCGACGGTACAGCCGAGGGCCGTCCCGACAGTCTGACATTCCGCCGTTACCGGCGTTTCGCCGCAGGGGGACCGGGAATAATCTGGGTAGAAGCCACGGCTGTTCTGGAGGAAGGCCGTGCCAATCCCCGCCAGCTTTTTCTGAATCCGAATACGCTGGACAGCTTCTCCCGCCTGGTTTCCGCCATTAAGGAGGAATGCTTCCGCAACAATGGGTTTGAGCCCTTTGTGGCCGTACAGCTAACCCATTCCGGCCGTTACAGCAAGCCCAACGGAACGCCCGCCCCGCTCATCGCATACAATAATCCGGTTTTTGAGGGCGACCGCCCTCTGGATTCCGCCTGTATTGTTACAGACGATTATCTGGACACGGTTGGGGAATATCTTGCAGAAGGGGCGCGATTAGCCCAAAAGGCCGGATTTGACGCCGCTGACATCAAGTCCTGCCATCGGTATCTACTTTGCGAATTGCTCTCCGCCTATACCCGGCCCGGCAAATACGGCGGCAGCTTTGTAAACCGCACCCGCCTGCTACGTGAAACCGTGGCGAACGCCGTGCAAAACTGTTCCGGCGATTTTGTGATCGCATCGCGGCTGAACATATATGACGGCTTCCCCTACCCTTACGGGTTCGGGATAAGCCCAGACGGCGGCTCCACGCCGGATTACGCTGAACCCAAGGCCCTGGTCGCCGCCCTGGCGGACAGCGGACTGCAGCTGCTCAATCTCACCATGGGGAACCCTTATCTGAACCCGCATGTGAACCGGCCGTTTTCAAAAGGCCCCTATATTCCTGACGAACCGCCCCTCCAGGGCGTGGAACGGCTTCTCACCGGGATCCGGGAGGTAACGGCCGCAAGCCGCGCCCCCACCGTCTGTTCCGGTCTGAGCTTTTTGGGCGGCGTTTCGCCGCATGTGGCCGCAGCCTGTATAAAGGAGGGCTGGTTTGCCTTTGCCGGTTATGGGCGTGAAGCCTTTGCTTATCCAAACATCGCCAGGGATATCTGCAGCCGCCGGGAGTTATCTGCCGGACATTTCTGCATCGCCTGCAGCAAATGCTCCGAACTGATGCGGGCTGGCGGCACCACCGGCTGCGTGGTACGGGACAGCGAGGAATATCTCCCGCTGTACAAACAATACGTTCTGAAGAACACAATGGAGGCGTAGCTTTATGAACAAAACTGCTATCGTGACCGGCGCCCTGGGGGGGATCGGTTTCGCCGCTGTATCGCGACTGATCCGCGACGGTTATCGCGTGCTGGCCACGGATATTCTGCCGGAGGCAGAAGCCCGGGGAAAAAACGCGCCTTGGGGCGATGCCGCCGTCTATCTGCCGGGAGATATCAGCCGGACGGAGGACCGCCAGAGGATCATGGAAACTGCCGTAAAGGAGCTGGACCGCTTGGACGCTCTTATCAATGTGGCCGGAGTCGCGCCCCGCGTCCGGGGCGACTTGCTGGAAATGACGGAGGAGAGCTACGACCGGGTTATGGGGATCAATACCAAAGGGACCCTTTTTCTGACCCAGGCTGTGGCACGGCAGATGCTGGCCCAGGAACGGGACCGCAATGGCCTGCGGGGGTGCATTGTCAACATCTCCTCCATGTCCGCCTATGTCAGTTCCCTCAGCCGGGGCGAATACTGCATCTCCAAAGCCGGCGTATCGATGATTACCCGGCTGTTTGCCCACCGGCTGGCAGCGGAAGGAATCCCGGTCAACGAAATCCGCCCCGGCATCATTGCCACAGACATGACGGCCTCCGTCAAAGAGACATATGACCATCTCATTGCCGGCGGGCTGCTTCCCAATCCGCGCTGGGGAACGCCGGAGGATGTGGCGGAGGCAATCGCCCTGCTCGCCGAAGGGCGTCTGGGATACACTACCGGCCAGTCGATTGACGTAGACGGCGGCTTCCACATTCCCCGTTTGTGAAGGAGGGACAGTTTGTGAAAGAGGAAACGCTCTGTTTTGGAGATATCCCCGTACGTACCACCGTCCTGCACACGGTTGTTGTGGGAAGTGGCGCGGCGGGCTTCAACGCTGCCCTCCGCTTGAGGCAATACGGCGTGGAGGATATCGCGGTGGTTACCGAGGGGATCGCAATGGGAACCTCCCGCAACACCGGCTCCGACAAGCAGACCTATTATAAACTGAGCCTCTGCGGAAATTCTCCGGATTCTCCGGCCGCCATGGCTAAAGACCTTTTTGCGGGCCGCTGTGTAGACGGGGACATCGCCTATGCCGAGGCAGCGTTGTCGATTCCCTGTTTCCTGCATCTGGCGGAGCTGGGGGTGCCCTTTCCGGTAAACCGCTACGGCGAATACGTGGGCTACAAGACCGATCACGATCCCCGGATGCGGGCTACCTCGGCAGGCCCGTTGACCTCCCAGATGATGACCCAGTGCCTGGAAAAAGCTGTACTTGATGCACAGATCCCTTTGTTTGACCATTGCATGATCATCTCCATTCTTACGGAAAATGAACGCGCCGTCGGGCTCTTGGCGCTTGATATCAGCGGCTGCCGGGACGAATTCACCCGCTTTCGGCTGTTTCGGTGCGAAAACATCATTTATGCCGCCGGGGGACCGGCAGGCATTTACGCCGACACCGTCTACCCGGCAGGTCATTACGGCAGCAGCGGCATCGCTTTCGAGGCGGGCGTCAGGGGCAGCAACCTGACGGAATGGCAATACGGCCTTGCCTCCACAGCGCCACGCTGGAATGTTTCCGGCACCTATATGCAGGTATTGCCCCGCTTTGTATCTGTGGATCCGGACGGCGGAGAACATGAATTCCTGAAAGAGTACTATCCGGATGCGAAAACCGGGTTGTCCAAGGTTTTCCGCAAGGGTTATGAATGGCCCTTTGACATCCGCAAAACCACAGACGGCTCCTCTGTCATCGATCTGTTGGTTTATCGGGAGCAGGTGTTGCGGGGCCGACAGGTGTTTCTGGATTTCCGCGCAAACCCCTACGGCCTCGAGAACCTCCCCTATGAAGATCTGGACCGGGAGGCCCGTGACTATCTTTCCAAGGCGGACGCCTGCTTCGGCGTCCCGGTGGAGAGGCTCCTGCATATGAACGCCCCCGCTTACGCGCTGTATCTCTCCAAAGGGGTCGATCTGAAAAAGGAACGGTTGCCAATCGCCTTATGCGCCCAGCACAACAACGGCGGCTTGGCCGTGGATTGCTGGTGGCAGACCAACATCCGCCATTTCTTTGCCACAGGAGAAGCGGCCGGCACCCACGGCGTCTATCGCCCAGGAGGGAGTGCGTTGAACGCGGGACAGGTGGGCTCTATGCGGGCCGCACAATATATCGCTTATCATCAGCCGCAGGATCCGCCCCTGCCTGATGAGATTTTCATAAAAGCCGCCGGGCAGGCAGTAGCTGTCCACAGCGCCCTTTGCCGCCGGCTGTTGGAGGGCGGGGAAAAGGAGAACCTTCTTCGTTATGAAAGGGCGTACACCCGCCGCATGAGCGCGTCCGGCGGTCCCATACGTTCCTGCCCCGCAATGAAAGAAGCAAGGGAGGCCGCCCGGCTTTTGCTCACGAACTTTGTCGATATCCTGCGCGTCGGCTCTGCCGCAGAACTGCCCCGCGCCTATCGCCTGCGGGATTTGCTGATCTCACAGGTGATGTATCTGACCGCCATGGAGGATTATGCGGCAACGGGCGGGAAATCCCGGGGATCTGCCTTATACACCTCCGCCTCCGGCCAATGCGACGGCGCTTTGGAACCCGCCTTTCGTTTCGAACCGGACGACGGTTCCCGGGACGGCATGATTCAGGAAATCCGCTGGCACCCCGGCGGCTGCGCCGCCGCCTGGCGTCCGGTCCGACCGCTGCCAGAGGGAGGCGGTTTTTTTGAAACCGTCTGGCGGCGCTATCGTGAAACAAAAAACGTGGATTAATCCAGCGACTAAACCAGCTGTCAGGAGGAGAACGATGTTTAAAACCGGACTTGTATCCATATCTTTCCGCCAGCATTCCATAGATGAAATCGTTTTGGCAGCAGCCCAAGCTCAATTGGAGGCAATCGAATGGGGCGGAGATGTCCATGTGCCGCCGGGGAATGAAGCAGCCGCCCGAAAAGCTGCCGCGCTGACCACCCGGGCGGGATTGTCTACGGCGGCCTATGGCTCCTATTATCGGCTGGGCAACCCTTCCAATACGGAGGATGATTTTAAAAGGATAATCGAAACCGCCTGCCTGCTGGATGCGCCAGTCATCCGTATCTGGGGAGGCTCCTGCGGGTCAGGCGCAATCGATGAGGAAACCTTGCATGTCTGGGCGGAGGAAGCCCAGCGGATCGCCGCTCTGACGCAGAAAGCGGGGAAACTCCTCTCGCTGGAATGCCACCCCGACACCCTTACAGACGACTATCGCGCAGCGCTCCGGTTCCTCGCCAAGGCGGATGCCCCGGCCCTCACCATGTATTGGCAGCCAAATCCGTTTAAAAGCCTGTCGTATAACTGTGAAGCGGCATTGGCCCTGCATGCCGTGACCACCAACCTCCATGTTTTCCACTGGGACGCTCATACTCGTTACCCACTTGCCGAAGGGGCCGTCGCCTGGTCGCGCTATTTGCAGGCATTCCGGGGAGATGAAATGTGTCATCATCTGTTGTTGGAATTTATGCACGACGACCGGCTGGCTTCCCTCAGAGAAACCGCCGAGATCCTGTTCAAATGGATATAGAAAGGAGTATCGGATATGCGTAGCGCATTTATCGGAAATAAAGATACCATAGAAAGGGTATATCCTCTCGAAATACGGCAGGCGCTTGCCTTGGAGGCGGGATTGGATCTGGAGACCGTACTGAGCAAGGAAGATCTCCTTTGTCACCCGGAACGGACCGCACACACGGAATTCCTTTTTTCCACCTGGGGGATGCCCTCCTTCACCGAAGCGGAAATCGCCGCCTGCTTTCCCCGCACGAAAGCCCTGTATTATGCCGCCGGATCCGTACAAAGCTTTGCCCGTCCCTTTCTGCGCCGCGGGATACGGGTGTTCAGTGCCTGGGCGGCCAACGCCGTCCCGGTGGCGGAATATGCCGCCGCGCAGATTCTGCTGGCCAACAAGGGGTATTTTGTCACCGCCCGCCTATGCGCCGCGGATTATGAGGAAGCGCACAGAATATTCGCCTCTTTTCCCGGGAACTACGGCTGCAGGGTAGGGATCCTCGGTGCGGGCATGATCGGTTCGCTGGTAATCGACTATCTGCGGCGCAACCATCTGGATATCTTGGTGTTTGATCCCTTTCTCTCGGATGAAAAAGCCGCGTCTATGGGCGTGCGGAAAACCTCTTTGGAAGAAATCTTCTCCAGCTGCCAGACCATTTCCAATCACCTGGCCAATAATGACCAGACTGTCCATATGCTGGACGGACGCCTGTTTTCCCTTATGGGAGATACGGTCACCTTCCTCAACACCGGCCGCGGTCAGCAGGTGGTGGAACCGGATTTGTGCGAAGCCCTCAGGCAGCGGCCTCTGGCTACCGCCGTGTTGGATGTCACCCATCCGGAACCGCCTCAAGCGGACCATCCGTTCCGCACCCTGCACAACGTGATCCTCACACCTCACATATCGGGCAGTTCCGGGAACGAGGTGCATCGCATGGCCGTTTACATGCGAGAAGAGTTTCTACATACCAAAAGCGGGCTGCTTCCCCGCTGGGAAGTGACCGAGGAGATGCTGCTCACCATGGCGTAAGAGGGCGCAGGGCAAGGCTTACCACCGTACCGACCAGCGGGCCGCATAGCTGTCGGACAGCGTTTTGGCTTCCGGCGGCGATCTGCTGCTCAGCGTTTCGTTATCCACCAACTTCCACAGTCTTCTTTCAAAATCCCCTTCGTCTATCGGCAAGGTCACCCAGTCGTCCGTCCACGCGGAGAGGTATGCGGCATTGGAGAGGGTTAGTTCCATCAGTCCCTCCTCCCCCGGAGCGATGAGCTTCTCCCCATGAAGGACGGCGGCGGCGAAGTTCGCCAGGATCGCCCTATGACCGGAAACGGGAAACAGCTCGTCTATTTCTTCCACGGATAATTGGGGCTGATAAAAACTCTCCTGGGTCGTAAAACAGAAAATGCGTTCCGGCTCCTGCAATTTCCACCATCGGAGTCGTCCCTCTTCCAGTTCCAGCTTGCCCTTATCCCCAGAAATTTCCAGCCGGTTTGTGCCGGGATACTCGCCGGTGCTGGTTATAAAAACCGCCGTGGCCCCGTTTTCGTATTCCGCATACAGGGTGGCGTCATCCTCTACAGCAATACGATGGTATTTCCCCTGGGCGCAAAAGGCGCGTAGGCGGACGGGCATGCCGAAAATCCACTGCCACAGATCCAGGTTGTGAGGCGCTTGGTTGAGCAGGACGCCGCCCCCCTCGCCGCTCCAGGTTGCCCGCCAGCCACCGGAATCATAATAAGCCTGGGTGCGGTACCAATTGGTGATAATCCATACCAGCCTCTTCAGTTCCCCCAGCTGGCCGCCGGCTACGATATCCCGCGCCCGGCAGTAAAGCGGGTCGGTCCGCTGGTTGAACATGATGCCGAAAACGCGGCCGGATTTTCGAGCGGCTTCCGTCATCTCCCTGGCCTGCCTGACGTATACGCCGGCGGGCTTCTCGGACAATACGTGCTGGCCCGCCTTAAAGGCGTCCACTGCGACGGGGGCATGGGCATAATGGGGCGTGGCTATGATCACGCCGTCGGTCAGCCCGCTTTTCAGCAGTTCGCGATGATCCGAAAACAGCAATACATCGGGGAAAACGGCCTTTAATGCCTGGAGGCGTGCGGGGGAATTGTCGCACAGGGCCGTCAATCTCATTCCCGGTATCTCGCCTGCGGCGATGCTGCGGGCATGGGCGATACCGATATTGCCCACCCCGACAACCCCCATGGACAGCTTATCCATATTCTTAAGCCTATCCCCTTTCCCTCTCAAGTGTTGTAAGTGCCCACCGTATCAGCGAAAACGATTTTCCCCGTTTCCTTTCGGCGGGAATTTTTTACCCGCTTCATCAATTCCTCATAATACAGATCTTCATCCAGCGGCAGGGATACCGGACGCCCCAGCCAGGCTGACAGATGCATGGCGTTGGATAAGGTCAGCCCGTCAATTCCCTCCTCCCCTCCTGCCACCATGGGTTCGTCCCTGAGGACAGCTGCGGCGAAAGCGTTCATCACACCAGCATGCTGAGGGGATTGCCCGTCCGTCCCCACCTCTATCCGGGTGCATGCGGGCTGCCCAAACGGCATGGTGTTGGTCTTGGAAAATTCGGGTTCGCTGACGGCTGTCTCCCATAGGATCAGCTTGCCGTCCTCCGCTAGCAGCTTTCCCTTTTCTAAGGTCACCTCAAACCGGTTGCTGCCGGGGAAATCGCCGGTGGTGGTGACGAAGGTGCCGGTGGCACCGTTTGCGTATTCTACATACGCCGTGACGTCGTCCTCCACCTCGATATCGTGCCAGCGCCCAAAGCGCATATGCGCCTCCACTTGTACCGGCATCCCGCAGATCCACTGCCACAAATCCAGGTTATGGGGGCATTGGTTCAGCAGCACACCGCCCCCCTCGCCGCTCCATGTGGCGCGCCAGTCGCCGGAATCGTAATACGCCTGAGGTCGGTACCAGTTTGTAATGATCCAATTCGTTCTCTTGATATCCCCCAGGGAACCGCCTTTTACCAACTCCCGCATCTTCCGGTAAATGCAGTTGGTGCGCTGGTTAAACATCATGCCAAATTTGACACTGCTGCGGGCCGCCATAGCATTCATCTCTCGCACCTGGCGGGTATAAACCCCCGCTGGCTTTTCCACCAGCACATGGAGGCCTCGTTTCATGCATTCCATTGCGTATCGGGGATGATCGTAGTGGGGTACGGCCACCAAAGCAGCCTCAATAAGGCCGCTGTCCAGCATCTCCTCCGCATTGGAAAACCTCCCTACATCCGGGCCGAGAGTTTCGGCCCATTGTAGCCGCTCCGGATTGATATCCGCCACCGCCGTCACTTGGATTTCCGGGCATTTCCCCTCTTGGATCATCCGGATCAGGCCCGTTCCCTCGTTGCCGATCCCAATAACGCCTAATTTTACCTTTTTCACCGTAACCACTCCCGTTCTCCCCGCCTTTCAGGAAAGGCCCTGGGCTTTTAAATACTGAAAGCTTCGCCTGAGGCAATCAAACGGATCGTCGCCGCCGCAATCGTCCTGTTCTACCAAAAGCCAGCGTGTTCCCGCTTCGCCGCATGCCCGCAGTATAGCGTCAAAATTCATGTTCCCCGCCCCCACCGGTGCCATCACCGGCTTATCCGTATAGGCCATATCCTTCAGATGGACGCACGGGACTCTTCCGCTGAGCCGCTTCAGCCAAACAGCCGGATCGCCTCCCGCATACTGCACCCAATAGGTGTCCAGCGTAAACATCAGTTCCTCCGGCGGAAAGTCCTCGGCCATCCGCTCGATATAAAGGCGGCCGCCGCTCCCCCGGACAAACTCCATGGCATGGTTGTGGTACATCATTTGACATCCGGCCTCGTGCAGACGGCGGCCCGGGGCCCGGAAATCCCTGACAAAGCTTTCGTAATCGGATTCTGTATGGAGCCCGCCGGGTGCAATGCCGATCCCGACATAGGTGCATCCGAATTTTTGATGAAAAGCGGCGGTTTCCGCAGGAACCTCCCGGATTTTGTCGGTATTATAGTGGGTGAGCACACAGCGCAGGCCGGCGCGCTCCAGCGCCTCCTTCAGCCAGTCCGCCTCAAAGGTGCAGGTACCGGACACCTGCACCGTCCTGTAACCCATATCCGCGACCCGTTTGAGGCAGTCCGCCAGGCCGTCCAGCGTTTTTGTGTATTCCCGCAAGGTAAAGAGCTGTGCCCCGATTTCCATATAAACTATCTACCCTTTCCGCCGGGCGGACGATGTAATGCGCGCCCGTCCCGGCAACAAACCGTATCGTGAACCTTCCGCCGAGCCGCTTCCTTCAGGCGTCAGCGCAAAAGTGCGCGCAGGGCGGCGGCCGCCGCGTCAAACGCTGCCCGTGTTGTGGGATAATCACGCCGCGCGGCAATGGATTTTTCCTCCCCCTTTTCCAGGGCCTGGAAGCCATCAAAATCAAGCAGATGGGGTTCCAGGGTGACGACTTCCCCGCCTGCGGCTATATACCTGTCTAAGAGTTCCGACAAGCGGCCTATCCCTTTTCCGGCCGGAACCACCCTGCCGTCCTCTGCGGCATCCTTGATGTGGAGATAGTCGACATACAGCTCCAAGCGTTTCCACGCCTCAAGAGCATCCTGTCCGCATTGAACAAAATTAGCCGGATCAAACACCGCCCGCAGCGCGGGCAGCGCGTTATGGATATCGGCGCATTCCGCCGCCCCCGCCCCGTAAATCCCTTTTTCGTTCTCATGGCAAAGGCGTATATCCATACCGGCTGCCGCTTCACAGAAACGGGAAAGGCGTTCCAGCGCCTCATCCCTATAAGCAGCGGCCGGTTCCCTCTCGGGCAGATAAAAACTGAACAGCCGGAAACGGGACGCCCCCAAAATATCCGCCGTTTCCAGCAGCCTTTTGAATTGATCCAAATGGGGCTGGAACGGATCCGCAATCCCGATTTTCCCGGAAGGGGAGCCGATGGACCAGACCCCAATCCCCGCCTCCTCCAGGCGCCTGTGGATCTCCCGTGCCTCCGTGGCTGTGATTTCGGCAATATTGCGGCCATCCACCCCCCGGATCTCCAGCAAGGATATTCGATTTTCCCGCAGTGCGCGAATCTGTCCTTCCAGCCGGCTGTCGGCTTCATCGGCAAAAGCTGCAAGCTTGACAGGCATGCTTTCTCTCCTCCTTCCGTCCGGGGTCATACGCCGGAATACGCGGAAAAACCGCCGTCCACCGGCACCACGATGCCGGTGACAAAGCCGGAGGCCGCATCGTCGGTCAGCCAGCGCAGGGTTCCCAAAAGTTCCTCCGGCCTGCCGAAGCGCCCCATGGGCGTGGCCTGTAAAATTTTACCGGTACGGGGTGTGGGATTTCCCGCTTCGTCGAACAGGAGGGCCCTGTTTTGATTGGTAGCGAAAAATCCCGGGGCGATGGCGTTAACCCGGATTCCCGCCTGCGCAAAATGGACGGCCAGCCATTGCGTAAAATTGGATACCGAGGCTTTTGCCGCGCTGTAGGCGGGGATTTTGGTAAGAGGGCGAAAAGCGTTCATGGACGAGATATTAACAATGCAGCCTTTGCCGGCTTCCGTCATGTCGCGGGCAAATACCTGGGTGGGCAGAAGCGTACCCAACAGGTTCAGGGAAAAGACAAATTCAAAGCCCTCCTTGTCCAGGGAGAAAAAGGACGCCGCCTGAGCCGCTTCGTCCCCGTGGGAATAAGTCTCCTTGTCCGTCGTGCAGCGTGGGCTGTTCCCTCCCGCACCGTTTATCAGGATCCGGCAGAGGCCGAAATCGCTTCTTACCTGTTCATGGACCTTTTCCAGGATCCCTTTGTCCAGGACGTCCGCCTCATAAGCCTTGGCCGCCCCTCCCTCTTGACGGATCGCCTCCGCCACTTTTTCCGCCGCCTCCAAATTGCGATCCAGCAGGGCCACGCCTGTGCCGATACGCGCCATTTCGGCGGCAAAAGCGGCGCAGAGCACCCCGCCCGCTCCCGTAATCACCACCACGTCGTTCTTCATATTGTCCTCCCCCTTCCGGTAGCGGCGGATTTTTCCGCTGCCTCAAACAAACCGGCAAGATACGCGGCGCCTAGGGCACGGTCATACAGTCCGTAACCGGGCCGGCCCTCTTCCCCCCAGATCATGCGCCCGTGGTCCGGCCGCACATAGCCGTCGAACCCGTTTTCCTCCAGCGCCTTGACAATGGCGAACATGTCTAGAGTGCCGCATGCCGACGGGTGCGCCGTCTCTTCAAAGCACCGGTGTCCGTTTCGCCGGATATTGCGCAGATGGGCAAAGGGTATCCGCTTGGCAAATTTGGCCGCCATCCGCGGCAGATCATTGGCTTCGGAAGCCCCCAGGGAGCCGGTGCAGAAGGTAAGGCCGTTGGCCGGGCTGTCCGCCAGCCCCAGCAAACGGTCGATATTGTTTTCGCAGGTAATAATCCTCGGCAAGCCGAACAAACCCCAGGGCGGATCATCCGGATGGATGGCCAAACGGATTCCCGCCTCTTCCGCCGCCGGAACCGCCTTTTGAAGAAACCTTTCCAGATTCCGCCACAATTCCTCCTCGCCGATGTCCTTATAGCGGGACAACAGCGTCTGCAGCCCTGCCGGCGTGTAGCTTTCGTCCCAGCCCGGCAGGGATAAACCGCCCGCCGCCGGGTCCATGGCCAGAACCCTTTCCTCGTCATAGGCCAAGGCGCGGGCTCCATCCGGCTGGAGCCGGGAAAGTTCGCTGCGCACCCAGTCGAATACCGGCATGAAATTGTAGCAAACGCACGTGATTCCTTCCCGGCCCAGCCGGCGGAGATTCTCGCAGAACACGTCGGTCCGTTCGGAAGCGCCGGCTCCGCCCAGCTTGATTTCCTCATGGACAGGGACGCTTTCCACCACCTCGAATCCAAGCCCGGCTGCGGCGGCTTTCGCCTTAAGCGACCGGATGCTTTCCTGGCTCCACAGCTTTCCGGGCGGCACGCTGTAAACCGCCGAGACAATCCCGGTAACCCCGGGGATCTGCCGTATCTTTTCCAGCGTTACCGGATCTTCCTCCCCATACCAGCGAAAGGTCATCTTCACCATTTTCGTCCTCCATTGTTCCTTTAAAAATCAGCCCTTGCCGGGAATGGATTCCGCACCTCTCCGCTTTTCTACCATACGGCGTATGGTATCCCCGCACAGCGCCCGCGCCAAATGCGGGGCATCGCCGGCAAACATCCCGCTTTCCACCCATTGGCCCAATACATCGCAGAGGATCCGGCGGAAATAATCGTGACGGGCGTAGGACATAAAGCTGCGGCTGTCGGTGACCATCCCAGGGAATGTCTCCAGATGTCCAATGCGCGCCGTAGTGCGCAGGGAATCCTCGATGCCCTGGCGATGGTCACAAAACCACCAGGCAGTGCCCACATGCATCCCAGGAAAGCTGCCCGCAATCGAAACTAGCTGATCCTGAGCGGATGGATTCAAGGTGTAGAGAATGGTCTCCGGCAGGCCTGATGCCTGATCTATAGCGTCCAAAACGGTAAGCAGCCGGCAACCCGGAACCAGATCGCCAATACAATCCCCGCCACAGTCGGGACCCAGCGCCCGATAGAGCCGGGTATTCACATTCCTGGCTGCACCCAAATGCCATTGCATAACCAGATTCCGACGGCGGTATTCCCCGGCCAAAAAAACGAACATATGCCCCAAAAAGGCGTTGTATGCGCTCTGGGAAACCATCCCCCCCGCCAGAGCCTGGCGGAACACCGCATTCGCCTGCGTCTCGTCGCCTATGGTGCCGGGAAAATCAGGCAACCCCATATCCGTAAATACACAGCCGTTTTCCGTAAACACATCCAGCCGCCGGCAGATCGCGTCCTTAAAATCCGCTAAATCATGGATCGGAAGTCCGGCCGCCTTCGACAGAACCTCTATGTAAGCGATATATCCTTCGCGGCGCAAATGCAAAAGCGCATCCGTACGGAAAGAGGGAGCCGCCTTAGCCGTAAACTCCTTCTCCTCTCTAAGTCGGCGATGATATTCCAGAGAGTCTGCCGGGTCGTCCGTAGTGGCGATGTAGCGTACCCGAAAACGCATCATCAGCTTTTGCGGGGACAATTCCTCCCCGGCAATGATCCGATTGGTTTTCTCCCATATCTCTTCTGCATTCTCCTCATTTAATTGTGTCTCCACGCCGAAAATCTGAAATAATTCCATCCGCGTCCAGTCATATAAAGGATTTCCCGCCGCCGTCGATACCGCCCGGGCATAGGCCAGGAATTTGCTGTGCCAGTCAGCCGCGCCTGTTATCAAATCTTCGGCTATGCCATAACTGCGCATCAAACGCCATTTGTAATGGTCATGCTTCAGCCACATCTCGCCGATATTGGTAAATGGCTTATTCTCATAAATTTCCTGCGGGGACAGATGGCAATGATAGTCCCATATCGGCAAATCCTTTACCTGCGCATACAGCCCGGCGGCCGCCGCGTTCGTCAATAAAAAATCAGACGTCATAAAAGCTTCTCCTTCCGCTCTACCCTCTGACTTCAATATATATTAATCATTTTTACAAATCAATTGTAAATTAGTGCAATAAATATTGTAAATCAGAGCATAAAGGGTTATAGTTATATTGAAAACTTTTTTCAGTAAGGAGGACGACTTTTCCTATGGATTTTTTATTCCAATATAAAGATGAGGATATATACCTAATCCATTTGATCGACCAACACCCGAAGAGTACGAATTTTCTTATGCACGCCCACGATGTACCGGAAATTTACTGCTTTCTGCGCGGTGCCGCCAGATATTGGATTGAAGGCCGCCAATATCCTCTTGCCCCAAACAGCTTAATGGTCATCCGCCAGTCGGAGACCCATCGGTTGGAAATATGTTCTGAGGAACAACCGTATGAAAGATTTGCTATCCATTTTTCCCCGCGCATACTGGCGACCGTTGATCCGGCCCAGCTGCTACTGGCACCCTTTTACAACCGGCCTCTGGGGCGGCAAAATCTGTATCTGCCGGAGGTTTTCCCCATCGCTCAGCCGCACAAGTTGCTTCACGCCATGTGCAACACTTCTGTGGGCACAGAACAGCAGCGGCTGACCATCCTCTCCTATTTTTTCCCTTTGCTGGAACAAATCCGACTTGTTTTTGCCCACGGCGAAAAAGACGATCTTTCCGCTTATGCCAGTTCCCATAACCTTGTCGAAGAAGTGGTTCTTTACATTAACGAGCATTTATTCGAGGAACTTTCTTTGACCTTGCTTGGGAAGCATTTTTACCTCAGCATTTCTCATCTTAACCGTATTTTCCGCGCAGCTACCGGCTCTTCTATCCATGAATACATACTTGTCAAACGCCTGATTGCCGCCCGAGAATATATACAGGGCGGGAAGGGGGCGGGTGCCGCGGCCCTTCTTTGTGGTTTTCAGGACTATTCTTCTTTTTACAGGGCTTATGTTAGGCGTTTCGGCGTTTCCCCAAAGGCTGATTTCCAGGCTTGAGGGCATTATCCCCGGGTTTCAATGCTGATGTTCTGTTTGGAACAGTGCTCACACCTCACTTGTCCCAGAGATTTTGCCTCTCAGCATGATCGGGCCCGATATCCATTTAATACATCAGTGTAACTGTCACCTTCTGAGACAGGCTAAAAAATCAGATTCTCTTCTTTGCCGACAATGAGCAAAAAGAATGGAATGCGGAAAATCTATGCGCATAATCCAACGATGTTGTATACTGAGGGGATCCGCAACAGTAGCCACCCAAATATTCGCCTAATTTTGTGCGGGATACTTTTAGAAATGCGAAAGCTATTTTTTAAGAATTAGATATCAAAAAGGCGATCCTTCTTCTGCCGCTGATTCTCGTATTTGTATTCCGCTAATGTTTTTGCCGGCTTTCTACCCCGCTGCTTCGAAATTACTGGCTCTTTTAGCCAGCACTGTATCGCCCATCGACTTATTCCATATTCTCTGCTTAAGGCGCTTTGACTTTCTCCAGCCTGTATCCGTTCTACCACATTTTCACGTATCCCTGTCGGATATTTTTTCATCCCTTTTTCCCCTGCCATACAAATACCCCCTATGTAGTTTATTTTCCTACATAGGGGGTATTTGTCTATTGTCTGTTTTTACTGAGCCTGTTCACGAGGGGCTCGCCTTTTTGATCTTGAAGTATGATTACATTGTGTAGAACTTATGATAATTTCGCAAGAACGAAAAGGAATGAATTTCTGGACAATTGAAGAATACAAAAAGTTCTCCAAAACAGTGATGGATTAAACACTTTCCTTAGGAGTAATGATAGTATAATTTCATATATTCACGGTTCTATCCCAAGTTTTGTGTAAACCTCCGGTGTGGTGCCGAAGAAAACGAGCGCAGAGCAAAAATCCGTGAACTGCTGCAAGCAAGTAATATCAGCAGCATGGATGACATCCAGAATCTGGTCAAGGAAACCATTGCCGAATTCATGGAAAATGGATTCAATATAGAAATGGATGACGAACTCGGTTACAGCAAGTATGATTACAAGAACAAGGATACTGACAACAGCCGGAATGGTGCACAGCAGCAAAATGCTGTGCACCAGCTTCGGTGAGGTGGAGGTTTCCGTTCCGCGAGATCGCAAAGACGAATATGAACCGCAACTTCTAAAGAAGAACCAGACCAGCATCAGTCCGGATATTGAAGAAAAGATTCTCTCAATGTACGCAAAAGGCATGACAACCAGCGACATTGAAACCTATATCCGTGATATTTACTGTCAGTGCCAATGATAAAATGAAAAAAACGCCGGATAAAAAATGGAGGTTTCTGGCAAAGATGAGGAATAAATGATAGGACTTTTTTCCGTATCAAAACATTGGTGTGGAAAGGAAGTCGGAATGGAAGGAGAAAAATGGATGGAAATCCGAAATGACGGACTCAAAGGAAATGAGCTACACAGAGTTAGGGAGAAAATATCACATAGACCCGCGGACAGCGAAACGGTACGCAGAATCGCCGCAGCATTCGGAGGACACATTGTCTGCGCCAAAACCTACAAAGCTGGATGAATACAAGCAGCGAGTGGATCAGTAGCTGGAGGAAGCGCCGTACTCGGCAGTTCGGATTTTAGAAAAACTCAAGGAGCAGGGTTTTGAAGGGAAATACAGCATCGTCAAGGAATATGTGAGAAGCCGAAAAATGGATCTGGATGAAAAGGCGACGGTGCGGTTTGAAACAATGCCTGGAAAACAGGAGCAGATGGACTGGGGATTTTTTGAGTATCACACGGTGTATGAAGATGGGAAATGGAAGAAGCTGTACTTTTTCCTGCTGGTACTGGGCTACTCTCGGATGAGGTACATTGAGTTTGTCACAGACATGAGTACCAATACACTCATCCGGTGCCACCAAAATGCATTCCGGTATTTTGGCGGGTATCCGGAAGAGATCCTGTACGACAACATGAAACAGGTGGTAGTAAAACGGTTGCTGAAACAGGAGGGCAGTACCCTAAACCGCCAGTTTGAGGACTTTGCGGGATTCTATGGATTCAAGCCCACCTGTGCCGTCCATACCGCGGACAGACCAAAGGGAAAGTAGAACGGACGGTTCAATTTGTGAGGGACAACTTCATGATCGGGATCAAATACAACAGCCTGGCAGATCTCAACGGACAGGCTCTGGCCTGGTGCAACAAGGTCAACAGAAAGGTTCATGCCACTACCAACGAGATTCCCTTTGAAAGATTGAAAAAAGAGGGACTAAGCCCTCTCCAACACGAATATATCATCGACAAAATTAATCTTCGCCGGGTACAAAAAGACTGCCTCATCAGCTATGCCGGCAACCAGTACTCTGTTCCCGCAGAGTATGTCGGCAAGGATGTGCGACAACATGCTGGCCGCATACTACGAGGGAAAGCAGATCGCTCTGCATCGGATATCGTATCAGAAAAAGGATATGGTCGTCAATCCCCAACACTACCGCAGGTTCACCCTCAAGCAGTCCATGGATGTGGAAAACCCTCTTTTGGAGCAGGACAACATCATTGACTTCCCGCTGAAATCCAGAGATTTGAGCCGGTATGACGAGGTGCTGTATGAGTGAGTTGATGATGGACAGACTCCGGGAAAACCTGGAAAGCCTCAAGATGAAGAACGCCGCACTTCGTAGGGCGAAGTGCAGAAATCCTGGACAACTACCTGGAACGGGCTGTTGCTGACAAACTCAACATCGTGGAGATTCTCGACCATATCTTTACTGAAGAGGCAAAATCCAAACGCAAACGAGCCTACGAAAAGCTGGTGCAGATGTCCAGATTCCCCATCAAGAAGACCCTGGACGACTTTGACTTCTCGTCTCAGCCCTCCATCGACAAGCGCCAGATCGATGAACTGGCTACCATGCGTTTTCTGGAGAACGGCAAAAATGTCGTCTTCCTCGGCCCGCCCGGCGTGGGCAAGACTCACCTGGCTTCCGCTCTCGATCTGGTGACTGCGCAGTATAGATTCTCTACCTATTACATCAACTGCCATCAACTCATTGAGCAGCTTAAAAAGTCCCACTTTGAGAATCGGTTACCCGACAAGCTCAAAGTCCTTGCCAAGTACAGGATGCTCATCATTGATGAGATCGGCTATCTTCCCATGGGTATTCAGGGAGCCAATCTCTTCTTTCAGCTCATTGCCAGACGCTATGAAAAGACCTCTACCGTCTTCATCTCTAACAAAACATCCTCCCAGTGGAACGAGGTCTTTGCCGACGTTACGATCGCCTCAGCTATACTCGATCGTGTTCTCCATCACTGTACTGTTATTAACATCAAGGGCGAGTCCTACTGTTTGAAAGAACGCAAGGATTTTATGCGTCAGAAACAGCAGATTGTCAACACTCTTTTTGACCTGGGCAATGTCTGATTTTTTACATCTCTCATCCTCTATTATCCTACAAAATTTCCTCGGCGTTTTCTTCCATTTTTATTTCACCGTTGACAGTTCATCCCGTCACGGTACTTCAGCGGGTTCCCGATGGTATCGTAGGTGATCGTCTGCCCGCTGTAGGAGGTCATCAGATCCTTCCAATAGGAGCCTGCCGCGGGAGTGTATCCGTAGTTCACCGTCTTGGTCGCTGTCCCCAGCGTCCCCGTCGTGTAAGCATACTCCTTCCGCTCCAGAAGATTCCCACGGTTGTCATAGCTGTAGGTGGTACTCTTGTTCTCCCTTTGGCTGTCCACCCGCACCAGCTGGTTCAGGCTGTCAAAGGTATACGTCTCCAGCTTGCTGCCGCTTTTGACGGTCTGGATGTTCCCCATACTGTCGTAGGTATAGGTCAGCAGATCCATCCCCGCGTTGTTCACCGTCGCCAGCAGGTTCGTGGTGGTTCCCTCCGCCCCCGCCACATAGGTGTAGGTGGTCTCTCGACTGGTGTGTCCCTGATACTATG
>ENA-UOJE01000821-UOJE01000821.1-human-gut-metagenome-genome-assembly--contig:-C23-NODE-821-length-32052-cov-83.563834_pt1 | contig 32052 bp, 26 predicted proteins | sample MGYA00242341_ERZ723888 | MGnify/ENA metagenome assembly ERZ723888 | reverse complement strand
CGCCTGACCCACCTGCCCACGGGCATCGTGGTGTTCTGCCAGACGGAGCGCAGCCAGTTCCAGAACCGCGACAACGCCATGAAGATGCTGCGGGCGAAGCTGGCGGAGCTGAAGCTGCAGCAGCACGCAGAGAAGATCAGTGACCTGAAGGGCGTGCAGATGAAGATCGAGTGGGGCAGCCAGATCCGCTCCTATGTGTTCATGCCCTACACGCTGGCCAAGGACACCCGCACCGGCTACGAGATGGGCAACATCCAGGCGGTGATGGACGGCGACATCGACGGGTTCATCAACGCATACCTCACCGCCGCCGCCAACGGCGAGATCAAAAAGTAAACGAAAAGAAGCACCGCAAGGTGCTTCTTTTTTTCCTCCCCCGTCTCCCCTGTCGGTCATCAGCAGAGTGTATCCAGATTTTCGGTGAACAGCTTGTCGTTGACCTCGAAAAGGGTCATGTGGTGGCTGAGGGCGAAGATGATGATGGCGTCCCGCCGGTCGCGGGAGTACAGCGGCGCGTGGCGCGCCTGCTGCAAAAGGGACTGCGCCTCGTCCACCGTGGCGCCCAGCCCGAAGCACAGGCACAGCAGGCGGCTGCGGGACGGAAAGCGGCGGCCGGAGAACAGCTGGTGCAGATAGACCTCGCTGATGCCGGACTGCTTGGCCAGCTGCGCCTTGGACATGCCCTTTTCGTCAAAAATGCGCTGGATGGCCTCCTGCAGAGGGACGTCACGAAAGCTGGCGTCGTTTTCCGTCAGGAAGCGATCCAGATTGTTGGTGCTCATCAGTTCCTGCTGGAGGGTATCTGTGTTTTTCTCGTTCATTCCGTAATTACACCTTTACAACAATATGCGATATCATGTAATATAATAGTAAATTTTTAAGAGAAAAACAATATGCTGGCTGCATAGCCTTTGGGGAAAATCGCTATCGGGAAAGGGGAAAGTTTCCGTGTACGACACTTTTTTACGGGATGTGGAGACATATTTTGAGGAGGTGCGGCTGCTGAAGCGGGGCGCGCGGGGCAGCGTGACGCTGCTGCGGCACCGCAGCACCGGCAAGCGCTACATATTCCGCCGCTTCACCGGCAGCGCCGAGGTGTACCGCAAGCTGCTGACGGTGGACTGCCCGTATCTGCCCCGCATCGAGGAGGTGGCGGAACAGGGCGGACAGGTGGCCGTTCTGGAGGAATACGTGCAGGGCGACACCCTGACATTCCTGCTGGAGGGCGGCGTGCTCTCGTGGCCGGAGGCCAGACGGGTGACGGAGGACGTGTGCGCGGCGCTGTGGGTACTGCACTCGCTGGGCGCGGTGCATCGGGACGTGAAGGACAGCAACGTGATCCTGCGGGGCGATCAGGCGGTGCTCATCGACTTTGACGCCAGCCGGATCATCAAGCCTGAGGGCACGGCGGACACGGTGGTGCTGGGCACCACCGGCTACGCCGCGCCGGAGCAGTTCGGCCTGTCCCAGACGGACGGCCGGGCGGACATCTATTCGCTGGGCGTGCTGCTGAACGTGATGCTCACCGGGCAGCATCCCTCCCGGCAGCTGGCGGCGGGTCACGCCGGGCGGGTGGTGCAGCGCTGCACCATGACCAGCCCGGAGCAGCGGTACCACTCGGTGCAGGAGCTGCGGGAGGCGCTGTGACGGACATGACGAAAACGGATAAGAAATGCCCCCACTGCGGCGCGCCGCTGGCGCAGGACGCATCCTTCTGCCCCCGCTGCACCGCTACGCTGGCGCAGCGGCGGGTCATCGCCCTGCCCCGCGCCGGACACCGGCGGAGCCGCTGGCTGCTGCTGGCGGCGGTCATCGCAGCGGCTGCCGCCGCCGTGGTGCTGTGGCTGAGCAGGCCGGGCGACACGCCGCCGGAGGACACGGCGGGCAAGGAAGATGCGGCGCAGGCCGCCGCCGATCCCTATCTGGCCGCCTGCCAGACCTACTACACCGGCGCGGACGGGCGGGAGTACCATGTGTTCACGGCTGTGACGCCGTCCATCGAGGGCCGTACCGACCCGGTGGGGTATCGCTCGGAGCTGATCCCGGCGGGCGGAACGGTGGACTTCCCCGCCACCGTCATGGTGGAGGACGCCGTGACCCAGGACTACGCAGCGGAGGATTTCGCCGCGCTGCTGGACAGCTGGGACGTGTCCGTCACCGCGCCGGAGGGCGTGAGCCGGGTGAAGCTGTGGGACGCGGAGGAGGAAACACCGGAGTCCCCGGCGCTGCTGTACCGGCGGCTGCGTGCGGATCCCACCTGCACCCACAACGAGGTGGTCTGGACGCTGCGCATGAAGAGCGGCGACGTGCTGCACCTGACCATGACCGTGGAATTTGAGGAGCAGCAGGCGCTGCGCATCACGCCGGAGGACGCGCCGCTGGAAACGGCGCAGGAGCTGCAGGCGCTGCTGGATCGGCTGGCGGAGGAGTACAACGCGGACACGTCCATCACGGTGGAGCTGCCGGACGTGACCTATGACGCGCCGGTGTCGGTGGGCTGCGCGGTCACGCTGAAGGGCAGCGGCACCGCCTTCGCCGCGCCGGTGACGGTGACGCCCCTGAGCGACATGGAGCGGTGCCACGCCTACGTCCGCTTTTCGGAGGTCAGCTTCGAGGGAGACGGAAGCGGAACCGGCGTGACCGCCAGAGCGCCCACCTATCTGGAGAACTGCCGCGTGACCGGCTGGGACGTGGGCGCGCTGGCCGTGAACGGCGGCTGGGTCTATCTCCACGGCGGGTATATCGGCGGCAACGGGGTGGGCGCACGGTATGACTCCGCGTACAGCAACTCCTATACATATACCATCAGGCGCATCGACTTTTTGAACAACACCACGGCGCTGGAGCTTCTGTGCCTGCCGCCGAACTCCTATGCGGCGCTGGATGACTGCCGCTTCCGGGGCAACGGAACGGATGTATACAACCCCGGCGGCTACCGCATCGAAGTGAACAACGGCACGGAGGTGGCGCTGCCTGCCGGCAGGGACGCCGCAGCCTGACGGACGGAGGTGCGCCCATGCCGCGCCGCACGGACCGGAGCAGAACGCTTGACCCGCAGGGGAAAATATGCTAATGTAACAGCCGTTGGATTTTTCGCCCTGTAAGGGCTGTGCGAGGTGTCTATGAAGCTGTTGCAATGGTGCAAGGCCAACGCCATGCCGGTGATCGCGGTGCTGGCGGCGGCGGTGACGGCGGTGTTTGTGCCGCCGGATGCGGACTATCTGGGCTATTACGACGTAAAAACGCTGTCCTGCCTGCTGTGCGTGCTGGCGGTGGTGGGCGCTCTGCGGGGCATAGGGCTGTTCCCCCTGCTGGCGCAGAAGCTGGTGCAGGTGTTCCACACCACCCGGGGCGCGGTGACGGCGCTGGTGTCCATCACGCTGGCGGGCTCCATGCTGCTGACCAACGACACGGCGCTGCTGACGTTTCTGCCCCTGAGCTGGTTCGTGCTGGAGAGCACAGGCCAGACGAAATGGACGGCGCTGACGTTCATCCTGCAAAACTGCGCCGCCAATCTGGGCGGTATGCTGACGCCCTTCGGCAATCCCCAGAACCTGTATCTGTTCAATTACTACAACATCCCCAACGGGGAGTTCCTGTCCATCATGCTGCCGCCGTTCCTGCTGTCCACGGTGCTGATTTTGCTGTGCTGCCTGTTCCTGCCGCGGGAGAGCCTGACCGTTCCCCGGCAGGAGACGCTGCCGGACAAGCGCCGCGCCGTGATATACGGCGTGCTGTTCTGCGTGGCGGTGGCTATGGTGCTGCGGGGCATCCCCTACTGGCTGGGGCTGGCGGTCATCGCGGCGGCGCTGCTGGTGCTGGATCGCCGGGCGCTGCTGGGTGTGGACTGGGGACTGCTGGTGACATTCGCGGCGTTCTTCACCTTCTCCGGCAACATGGCGCGGATCGAGCCGGTGCGTCAGCTGTTCCGCCAGCTGCTGACCCACGGGGCCATGCCGGTGGCGGCGCTGACCAGTCAGGTCATCAGCAACGTGCCGGCGGCCATCCTGCTGAGCCGGTTCACCGATGACTATCAGGGGCTGCTGGTGGGCGTGAACATCGGCGGCGCGGGGACGCTGGTGGCGTCGCTGGCCAGCCTCATCACCTTCCGGGAGTACACAAAGCACGTCAAGGGGCAGACAGGGCGGTTCATGGGGCTGTTCTCCGCCATCAGCTTCGGCTTTCTGGCCATCCTGCTGGCAGCCATGACGCTCTGGATGCAGGCCGGTCAGCTCTTGGGCAGCACCGCACAATGAAAGCTGCGGCGCTTTGCGGAAATTCTGCGCTCTTGTCCCATTATGCGGTATTGCCCTTGACATTTTCGCGCAGAGAGATATAATCATACGGCAGACGCTCAGACGCAGCACAGACCGGAAAACGGCCTGTACTGCGTCTGTTATCTTCTGACGCAGACCGCAAAAACCACAGGGAAAAGGAGAAACCATGAAGCATTGCAAAAAGTTGACCTTGCTGCTGATCGCAGCCCTACTGCTGGCCGTCGCCCTTATGACGGGCTGCACCGGCCTTACCCCGGCGCAGGACGCGCATGCGGATACCAAAAAGGAGGGCATATACGTCAGGCTGGAGCGTGACGATGCCTACGCCGTCTATCTGAACGGCGACAGCTTTACAAAGGTGTGCGAAAACGCCGACGGCACGCCGCTGAAGTCCGGTGAATGGATCTTCGCGGGCGAGGACATCGCAAAGCTGTCGCGGGAGGAGAACCGCTCCGTGCTCTTCACCGTCGGCGCCAGCGGATCGGACGATACGCTGCTGGAGGAGGCATCCTTCTTCTACGACATTGCAAAGGGGACGCTGTATGTGACCGTCGGCGCAGAGGGCGTGACCTGCTCCACCTCCGGCGAACCGGACGCTATGGCGGACGTGCCGCCGGTGCTGAAGCTGGCCATTCTGGACGAGATCGACGAGACGGTGACGGTGGGCGTGTCCGGCTCATCGCTGCGCGCGGTGCAGGCCGCCGTCCAGCTGATCGACTGGGGCATGAACACCGGCCTCGGCGCGGATGAGATCGGCGAAGCTGCCTCCACATGGCTGGCCGCCAAAAACGACGGATTGACCGAGTATCTGCAAAAGCTGGAGATGGTGGACGACGCCTACCGGAAGCTGCTGACGGACGAAGCCCGCGACATGCTGGACAGCGCCGGCTGCGCAGGTGTGGAGATCACCTGGGGCAGCCAGCCCATCGAGCCCATCGAGGCCATCATGCAGGCCGCCGGCCTGCGGTAAGCAAGCCCGCCCCGGACGGCTTCCATCCAAAAAACACACAGTCCCCCGGCCTTTCGCCGGGGGACTGCGCTTATTCAATCGTATATGATCTCGTCAACGGCGTGGGTGGCAGACTCGTCGCAGTCGTCGTAGCACTTCGGCACATCGCTGCCGCCGTCCACCGGCTCCTCGAATTCCAGCGCATCGAGGAAGGCCTTCGTTTCCACGGCGAAGTCGGGGACACTGAGGGAAAAGGAGACGGTTTTCCCGTTGGCGTTCATGTGTATCTCAATGTCAAGGTTGGTGCCGCTGTACATACCGCCGCGCAGGGGGTCGATGGGTGTGCGGCTGTTGGCGGCGTCCGCCAGCGCATGGGACACCAGATCCTGCGCCTGCTGGCGGGTCAGATCCGCAAACGCGCCGGTCTCGTACTGGCTGACGTAGCCGCCCGCCACGTTGCTCACGCCGCCATATTTCCGCAGGACATCCAGACCCATAAGGGATTCCCGGCAGTCGGTGCGGTTCACCAGCTGGGTCAGCAGCCGGTGGATATCGGAGCCGTTGACGATCGATACCCTCCACTCACGACGCAGACTCGTGCCGTTTCGCAGCTGGTAGTCCACACGCACATAGCAGGTGGTCGGGCCGCCCTCCGTGTCCAGATAGGTTCGGTTCTCCAGCCTTTCGCCTGTCTCATCGTACTGCTCCAGAATGGCGCGGTGGAGGGAGATCACGCTCTCCACCGCTGCGGGATCGTCGGTGGTGAATTCCGCATAGCTGGCGTCGAAGCGGACGGAGGTCACGTCCTCCGCGTCCGGGACGCGGTGCTGATAGCCGGTGATGTCCAGCTTGATGCACAGCGTCACCGCCAGCAGGGTCAGCACCAGCGCCAGCGTTTCCACCCACCAGCGGCTGGTGAAAATGCGGAATTTCTTTTTCAGCAGCATCTGGGCGGCGAAGAAGCAGATCACGCCCATGACCAGCTGGCAGATCAGCAGACCGGCAAAGCTGCTGCCCAGTATCACATAGTTCAGGAACAGGCCCAGCCCCAGACCGCCGCACAGACCGATACTCCACCGGGCGATGGGCTGCAGCCACCGGAAGGACATAGCGTCGCCGGCCGTCTCGCTGGGGCGCTTTTTATACAGCCACCACACCAGCGCCAGCAGTGCGATGCCCACCGCGGCGTAGATGATACAGGTGGAGAAGGCGGAGGCCGGCAGCTGGAAGCGGTGATAGCTTTGGGTGCCGATGGGCTCGCGGAACTGCACTTCGATGGGCTGGGCGCTGCCGTTGGCCACGGCATCCCAGATCCGACCCACCGGTGTCAGCCAGGTGATGAACTCCGGAATGTCGCTGCTGCTGTAGCCGAAGTAAAACATCTGCGTCATCGTGCTTATCACCGCGTACAGCAGGAGGGCGACGACGTTCATCGCGCCGTAGAGCACCGGCACCGCCAGCAGCCATCCCGTGACCATGGCGCACAGGGAGCCGAGCGCGAAGAAGAACAGCGCCATCAGCTCCGTCAGCAGCAGCCACGTGCCCAGCGCCGCCCAGTCCACGTAGGAGAAGCCGGCGCTGCACAGAGCGGTCAGCAGGAAGATCAGCACGTTCCCCGCCGTCAGCGCTCCCAGCACAGAGAGGACGTGGGAGAAAAATGCCTGTGTCCGTGTCACCGGCAGGGCGTGCATCAGCCCCACGGTGCGGCCGGACATCAGATACGACCACACCGCCATGGCCGCAAAGCAGCCGAACAGCAGGGACATGACCACGGAGGCGGGTATGGACCGGATGATGACGTTGTGCTGCTTCAGCTGCAGCACGGTCATGATGCCATCCGCCACGCCGTCGCACTCCCGGCTCGCCGACAGTATCTGCATGGGAAGGATCACCACCCACACGGCCACATACAAAAACAGCAGCGGCCAGTAGCGCTTTATATCGCTGCGCAGCAGCGCGGCGTTACAGAAGGATGTCTTTCGCGGCATAATCCACACCTCCCAGTTCGTAAATGAATATCTCCTCCAGCGTCAGCGGGATGGATTCCAGCAGCACCGGCTCGGTGATCTGCATCCGGCGCATGATCTCCCGGCTGCTGCCCCGGATGATATAGGTGTACACCCGCCCCACATGGCTGCGGTGCAGGATGTTCAGCTCCGCCGGCAGCGGCGGCTCCGTCACGCCCTGATAGGCCACCTGCAGCTTTACCGTGTTGTCCTGCAGATCGCTGAGGCTCCACTCCAGCAGCACCTTGCCGTGGTTCAGAATGCCCACATGATCGCACACGTCCTCCAGCTCCCGCAGGTTGTGGCTGGACACCAGCACCGTGGTGCCCCGCTCGGCCACGTCGCCCAGAAGCAGCGACCATACCTGCCGCCGCATCACCGGGTCAAGGCCGTCCACCGGCTCGTCCAGGATCAGATACTCCGGCATGCAGCACACCGTCAGCCAGAAGGCCGCCTGCTTCTGCATACCCTTGGACATGCGGCGCAGCATCAGCTTTTCGTCCAGCGGGAACACCTCCTTCAGCTTTTGGTAGCGCTCCCAGCTGAAGGCGGGATACAGCCCTGCATAGAACTTCGCCATCTCCCGGATGCCGCTCTGGGGGAAATAGTACCAGTCGTCGCCGATGACGGCCATGCGCCGCTTCACGGCGGTGTTCTCATACACCGGCTGGCCGTCCACCAGCACGTCGCCGCTGTCCTGCCGGTAGATGCCCGCCAGATGGCGGATGATGGTGGACTTGCCCGCGCCGTTGGGGCCCACCAGCCCGTACACCGCGCCGTGGGGCACCGTCATGGTCAGGCCGTCCAGCGCCCGGAAGCCGTCAAAGCTCTTGACGACGTTTTTTACCTCGATCATACCTCATCTCCTCCTTCCCATAGTGCCAGCAGCTGCTCCCGTGTGCAGCCGAGGCTTTTCAGCTCCTCCACCAGCGGCCGCAGCTGCTGCGTCAGCTCCGCTATGCGCCGGGCGTGCTCGCCGTCTCCGGCGGAGACAAAGCTTCCCTTGCCCGCCACGGAGTAGATGTACCCCTCCGCTTCCAGCTCCGCGTAAGCCCGCTGGATGGTGTTGGGGTTGATGGCCAACTGCGTGGCCAGACTCCGCACCGACGGCAGCTTTTCGTCCGGCTCCAGCAGCCCTGTTAGCATCATGCGCCGCAGACTGTCCTTCACCTGCTGGTACAGGGGACGGCTGTCCCGGTAATCCAGCACGATCATGTGCCCCACGCTCCTTTCCGTGTCAAGTGTATTATGCGTGTTAGTACAGTTAGCATAACATGCGTCTTAGCACCTGTCAAGGAAAATTTTACTTTCCATCTCCGGCGTTTCGTAGTATAATGGCTCCAAATAATCACCCGAAGGAGGGTTTTGATATGCGTATCACCGTAAAGGTCGGCACCTCCACGCTGGCGCACGCCACCGGGCGGCTGAATATCCAGCGGATGGAGGCGCTGTGCAAGGTGCTCAGTGACCTGAAAAATGCCGGGCACGAGATCATTCTGGTGTCCTCCGGCGCCATCGGCATGGGCGTGGGCAAGCTGAATCTGCCCGGCCGCCCGGCGGACATGCCCACCAAGCAGGCCGCAGCCGCCGTGGGTCAGTGCGAGCTGATGTACACCTACGACAAGCTGTTCAACGAATACAACCACACTGTGGCGCAGGTGCTGCTCACCGGCGAGGATGTCCGCAGCGAGCAGCGCAGCCGCAACATGCGCAACACCATTTTCCGGCTGCTGGAGCTGGGCGCGCTGCCCGTGATCAACGAGAACGACACCGTGGCCACCGACGAGGTGGGCGTGGAGAATACCATCGGCGAGAACGACACCCTGTCCGCGATCGTGGCGGCGGCGGTACACGCCGACCTGCTGATCCTGCTCAGCGATATCGACGGTTTGTACGACGGCGACCCCCACAGGGATGCCGGCGCCCACCTGATCCCCACCGTCCCCGCCGTGGACGAGCACATTCTGGCTCTGGGCGGCGGCAGCGGCAGCAGTCTGGGCACCGGCGGCATGGCCACCAAGCTGAAGGCGGCGCAGATCGTCACCGCCGCCGGCTGCGAAATGGTCATCGCCAACGGCAGCAAGCCTGCCCTTCTGTATGACATCGTGGACGGGAAGCCCGTGGGCACCCGATTTCTGGCAAAGGAGTGCTGAATCATGACCACCCTTGACATTCTGAAAAAGACCCGCGCCGCCCGGAGCAGTCTGGCCGCGCTGGACGAGACGGCCAAGAATCGCATCCTGCTGGCCATGGCGGAGGCACTTATGGCCGCCGAGGAGGACATTCTGGCGGAAAACGACGCCGATATGACCGCCGCCCGTGGTCACATCAACGACGTGATGCTGGATCGCCTGCGGCTGGATCACGACCGGCTGGCGGGTATGGCCGAGGGCGTCCGCGCCATCGCCGCCCTGCCCGACCACACCGGCCGCGTTCTCTCGGAGGTACACCGCCCCAACGGCCTTGTGGTGCGGAAGGTGCAGGTGCCGCTGGGTCTGGTGTCCATCATCTACGAGAGCCGCCCCAACGTCACCTCCGACGCGGCGGCGCTGGCGGTGAAGTCCGGCAACGTCTGCGTGCTGCGCAGCGGCAAGGAGGCGCACCGCTCCGCCTGTGCCATCGTGAAGGCACTGAAATCCGGCATCGCGCAGGGCGGCGGCGACCCGGAGATACTGAACATCGTGGACGACATCACCCACCAGTCCGCCACTGACATCATGACCGCCAAGGGTCTGGTGGATCTGCTGATCCCCCGGGGCGGCGCAGGGCTGATCCGCGCCTGTGTAGAGGGCGCGTCCGTGCCCTGCATCGAGACGGGCACCGGCATCTGCCACGTCTACGTGGACAAGGCCGCCGATCTGGATAGGGCGCTGGCCATTGTGGAGAACGCCAAGACCAGCCGCCCCTCCGTGTGCAACGCCGAGGAGGTGCTGCTGGTACACAGCGCCGTGGCGGCGGAATTCCTGCCCCGGCTGAAAAAGCGGCTGGTGGACGACCGCGCCGCCGCCGGCAAGACGCCGGTGGAGCTGCGTCTGGACGACCGCGCCGCCGCCATCATCCCCGGCACACCCGCCGGAGAACGGGACTTTGACACGGAGTTCCTCAACTACATTCTGGCCGTGGCCGTGGTGGACAGCGTGGAGCAGGCCGTGGCGCACATCCTGACCCACTCCACCGGCCACAGCGAGGCCATTGTCACCGAGGATCCCGCCGCGGCGGAGGTGTTCGTCAGCGGCACCGACAGCGCCGCCGTGTACGTCAACGCCTCCACCCGCTTCACCGACGGCGGGGAGTTCGGGCTGGGCTGCGAGATGGGCATTTCCACCCAGAAGCTCCACGCCCGGGGTCCCATGGGGCTGGACGAGCTGAGTACCTATAAATACGTCGTTCTGGGCAGCGGCCAGGTACGATGACATACAAAAAGACCGGCTTGTCAGGATGCCTGACAAGCCGGTCTTTTCAGCCAAAGCAAAACGGGCATCCTTTCGGATACCCGTTGAGTTTGGTTCATCAGCCAATGTTGTTCAGCTTCAGCGTCAGCGCGCTCTTCTTGTGGGCTGCGTTGTTCTTGTGCAGCAGACCCTTCGCAGCAGCCTTATCGATCGCCTTGACCGCCACCTTGTAAGTGCCCTCGGCCTCGGTGCGATTGCCTTCAACGGCAGCAGCCTCGAACTTCTTGATAGCAGTCTTCAGTGCGGACTTATTGGCTTTGTTGCGAGCATTTCTCGTCTCTGCCACCAGAACACGCTTCTTAGCAGACTTGATATTCGGCAAACCAAACACCTCCCCGACATGAATTTTTTGTGCGGTGAAAATATAAACTTCCACGCAGGATGATATTTTAGCATCTTTGTTTAAAAAATGCAAGACTTTTTTGTAATTTCTACGGCGAAATTTGTATAAAAGCCTTTTGCCCGGTCATGCTACCCAAAAGCCACAATATTTTGTGCTCAGAAGGGAGCGTCAGCCACTATTATGAACCTGTCACGCACCGATCTGACGGTGGAAACGGCGGAGGAGCTGTCCGCCGGAGGCCGTCTTTTTGCCCCGGACAGCGGCGTGCAGCTGCGGGAGAGTCTGCGCTGCGGCTGTCCCGTCACCTGCATCCGGGTGGCCAGTCCCGCCGGGGCGCGGGCTATAGGCCGCCCAGTGGGGCGGTATGTCACCATCGACCTGCGCCCCTGTCTCGCCCGGCAGGAGGAGCTGACCGGCCGGGCGGCACAGTGTCTGGCCGGGGAGCTGCGCGCGCTGCTGCCGCCCTTGGCGGCGCGGGACGCGGCGCTGGTGGTGGGGCTGGGCAACGAGGCCATGACCCCGGACGCCGTGGGCGCGGAGGCGCTGACGCACCTGCTGGTGACGCGCCACATGGTGGACGCCATGCCCCGGCGGTTCGGCCATCTGCGCTCCGTGGCGGCGCTGCGCACCGGCGTGCTGGCGCAGACCGGCGTGGAGACGCTGGAGCTGATCCGGGGCGCCGTGTCCCATATCCGTCCGACAGTGGTCATCGCCGTGGACGCGCTGGCCGCCCGCAGCCGTCACCGGCTCTGCGCCACGGTGCAGCTGTCGGACGCAGGGCTGACGCCGGGCAGCGGCGTGGGCAATCACCGCAAGGCGGTGGACGCGGCGGCGCTGGGCGTGCCGGTCATCGCGCTGGGCGTGCCCACGGTCATCGACGGTGCGGCGCTGTGCGGGCAGGAGGATGATGTGCCCACCGGCCTGTTCGTCACGCCCCGGGATATCGACAGCCGGGTGCGGGAGCTGGGGCGGCTCATCGGCCGGGGTCTGACGCTGGCGCTGCAGCCCGGCCTGTCGGCGGAGGAAGTGGCGGCGCTGCTGGGATAGCCCTTGCAAAATCTCCCGCGACGTTGTAGAATAAACCATCAAAATTGAGAGCGGGAGGTATATCACATGGATTTTAACCCCCAGATGCAGTTGGCTGGGCTGCTGGAATGGATGGCGGAGCAGATGTCCGCCTGCCGCGGCAAGACCGCCGTTATCGGCATCTCCGGCGGCAAGGACAGCTCCACCGTGGCGGCGCTGGCTGTGGCCGCCTACGGCCGGGAGAACGTGTACGGCGTGCTGATGCCCGACGGCGTACAGCCGGACATCGACTATTCGCAGGCGCTGGTGGAGCACCTGAACCTGCCCCACACCACCATCAACATCCACGACGCCGTGCAGGGCGTGCTGGGCGAAATGGAGAGAGCCGGGCTGACGCCCTCCCGCCAGACCACGGTGAATCTGCCCAGCCGCATCCGTATGGCCACCCTGTACGCCGTGGCGCAGTCCCTGCCCGGCGGCATTGTCATCAACACCAGCAATCTCAGCGAGGACTGGGTGGGCTATTGCACCATCTACGGCGACAGCGCCGGTGCCTTCTCCCCGCTGGGGATGTACACCACCGAGGAGGTGGTGGCGCTGGGGCGGCAGCTGGGTCTGCCGGAGAAGTTCCTCATCAAGCCGCCGTCCGACGGGCTGACCGGCAAGACGGATGAGGACAATCTGGGCTTTACCTACCACGCGGTGAACGAGTATGTTCGCCGGGGCGTGGTGGACGCGGATATCAAGGAGCGCATCGACGCCCTGCACCGCGCCAGCCGCTTCAAGTTCCAGACGCTGCCGGTGTATCACAACGGCCTGCCCATGGCGCTGACCGACGAGACGGACTATTATAAGTGATAGATATAAGCAGCAGCGACCCCTGCCGTCTGGCAGGGGTCGCTGCTGCTATGCCCGGTTTTTTCGGTCGATGACCGAGATGGCCAGCGAGCAGAGCACGCCCACCACGGCCAGACCGATGATGAGGAAGAACGTGCTGCTGTACGACCCGGCGGCGTCATACAGCGCGCCGGAGATGGTGCTGCCGAAGCTGGCGAAGATCAGGTTGCTGTTGATCAGCGGGAAGTTCACCGGATAGTGGGCGGCGCCGAAATAGGCGCGGCAGAAGGCGGAGTTGGTGGGCGTGACGCCGGAATAGGCCAGACCGCCCAGCACGAAGCCCGCGATGACCACCGCCACGCTGCGGCCGGACATGGCCAGCAGCAGTACCACGGAGGTGACGATGAACAGACCGTTGACCAGCTGCATGGACAGGCTGCGGCCGTACTTGTCGTACATACCGCCGAACAGCACCCGACCCAGGGCGTTGCAGATGGAGATCAGCCCCACGATGGTGGCCACGGACGCGGCGGTCTGGTCGGCGCTGGCCTCCCACACCACGCCGCTGGCCTGAGAGATCAGGGCAAGACCGGCGGCGCTGACGGCGATAGCCCAGACGTAGTAGAGCCAGAAGGTGGGCTTTTTCAGCATCTCCACCGGCTTGATGTCCGCCGCAGCGGGATGGACGGCGGCCTTGCCGCCCTTGCCCGCCGGAGCCGCAAAGTCCGCGCCGGGCGCCACAAAGAAGAAGGAGCACACCGCCAGCACCGCGAAGCACACGATGCCCAGCACCACAAAGCTGGTGCGCCAGCCGCCGATGCCGGCGGGCGTCCACGCCTGATAGAGCTTGCCGATGAGGAAGCTGCCGCCGCCGAAGCCCATCAGCAGCACGCCGGAGATCAGGCCGGGCTTGTCCGGGAACCACTTGACCATGGTGCTCATGACGGCGTTGTAGCTCAGGCCGGAGCCAAGACCGCACAGCACGCCGAAGCCCAGATACAGCGTCAGCGGTGTCTGGCAGCGGCTGGCGATGTAGAAACCGGCCAGAAACAGCACTGCGCCCAGCCGCACGGCGTTTTTGGCGCTGAGCTTACCGGCCAGCAGGCCGCACAGCAGGGAGCCGATGCAGAACAGGATCATCACCAGCGTGAACGTCAGGCTCAGCTGCGCCTTCGTCCAGCCGGTGAACTCCGCGGCGATGGGGGTGGACAGCACGCTCCATGCGTACACAAGTCCGGCGAACAGCAGGACGATGACGCCGACGATAGCGTAGACCCGGCGATTCAGTTGCTTCATGGGGGAGTACCTCCGTGTTTTTTATCAGTCACCATACAGTTTATCGAATGATTCAATAAAAAGCAAGAAGGAGTTTCCGATAGGGAAAAGTTTTTTCGATAGTGCCGCAGCAGCAAAAAAGAGGCATCCGTCCGGATGCCTCTTTTTGCTGGTACGGGTAGTGGGGGTCGAACCCACACGCCTCGCGGCACAGGAACCTAAATCCTGCACGTCTGCCAATTCCGCCATACCCGCGTGCCCACGGCGTATTGTAGCACATTTCCCGCCGCGGCGCAAGGCAATGTTTTGCGCGGCATCACGCGTTCAGCAGCTGCTCCAGACGCGCGCGGATCAGGGCGATCAGCGTGTCGTTGTCGGGGCTGTCGGTATAGTCGGCAGGGTCGCAGAGCATGGCCAGATCCTCGGAGAAATGTCCCTCCTCGAACACGTCCAGCCCCGCCCGTTCCAGGCAGTCGGCGAAGTGCCCCAGCGCGGGGATGCCGTCCAGCTCGCCCCGCTTGCGCAGGGCACCCGCCCAGGCGAACATGGTGGCCAGCGGGTTGGTGGAGACCTTCTCACCCCGCCGCCAGCGGTAGAAATGATCGGTGACGGTGCCGTGGGCGGCCTCGTACTCAAAGCAGCCGTCCGGGGACACCAGCACGCTGGTCATCATGGGCAGGGAGCCGGAGGCGGCGGCGATGAGGTCGCTCATCACGTCGCCGTCGTAGTTCTTGCACGCCCAGACCATGCCGCCCCTGCTGCGGATGACCTTGGCGGCGATGTCGTCGATAAGTCCATAGCGGTAGTGCAGCCCGGCGGCTTCAAAGGCGGTCTTGTACTCCTCGTCATAGACCTGCTGGAACAACAGCTTGAACGTCTGGTCGTAGTCCTTGGAAATGGTGTCCTTCACGCCGAACCACACGTCCTGCTTCACAGACAGGGCGTAGGTAAAGCAGCAGCGGGCGAAGGAGAGGATGGAGTCATCCCGGTTGTGCATGGCCTGCACCACGCCGGGGCCCTTGAAATCATAGACGGTCTGGCGGCTCAGTTCCGCGCCGTTTTCGTCCGTGACCACCAGCTCGGCCTTGGCCGCGCCGGGCACCCGGTACTCCACCGCCTTGTACAGATCGCCGTAGGCGTGGCGGGCGATGGTCACGGGCTTTTCCCAGCAGGCCACCACAGGCTTAATGCGGCTGAGCAGGATGGGCGCGCGGAACACGGTGCCGTCCAGCGCCGCCCGGACGGTGGCGTTGGGGGACTTCCACAGCTGGCGGAGGCCGTACTCCTCCTGCCGCTGGAAATTGGGGGTGATGGTGGCGCATTTCATGCCCACCTTCAGACGCTTGATGGCGTCCGCGGCCTGGCGGGTCACGGCGTCCTCCGTCTTGTCCCGGTTGGGCAGGGACAGGTCGTAATACTCCGTGTTCAGCTCCACGAACGGCTCTATCAGCTCTTTCTTGATCATGCCCCACAGGACGTGGGTCATCTCGTCGCCGTCCAGCTCGGCGATGGCGTTGGGCATTCTGATCTTATCCATGGCGTTCCTCGTTTTTGGCTGCGTAGTAGTTGATAAGGCAGCCCCGGAGCAGCAGCTCACGCTCCTGAGCGTCCGTGTTCTTCAGATAGAGTGTCATGTCCCTCTTTTCACCGCCGTGGAGCAGCACAGCGGGGAATACCTCGTCGCCGGCGGCCAGCTTCTCCTGGACACGGGGCACGTAGATGAAGTCGCCGGGCGCGCCGTCGAAGGGGTCGCCCGCCGCCAGCGTGAAGGGCAGGATGCCCCAGTTGACGCAGTTGGAGCGATAGCGCTTGGTGGCGAACTCGTAGCAGATATTGGCGCTGCCGCCCAGCACCCGCTGGCAGGAGGCCGCCTGCTCCCGGGCGGAGCCGTCGCCGGGCTTGTTGGCGAACAGCACGGAGCCGATGTGCAGACGCTGCGCGTCCTCCGCCGTCAGGCCAAGCGCTTTCAGGGCGGTGGACAGGGTGGCGTCCTCCCCGGCGTGTCCGGCGGCGCGGAGCGCCTCCAGCGCGGCAGTGGCCTTGGCGCGGGGCACATAGTCCGGGTCGCGGCGGGACAGTGTGAACTGCGCCAGCTTCATGGGGTTGGAGCGGTAGGAGGACGTCTCGCCGGAGGGGATCAGCTCGTCGGTGGTGGTGACCTCATCCCGCAGAACGGAGGCCACTTGCAGCAGCAGATCGTCGGACAGGGCGGGGATGGCCGGCCACTCCGCGATGTTGGGGCCGTATTGCAGCGGCGCGTCCGGCTGGGGATGGCCGAAGCCCCGGTACACCCGCTTGTCGTACACGGAGGCATCGAACCGGCGCTCCACGGGAGCGGACTCGTCGTAATCCACGTCCGCCGCGGAGGTGAGCACACCGTGGTTCCGGGCGGTGGCGGCGATGGAGCGGGCGTCCATGAGGATCACGCCGGACAGCTGACCGTCGCCGGGCTTGGAGCCCTCCCGGTTGGGGAAGTTGCGGGTGGTGTGGCGGATGGACAGGGCATCGTTGGCGGGCACGTCGCCCGCGCCGAAGCAGGGGCCGCAGAAGCAGGGCTTGCACACGGCGCCCGCCCGCAGCAGCCGGGAGGTCACGCCGTTTTCCACCAGCTCCAGCTCCACGGGGACGGAGGGCGGGTACACGGAGAAGTCGAAATTCCCGCTGCCCACGTCGCAGCCGTCCAGAATGGCGGCGGCCGCGGCGATGTTGTCGTACAGGCCGCCGGCGCACCCGGCGATGACGCCCTGCTCCACCCGGAGCTTGCCGTCCTTCACCTTGTCGGTCAGGTGCAGCTGCACCTTGCCGCCGAACTGGGCGGCGGCGCGCTTCTCCACCTCCCGGAGCACGTCGCCGGGGTCGGCGATCAGCTCCCGCAGCGTTACCGCCTCGGAGGGGTGGAAGGGCAGCGCGGCCATAGGCTCGATGGCGGAGAGATCCAGTTCGATCAGTCCGTCGTAGTACGCGCCGTTCTCCGGATGCAGGGGCGCGAAGTCACCGGCGCGTCCGTGGAGCGCCAGATAGTCCGCCACGGCGCTGTCCGTCTCCCAGATGGAGGTCAGGCAGGCTGTCTCGGTGGTCATCACGTCGATACCGATGCGGTAGTCCATGCTCAGGCCGCCGATGCCGTCGCCCACGAATTCCAGCACCTTGTTCTTCACAAAGCCGTTTTTGTACACCGCGCCGCACAGGGCGATGGCCACATCGTGGGGGCCCACGCCGTGGCGGGGCTTGCCGGTGACGTGCACCAGAATGACCTGCGGCGCAGCCAGATCGTAGGTGTTGCGCAGCAGCTGCTTGACGATCTCGCCGCCGCCCTCGCCCACGCCCAGCGTGCCCAGCGCGCCGTAGCGGGTGTGGCTGTCGGAGCCGAGAACCATTTTGCCGCAGCCGGCCAGCAGCTCCCGGGCGTACTGGTGGATGACGGCCTGATTCGCGGGCACATAGTCGCCGCCGTACTTCACCGCCGCCGACAGGCCGAAGGCGTGGTCGTCGGCGTTGATGGTGCCGCCCACGGCGCACAGGCTGTTGTGACAGTTGGTGAGCACATAGGGCACCGGGAATTCCTTCAGGCCGCTGGCCTTGGCGGTCTGGATGACACCCACATAGGTGATGTCGTGGGAGATGAGACTGTCGAATGTCAGGTGCAGCACCCCGTCGCCGCTGCCGGTGTTGTGGGCGCGGAGGATGCGGTAGGCCATGGTCTTGTCCCGCGCGGCCTCGCCGCCGGCGGGAGCCGGATGCACGGCGCCGTCCTGCCAGACCACGCCGCCGTTGTGCAGCTGTATCATCATGTAGCCACCCCTTTCGGGAAGTTCAGAATGGCGGGGCGCGGCACCCCGCGTGATAATGAAGTCAGTATAGCACGCCTGCGGCAAAATGCAAGAGGGAAAATCAAATTTATGCAAGTTGACACGCTACTGTTTGCAGAATCTTTCACAAACGCCCCTCTTTTACGGCGTTCACAGAAAAATTTTGAAATTTCTAAAATTCGCTCTTGCAAAATCGAGAGTGCCGCCGTATAATCATCTCACGAAACGACAGCCGCCTGCTGCGGCGAAAGGAGCGATCTTGCCATGATCGAAAAAGACACCACTATATTAAAGCAGTATACCACCCCCCTGAGCCGCAGCATTCAGGAGCAGTATGCCATCAGCCCGGATCACTACCGGGGCGACGTGAAGCTGGGTCTGCGCAACAGCGACGGCACCGGCGTGCTGGTAGGCGTGTCCAAGGTGGGCAGCGTGCAGGGCTATCTGATGCAGGACGGCCAGCGCCTCCCCGCGCCGGGCCGCCTGTACTACCGGGGCATCGAGCTGACGGACATCGTGGAGGCGCACCGCTCTGCGGGCACCTTCGGCTTCGAGGAGGTGGCGTATCTGCTGCTGATGGGCTATCTGCCCTCCAGAAGCGAGCTGGCCTACTTCGACAAGATCATGAACCAGGCGCGGAAGCTGCCGGAGGGGTTCACCGAGGGCATGATCATGCGCCACCCCAGCCACAACATCATGAACGAGCTGGCGCGCAGCGTGCTGAGCCTGTACTCCTACGATCCCGACCCGGACAACACGTCCATTGACAACATGCTGCTGCAATCGGTGAAGCTCATCGGCTATTTCCCGTCCATCGTAGCCAACGCCTACGCGGTGCAGCGGTACTACTTCCACGGCGACTCCCTGCACATCCACTTCCCGGTGCCGGAGCTGTCCACGGCGGAGAATTTCCTGCGGATGATGCGCCCGGATAAGAGCTACACCGACGAGGAAGCCCACCTGCTGGATATGATGCTGATGGTACACGCCGAGCACGGCGGCGGCAATAACTCCACCTTCGTCTGCCGCGCCATGTCCTCCAGCGGCACGGATACCTACAGCGCCATCGCCGGGGCTGTGGGCTCCCTGAAGGGGCCGCTCCACGGCGGCGCCAACGCCAAGGTCATGGAGATGTTCCGGTATGTGAAGGAGAACGTGGATCCCCACGACGACGGCTCCATCCGGGACTATCTGAACAAGCTGCTGGATAAGCAGGCCGGCGACCGCTCCGGCAAGATCTACGGACTGGGTCACGCGGTGTACACCATGTCCGACCCCCGCGCCGTGCTGCTGAAGAAGTACGCCCAGCGCATGGCGGAGCTGAAGGGCTACGCCGATGATTTCGCCCTGCTGCAGAAGGTGGAGGAGATCGGCATCCCGCTGGTGATGGAGCGCAAGGGCAGCGACACGCCCATGTGCGCCAACGTGGATATGTACTCCGGTCTGGTGTACACCATGCTGGGCATCCCCGAGGAGGTGTTCACGCCGCTGTTCGCCTCCGCCCGTATCGCCGGCTGGTGCGCCAACCGCATCGAGGAGGTGGTCACCTGCCACCGGATTATGCGTCCGGCCTACCGCGCCGTGACCACCCACGAGCACTATGTGCCCATGGAGCAGCGCGGCGAGCACCTGCACCTGACCAGCGCGGAGTGATATGCAGATATAAGAAGGAGCCATCCCAACAGGGATGGCTCCTTTTCAGCGTGTCGATAAACCTCACCCCTGTCATTCCGAGGAGTACCCCAAGGGCACTTGCTTCGCGGCGCGAAGCGACGTGGGAATCCGTTCCCAGCGCGGCACCGCCGCGCTGACGGGACGTCGGGGACGCCGTCCCCTACGGAACGGTTTGACGCGCTTCGCGCAGGTCGAGGCAGCGAGTTCCACCCTGCCCGCGGCATTCCAAAAAGAAACACCATCCAAAGGCTAGTTTTTCTTCTTGTGATTACCCACAGGTTTTGTTGTTCGCACCCTCGCATATCGCAAGGAAGGGGGAGTGTGAGGGGGGAACCTTTGACGGGTTCCCCCACTCGCGTTCAATCACCCGCCCGCAGGCGACCACTTTTGCGGAGCAAAAGTGCTGCTCCAAAAAGAAAGACACCCGTAGGGGTGTCTTTCTTTTTGGAGCAGGGTACGGGAGTCGAACCCGCCTTAACGGCTTGGGAAGCCGCTGTAATACCGATATACCAACCCTGCATTCACTTCACCGGGCTATTGTAGCATACCTGTGACGGTTTTGCAACCGGAAATTCTGTCGAATGGGCATGAACATCTTGTCCCGGCGCATACACGTAGAAAAAAGCTTGGAGGGAACGCTATGAAAAAGTGGATCGGGGCGCTGCTGGCAGCGCTGTGCATGGTAACGCTGCTGCCCGTGCAGGCGGCGGCGGTGGAGCTGCCGCTGACCTCCCGCGCCGCGCTGCTGATGGAAAAGACCACCGGGCAGATCCTGTTCGCTCAGAACGAGCACGAGAAGCTGGAGCCGGCCAGCGTCACCAAGATCATGACGCTGCTGCTGACCATGGACGCCATCGACAGCGGGGCGCTGGCCTACGACGACGTGGTGACGGTGTCGGCCAACGCCGCCGGCATGGGCGGCAGTCAGGTCTGGCTGGCGGAGGGCGAGCAGATCACCGTGGAGGAGCTGCTGAAATGCGTGTGCGTGTCCTCCGGCAACGACGCGGCGGTGGCACTGGCGGAAAAGGTGGCCGGGGTGACGGAGCTGTTCGTGGAGCAGATGAACAACCGCGCCCGTGGGCTGGGCATGGACGACACCCATTTCGTCAACCCCACCGGCCTGACGGCGGAGGGGCACGTCACCAGCGCCCACGACATCGCCCTCATGAGCCGGGAGCTGCTGACGAAGCACCCGGACATCCGGAGCTTCACAACAATATGGACGGACTCCATCCGCAACGGTACCTTCGATCTGGCCAACACCAACAAGCTTATCCGCCGGTACGACGGCGCAACAGGTCTGAAGACCGGCTACACCGCCTCCGCCGGGTACTGCATCAGCGCCACGGCGGAGCGGGAGGGCATGGAGCTGATCGCCGTGGTCATGAAGGGCGAGACAGCTGACAAGCGCAACGCCGACGCCAAGGCGCTGCTGAACTACGGCTTCTCCGCCTACGCCCTTGTCTCCGCCGCGCCGGAGGAGCCGCTGCCCGCCCTGCCTGTGACCATGGGGGAGACGGATTCCGTGTCCCTGACGCTGCCGCCGGACGCGCTGACCGCCGTGGTGGAAAAGGCGCAGGCGGCGGCGCTGGAGCGGCGCATCGACCTGCCGGAGTCGCTGCCCGCACCGGTGCGGCAGGGGCAGCAGGTGGGCACGCTGACCCTGTGCAGCGGCGACACGGAGCTAATGACGGTGCCCATACTGGCGGCGGAGGACGCGGCGGGGCGCAGTTGGGGACGGATGTTCACCGACCTTCTGAAAATGGCGGTATTCGCCGGATAAAAACGGCGGGATATCCCTGCAAATGTGCCGAAATTCCCCTTGTATTTTCACCGGAAACGTTGTAATATAGGGCAAATCAGATATACACCCGAGGAGGTACTTATTATGATACAGGTCGATCTGCAAAATGTCCGCAGCTTTATCCCCCTGCCCTACGAGGCGGCGCTGTCCCCGCGCCTGCGCATCGCCCATGACCGGCTCCAGACCGGCAGCGGCGCCGGCGGCGAGTTCACCGGCTGGGTGCGCCTGCCGGAGGACTATGACAAGGCGGAGTTCGCCCGCATCAAGGCGGCGGCGAAGAAGATACAGCGCGATTCTCAGGCGCTGGTGGTCATCGGCATCGGCGGCTCCTATCTGGGCGCCCGGGGCGTGATCGAGTGCCTGCGCTCCCCCAACTACAACCTGAAGAAGAAGGACACCCCCAACATCTACTTCATCGGCAACGGTCTCAGCTCCGATGCGCTCACCGAGGTCATGGAGCTGGTGGACGGCGTGGACTTCTCTGTGAACGTCATCTCCAAGTCCGGCACCACCACGGAGCCGGCGGTGGCCTTCCGCTTCTTCCGGGAGCTGCTGGAGAAGAAATACGGCGCCGAGGGCGCAGCCAGCCGCATCTACGCCACCACCGACGCCCATAAGGGCGCGCTGAAATCTCTGGCCGATCAGAAGGGCTACGAGGAGTTCGTGGTGCCCGATAACATCGGCGGGCGGTACAGCGTGCTTACCGCCGTGGGTCTGCTGCCCATTGCCGTGGCCGGTATCGACATCGACGCGCTGATGGCCGGCGCCGCGGACATGATGGGCACCTGCGCGCTGGCGGACATGAACGCCAACCCCGCGTGGCAGTACGCCGGGGCGCGGTACGAGATGTACCGCGCCGGCAAGAAGATCGAGCTGCTGGCCGCCTACGAGCCCTGTTTCCGGTTCATGTCCGAGTGGTGGAAGCAGCTGTACGGCGAGTCCGAGGGCAAGGAGAACAAGGGCCTGTTCCCCGCCAGCGTGGAATTCACCGCCGACCTGCACTCCATGGGGCAGTATATCCAGCAGGGCGAGCGGCACCTGTTTGAGACGGTGGTGCGCTTCGGCGCCTCCAAAAACGAGAATCCCGTCCCCTTCGACGAGGGCAACGGCGACGGCCTGAACTTCCTGGCGGGCAAGAGCATGGACTTCATCTGCCGCCAGGCCATGGACGGCACGCTGCTGGCGCACGTGGAGGGCGGCGTGCCCAACGTGACGCTGCAGACCGGCTCTCTGAACGAGCAGACGCTGGGCGGGCTGATCTACTTCTTCGAGTACGCCTGCGGCCTGTCCGGGTACCTGCTGGACGTGAACCCCTTCGACCAGCCCGGCGTGGAGGCGTACAAGAAGAACATGTTCGCTCTGCTGGGCAAGCCCGGCTACGAAGAGCTGCGCAGCGAGCTGCTGCGGAAGCTGGAAAAGTAAAAGTGCCCAAAAATAACTCTTATTTTTCTGCATTGCTATTTCCCCGTGGGTATGGTATGCTGTATGCGGGGACAGAGCGTCTCTACCAAAGACAAAGGAGTGATTTCTTATGGTTAGACTGATCATGGGCGCCAACGGTGCCGGTAAAACCAAGCAGCTCATCGAGCTGATCCACACCAGCGTGGAGTCCGAATCCGGCAGCGTGGTGTGCATCGAGCCCAAGGGCGACATGACCTACGACGTCAGCTACAACGTCCGTCTGGTCAACGCCGGTGAGTATAATGTGGATTCTTTTGACTGCCTGCGCGGGTTCCTGTGCGGCCTGTACGCCGGCAATTACGATATTTCCCATGTGTTCGTGGACAATCTGTGCAAGATCGCCGGCAGCACCGACCTGCAGGCGGTGGAGACGTTCCTGCACTGGCTGGATCGCTTCAGCGAGCAGAACGGCGTGAAGTTCACCGTCACTATCAGCGCCGACGAGGACACCGCCACCGAGGGCATGAAGCAGTACATCTGAATTACAGACAGACGAGGGAGACGCGCGCGGCGCGTCTCCTTTTTTGTCTGCGGGGGCGGGCGTACGACTCCGGCTCTTTTCGTTCACAAAATGTTTACAATTAAAGTCAAAGAAAGTCAAATTACCCTATTGACAAAGTGGGAAGGACGGTGTAATATATGCTCAAGGTCAAAGAAAGGCAAAGCCAAATGAGCCGAGATTGACCGAGAGATGCAAACGAAAGGCGGCGAGGATTTGGGTATTTCCGATATTATCGCTGGGTTCATCCAGCAGGAGTTAGATCAGGCGGGCGGTGCGCTGGAGCTGCAGCGCAGCGATCTGGCGCAGCGGTTCAACTGCGTGCCCAGCCAGATTAACTACGTCATGTCCACCCGGTTTTCGCCGGAGCACGGCTACATCGTGGAGTCCCGGCGGGGCGGCGGCGGTTACATCCGCATCACCCGCGTACAGGTGGATCGGCAGACGCTGCTGATGCACGTCATCAACTCCGTCGGCAGCCGGCTGGACGCGGCCAGCGCCCGCGCCATGGTGCAGAACCTGGTGCAGTCCGAGGCTGTCAGCCACGAGCTGGGACAGGCGCTGCTGTCCGCCACCGGCGCACGAGCCTTGCAGGCGGCGCCGCCGGATAGCCGCGACGCGCTGCGCGCCGATATATTCAAGCAAATTCTGATCCATTCCGTCTGACGGCGGAGCAAGGAGGTTATGATTATGAAATGTGATCGCTGCGGTAAGAACGAGGCTACGTTCTACTATAAGAGCAATATCAACGGCAGAGTGACCGAGACGCACCTCTGCCCCGACTGTGCCCACGCCATGGGCTATGCCGGTTCCATGTCCGGCCGCATGAGCAGCTGGTTCAACGATGACTGGTTCGACCGTCCGTTCCGTATGCTGGAGCCGTTCTTCGGCGGCTTTGGCAGCCGGATGCTGACGGAGTTCCCCCAGCCGGTGGACGTGCTGGAGCAGGCGCAGAGCGCCGACCCCGAAAACCCCGCCAAGGACGACCTGCTGCCCCATGACGAGGCCATGTCTCTGGCGCTGGAGCGCAAGCGCAACGCGCTGCAAGCGCAGCTCCACAACGCCGTGGAGGAGGAGCGGTACGAGGATGCCGCCCGCCTGCGGGACGAGCTGAAGTCCCTGAACGGCAAGGCCTCTTAAAGGTCGCGCCGCACTACATAACAAATCGAAGGGAAGTGTTCCTTTATGTCTGAGAATAAATTTACCCCCCGTGCAGAGGAAGCTCTGCGACTGAGTCAGGAAGCGGCGGAGGAGCTGGGTCACGGCTACGTTGGCTCCGAGCATCTGCTGCTGGGTCTGATCCGCGAGGAGGACGGCGTGGCGCACCGCGTGCTGTCCGAGTTCGGCGTGACCGATGAGATGGTCTGCTCCGTGCTGCAGCGCAGCGTGGGCAAGGGCGTGTCCGGCGCCGCGCCCAGTCAGGGTCTTACGCCCCGCGCCAAGAGCGTGGTGGAGCTGGCCGTGTCCGAGGCTGCCCGCATGGGCAGCAGCGCCATCGGCACCGCCCATCTGCTGATGGGCATCCTGCGGGAGGGCGGCAACATGGGTCTGCGCATTCTGCGCACCGTGGGCGTCGATCCCAACAAGATGTACAGCGCCGTGGTGAAGCGCGTGGGCGACCTGTCCCGCACCGTTCCCGCCGGCACCGCCGCGCCCGGCCGCGAGGCGGACAAGAAGAACAAGGCGCTGGCCGAGTACACCCGCGACCTGACCGAGGCCGCCCGTTCCGGCAAGCTGGATCCCGTCATCGGGCGGGATAAGGAGATCCAGAGGGTCATCCAGATCCTCTCCCGCCGCAGCAAGAACAACCCCGTGCTCATCGGTGAGCCGGGCGTAGGCAAGACGGCCATCGCCGAGGGCCTGGCCGAGCGCATCGCCTCCGGCGACGTGCCCGAGGAGCTGCTGGACAAGCGCATCCTGTCCCTCGACCTCAGCGGCATGGTGGCCGGAACCAAGTACCGCGGCGAGTTCGAGGAGCGCATCAAGAACACCCTGAACGAGGTGAAGAAGGACGGCAACGTGATCCTGTTCATCGACGAGCTGCACACCATCGTGGGCGCAGGCTCCGCCGAGGGCGCTGTGGACGCTGCCAACATCCTCAAGCCCGCCCTGAGCCGCGGCGAGATCCGCGTTATCGGCGCCACCACCCTGAACGAGTACCGCAAGTACATTGAGAAGGACGCGGCGCTGGAGCGCCGGTTCCAGCCCGTCACCGTGGGTGAGCCTACACCGGAGGCCACGCTGGAGATCCTGAAGGGTCTGCGCGACCGGTACGAGGCGCACCACAAGCTGACCATCACCGACGAGGCGCTGGACGCCGCCGTGCAGCTGTCCAAGCGGTACATCGGCGACCGGTTCCTGCCGGACAAGGCCATCGACCTGATGGACGAGGCCGCGTCTCAGGTGCGCATGACCGCCGAGAGCTCCTCCCCCGACCTGAAGGCGCTGGAGGAGAAGATCAGCACCCTGCACCGGGAGAAGAACGACGCCATCGCCGCTCAGGACTTCGAGAAGGCCGCGCAGCTGCGTGACATCGAGAAGAACTATCAGGAGCAGGTGGACATCGAGCGGGAGAACTGGCGGAAGAGCCTGTCCCAGAACAGGGGCACCGTCACCGCGGACGACATCGCCAAGGTGGTGGCCGGCTGGACGGGCATCCCCGTCACCCGGCTCACCGAGGATGAGTCCATGCGCCTGCTGAAGCTGGAGGAGAAGCTCCACCAGCGTGTGGTGGGGCAGGACGACGCCGTGACCGCCGTGGCCAAGGCCATCCGCCGCAGCCGTGTGGGTCTGAAGGATCCCAAGCGGCCTATCGGCTCCTTCCTGTTCCTGGGCCCCACGGGCGTGGGCAAGACCGAGCTGTGCAAGACGCTGGCCGAGGCCATGTTCGGTGACGAGAACGCCATGGTGCGTATCGACATGTCCGAGTACATGGAGAAGCACACCGTCTCCCGCCTGATCGGTTCGCCTCCCGGCTATGTGGGTCACGAGGAGGGCGGCCAGCTGACCGAGAAGGTGCGCCGTAAGCCCTACTCCGTGGTGCTGTTCGACGAGATCGAGAAGGCACACGAGGATGTGTGGAACATCCTGCTGCAGATCCTGGAGGACGGCGTTGTCACCGACTCGCAGGGTCGCCGCGTGGACTTCAAGAACACCGTCATCGTCATGACGTCCAACGTGGGCGCGCGGAACATCACCGCCGATGCCGCCAAGCTGGGCTTTGACGGCAAGGAGAAGGACGAGACGGAGTCCGACGAGGCGCGCTTCGCCCGCATCCGCGAGGCGGTCATGACCGACCTGAAGCACACCTTCCGCCCGGAGTTCCTGAACCGTATCGACGAGATCATCGTGTTCCGTCAGCTGACGCAGGAGAACATCGTGGAGATCGCCCGCCGTATGCTGGCCATCACCGGCAAGCGCATGGCGCAGCAGGGGATCACCCTTGCCATGGACGACGACGCGGTGGAGGCGCTGGCCAAGGACGGCTTCGATCCCCAGTACGGCGCACGTCCCCTGCGCCGCGCCATCCAGAACCAGGTGGAGGACGCCGTGGCCGAGCAGATGCTGGAGGGTCAGCTGAAGTCCGGCGACACTGCCCGCATCTGCCTGCGGGACGGCAAGGTGGTCATTGCGAAGGACGCGGCGGAAGCCGCGGCGCCCGCCGAGACCCCTGCCGAGGACGCCAAGACCCCCGCAGAAAAGTAAAAACCGTATATCCCCCGGCGCCGCCGGGGGATATTTTTTGCCCGTGCAGCCTCAGGCCGCTGTACAAACGGTGCGGTTTCGGGTATAATCTGCTTACAGAATAAATGCAACAGAGAAAGGAACGTCTATGAACACAAATTGGAACGACCCCAACTTCCAGGGCTTCGGCCGCCAGCCCCGCCCCAAAAGGGAGCGCCATGCCGTGGGTACGCCGGTGGGACGGACGCTGCTGAACATCGCCGTCACGCTGGTGTTCGCCGCCGTGTATTTCTACGTTGTCCTGCCGCCCATCAGCCTAAAGAGTGAGGATTTCTATATCTTCGTGCTGCTGGTGTGCGCCGTGTACGGCGGCTGCGCCATCCTGACCTCCGGGTTCCAGGGCACCGGCATGAAGGGCTACTTCGGCTTCCTGAAAAAGCAGTGCACCGTGCCGCTGGTCATAGCGGCGGCGCTGGTGGTCACGGCGCTGGTGGGCGCGGTGATCGGCTGGCAGCTGTTCCGCGCCGGGGATTACCGCGACCTGCTGACCGTCACCGACGGCGACTTCGCCGCCGAGGTGGAGGAGATCAGCTACGACCAGATCCCCATGCTGGACGCCAACTCCGCCACCAAGCTGGGCAACCGCAAGCTGGGCGAGCTGGCGGACATGGTGTCCCAGTTCGAGGTAGCCGACGACTACACCCAGATCAACTATCAGGGTCGCCCCGTGCGGGTCACGCCCCTGCGCTACGGCGACATCATCAAGTGGCTGAACAACCGCGCCGACGGTCTGCCCGCCTATCTGCTCATCGACATGGTGACCCAGAACGTGGAGGTGGTGCGACTGGAGGACGGCATCCACTACACCACCGCCGAGCATTTCAGCCGCAACCTCTACCGCCACCTGCGGTTCCACTACCCCACCTATATGTTCGACGAGCCGGCCTTTGAGATCGACGAGAACGGCGACCCGTGGTGGGTCTGCCCCCGTGTCAGCCACACCATCGGTCTGTTCGGCGGACGGGACATCATCGGCGCGGTGCTGGTGAACGCCGTCACCGGCGAGAGCGCCTACTACAAGACCGGCGATGTGCCCAACTGGGTGGATCACGTCTACACCGCCGAGCTGATCATGCAGCAGTACGACTACCACGGCGCGTATGTGAACGGCTTTATCAACTCCCTGTTCGGCCAGCGGGATGTGACCGTCACCACCGAGGGCTATAACTACATCGCCATCGGCGACGACGTGTATATGTACACCGGCGTCACCTCCGTGGTGTCCGACGAGTCCAACATCGGCTTCATCCTGTCCAACCAGCGCACCAAGGAGACGCGGTTCTATCTGGTGGCGGGCGCCAAGGAGTACTCCGCCATGGACAGCGCCCAGGGGCAGGTGCAGCAGATGAAGTACACGGCCACCTTCCCCCTGCTGCTGAACATCTCCGACCAGCCCACGTATTTCATGGCGCTGAAGGATGCCGCCGAGCTGGTGAAGATGTACGCCATGGTCAACGTCAGCCAGTATCAGATCGTGGCCACCGGCGACACGGTGGCCTCGTGTGAGGCCAACTACCGCCGCATTCTGGCGGAAAAGGGACTGGTGTCCGCCGATGACGCCGACCTGCCCCTGACGGGGCAGAACGAGGCCTCCGGCGTGCTGGACGACATCCGCTCCGCCGTGGTGGATGGCAACACCCTGTATTACCTCCACCTGACCGGCGACAGCCACTACTATGTGATCTCCGCCGCTGTCCAGCCGGAGGTGGTCATCTACAACACCGGCGACTATGTCACCATTCGCTTCGCCGACGGCGAGGGAACCATCCTCACCGCCGACAGCGCGGAGCGCACCGCCGCACCGGCGCAGCCTGCGCAGCCGCAGGAGCCTGCGGAGCCGGACGCCGCCGCGTAACGTCCGCAGGGGACGGCGTCCCCTACGTCCCGCTGCAGGGGCGGACGACCGCTCTCCAAAAAAACAACGCCTCAGGCCAGCGGCATGAGGCGTTGCTTTTTTACCATATTACCATATCTGCGCCTTGAGGATGCTCTTTTTGTACGCCGCGCGGAAGTAGATCCACTCCGCGATGCCGGTGATGACCCAGGAGAAGATGTACAGCAGGTACAGGGACGGCACCGTGTGGAAATAGGCGAACACCGTGTAGATCCATATCACCCGGAACACGCAGGAACCCATGATGACCATAATGGTGGGCGCGATGCTCTTGCCGATGCCGCGGGAGGCGGCAATGCTGGCGTCCATCAGCGCGCCGATGCCGTAGGAGAAGGCCATGATCCGCAGCCGATCCATACCGGCGTCGATGACCTCCGGCTTGTCGGCAAACAGGCTCAGGAACTGCCGCCCGAATACCAGCAGCAGCCCGCCGCAGATGCTGCCCACGGCGAAGGCATAGAACATGCTGATGAGATAGCTCTTGGTGATGCGCTCCTTGTGCCCCGCGCCCCAGTTGCGGCTGACGAAGCTGGCACAGGCGGTGTAGAACGCCCCCATCATGTTGAACACCAGCGTGTCGGCGTTGGCGGCGGCTGCCGCGCCGGAGACGGTGATCTCGTCAAAGGAGTTCAGACCCGCCTGCACGAACAGGTTGGCCACGGCGAAGATGGCGTTCTGCAGGCCGGAGGGAATGCCGATCATCAGCACCCGCTTGGCTGCCATGGGGTGCAGCCGCAGCTTGCGCATGTCCAGACGGCAGGCGTCCTGCCGACGCAGCAGGTGGATGACGATGAGAATGGCGGACACCCACTGGGCGATGGCGCTGGCGATGGCCACGCCCTCGGCGGACATATTGCAGCCGATGACGAACACCAGATTCAGCACCACGTTCAGCGCACCGGCAATGAACAGGTACACCAGCGGCCGCTTTGTGTCGCCGGTGGCGCTGAGGATGCCGTTGCCGCAGTTGTACAGCCCCATACCGGGCAGGCCGATGGCGTACAGCTTCAGATACAGCACCGCGCCGGGCAAAAATTCCTCCTTGGTGTTCAGCAGCCGCAGCATAGGCTCGGCGAAGAACACGCACACAAGGCATACCAGCACGCCCAGACCCAGGCAGATCAGGAAGGACGAGTGGACGGTCTTTTCCACGTTGTCGTTGTCCTCCATGCCCAGTCCGCGGGCAGCGGCTACGTTCACGCCTGCGCCCACGCCGATCAGCAGTCCCGTAAACAGGGACACCAGCGTGGTGGTGGAGCCCACCGCGCCCAGCGCGATATAGGTGTTATACGCGTACTTACCGGCGATGGCCACGTCGCTGAGGTTGAACAGCACCTCCAACACCTGCGTCATCATCAGCGGCAAGCTGAAAAGCAGAATATTTTTCCAAAGTGAACCGGAGGTCATCTCCACAGTGAGAGCCCTCCGACGCGTGACGGTCTTGCTCATGCCCGCACCCTCCTATACATTAACAGAATAGAAACATCCGAACGTGATAGCCAGTATAACACAGCGCATTACACAAAACAACCCCCCTCCCATGGAATATTTTTGTGTGTGCTCCGATTTGATTTTGTGTATAGTGCATAATATGACACCCCAATTTTGGGCACATCATCCAAACATTCGGCGCAACCCCGTCCGGCGGCGGGATTTGACAGGGTACGCCATCTCCGCTATAATGGCGGTGACGACTGCCGCCCGACCGGGCGGCTCTGCAAGGAGGTACCCCCTATGAAACGAATCCTGTGCTCCGCGCTGGCGCTGGTGCTGGCGCTGAGTCTCTGCGCCTGCGGCGAAAGCGGCGGCGATACCGGGCCCACCTATCCCGCCGCCTTTGCCGGTCTGGAGGATCAGATCGACGCCGCCCGGGAAGAGGGGCGGCTGACGGTCTGCGTCTCCGGCGACGAGCCGTTCCTGACCGCCGCCTGCGAGAAATTCGAGGAGTTGTTCGGCATCAGCGTCACCGTCCGCACGGCGGAGCCGGACGCCCTGCCCAACGGCAGCGGCACGGACGTGTGGTACGGCGGCGATGAGGCCCTGTGCCGCACCCTGTCCGAAAGCAGCGGGCTGATGGCTTACACACCGGAGGCCGCATCTGCTCTCATTGACCCCGGCTACGGCCATGAGGACTACTGCGCCATCAACAGCGACGCGCTGGGCATCATGGTGAACAGCGATGTGCTGACCCGCATGGGCATCTCCGCGCCCCGCACATGGGACGATCTGCTGGAGCCGGTGTACCGGGAGCTGGTGTGGCTGCCCGCCTATGACACGGCGGAGGGACGCCTGTTCGTCCGGGCGATGATGGAATACTTCGGCGATGACGCTGCGGACTATCTCACCCAGCTGGACACCAGCGTGCAGTTCTACACCACCGGCACGGACACCGCCGCCAAATGCCTGTCCACCGGCGAATGCGTCATCGGCATCGGCTGGCTCAGCACCGGCCTGACCGCCCAGCGGAACAGCGGCAGCAGCGCCATCGCCATGTGGGCGCCGGCGGCGGAGGGCGTGCCCGGCCGGGTGCAGACCACCGCCATTTTTGCCGACGCGCCCCACCCCAACGCCGCCAAGCTCTGGCAGGAGTTCGCCCTGTCCCCCCAGTGCATGGAGCTGATGGAGGACAACGGATGCAGCCGCTTTCCCACCGTCTGGGACGGGCAGGAGACGATGCCGGACATCGACCCCGCGCAGCTGAAGCTGTACGGCGCGGAGACGGAGGAGACATCCGCCGCGGTGGATGAGGTCATTGCCGCGGTCATGGAGACGCTGGCGGAAAACGGCGTGGACACCGAGGCCGCCGCCCGCTGGCATGTGGCATAACGGCGCATATATGGCGATTTCGTAGGGGCGGATGCCCGCATCCGCCCCTACGCCGCGCAGGAACGCCCTTCGCTGAGACAGGGTCTTTGCATGAAAACGGAAAAGAGACGGCCTTAGGCCACCTGGCATAAGAAAACATACGCCGCAAAAGGCGCGTTTCGCGCAGCCCCGTCGTT
>ENA-UOJE01000817-UOJE01000817.1-human-gut-metagenome-genome-assembly--contig:-C23-NODE-817-length-32129-cov-12.111866_pt1 | contig 32129 bp, 45 predicted proteins | sample MGYA00242341_ERZ723888 | MGnify/ENA metagenome assembly ERZ723888 | reverse complement strand
GAATATGGGCGTGTTCCCGAGTGGCCAATGGGGACAGACTGTAAATCTGCTGCTTTCAGCTTCGGTGGTTCGAATCCACCCGCGCCCACCAAGAAATAGCACCTAGAAACGTAAGTTTCTGGGTGCTTTTCTTTTGCTTGAACCCACTTTGCAACCCACTTTTTGGGCTAAGGCGATTTACACCCCTCTCACCATCCCATTATACAGCAGCTCCAGAAACTGCACGGCACTGGGGCAGCCGGTCAGCGGGTAGCCTGCCAGACGCTGCACCTGCGTGGAGTTGGTGGCCCATGCGGTCTGTGCGGCACGACGAATCATGCTCTGAATGGCAGTCCAGTCGCAGCAATGGCGGTCTGCAAGGGGCTCGTAGATCTCCTTCTGGACAGCTTCCAGTCGGTCCTCCTGCTCGTAGATCAGCCGGAGCGCCTCACTCAGAGTGCGGTAAGCCCGCATATTGCGGGTGATGCCCAGCGGGCGCAGCACCCCGTCCACCTGTGCGGCAAAATCGGTCATATCATAAGTGGTCATTTTTTACACTTCCTTCCGGTACAACTCTAGCTGGAAAATGCCGGAAATGTGCTGAAAGTGTTAAAATGCGTCGCAACATGTCGGAATGCGCTGCAAACAAAAAACAGCCCCGCAAGGCCGTCATGGTCCTGCGGGGCTGTTGTCATGCTATGCGGCCTTGCGGCCTGCCGCCGGGGCAGCTAAGTAGTGCGGCTGGCTTACTTGCCGATCTGGCTCTTCTTGTTCTCCAGGTACTTGTCCGCCTGGATCGCGGCGGTGGTGAACGAGTTGTTCTGCCACCAGGCCACCAGCGCGGCCACGGTGGTGATGCCAGCGGTGACCAGCTGCTCCACGGTGGCGCTCTCGATGGGCAGCACGGGCTTGCCGCAGGCCGACAGAATCTGGTTGGTCAGGGCCAGCAGCAGGCAGGCGGTGCGGGCGATGGTACCGGCGGAGATCTTGTTCAGGTTATTCATGGTTTGTCCTTTCTCTTTCGTGTTCGTTAGCTTCTAAATCTGCGATACGGTGGTTGGCCACCTCAATGTCGCGCTGGATCACGGGGATCTTCTCCGCAAAGCCGTTGTGCTTGCGCACCTCGCGGGTCAGCTCCTCAATCTTGTACTCCATCACGGCATTGCTCTTGCTGTTGGCGATCATCACGCCGATCAGTGTCACCGCCCCCGTGATAAGGGCGGACAGGATAACGTCCATTGGTCTCACCCCCTTACTGCGTCCATCTGCTCTTGTTGGGCCGGGTGTCCACATGGACCCAGCCTTTGGTGCGGCCTGCCTTGACCGGGTAGCGGCCCACGCCGCCCCAGCCGGGCAGCAGGCTTTCGGCGTAGGCGGCCACGTCCTCGACGGACACGCCCGCCACCTGGATGTCCGCCGCCCGGCCCAGCAGGTGCTGGCTGCTCTTGGCTCCACCCACGGATTTGTTGTGGGCGGCGGTGCGGTAGCCGCTGGTGATCGTGATGGGCTTGCCAAAGTGCTCCCGGATGGCCTGCAGCAGCACCACGAGGGTCTGGTCGATCATGATAGCGTCGCTGCCGTCCCGGCACCGGAACTCCCGCACCTTAAAGGCCGGGGACAGCTGCTTGGCACCGTCCTTGGCGAGGCTGTACTGTTTGATTGCCATTTTGTCACGTCCTTTCTGTTTCGTCAGGTTCTTCTGTTTCTTCGTCCTGCTCGGATACTGCGGAGATGCCGTTTGCGGCCAGTAGCGTGTCAATATCGTCAAGGTATTTGGCGATTTTTCCAAGTGTCACGTTAAGGTTTTCACCGCTCACGATTTTTGACCGCGCGGACGGCTTCGTAAAGGTTACTTTACATACGTTCGCATAGCCGGAAAACGACTGTGCCGCTACTTCCGCCGGGAAGGTTGCATTTCCGGCGTAGTCGTACTTGTACAGATGACCAAACCTTGCAATGTTCGAGTTCACCCTCCATGTCGTGATGCCGATAAACAGGAGGTTTAACAGGGCAAGATTTCCTTTGATTGCGCCCGAAGTCGGAGGCTGTCCGGCCTGGAACGTCAGCCGGATGGAGTTGGTCTGATTTACCTGCGTCTGTGCTCCCCCGAATTGTTTTTGTAAAGGAATCTCATTCCAGCCGGTCCATCCGTCGAGGTTGTTGGTCGATATCACGGCAAAGTCATCTGGTGCCCCGATCCGGCTTTGTTCGATTGTGACGGTACACTTGTTGGAGCCGTTCGTCGACACATTGAGCAGGATGCTCTTTAGCATTGTATACACATTGCAGTCATTTGCGGTGACCGTCACACGGAGCCTGTCGTTTACCGTTGCATAGCGGTCCCATACTTTTCCGATGGTCAGATTCGTGCCCAGTGATTCGGAGAGCAGCTGTATCTTGTTTGGGTCGTTGCACCCGTAGTCCTCCCAAGTGTCACCGCCGTCAGTGCTGTACTCGACTTTCACGCCTGCGGGATCGCACAGTTCAAACTTGTTGCTGCCGATGGCTCCGATCAGAGCTGCCGAGACCGGGGACACTGCGCCTACAACGGCCTTGCCCCCCAACCAACGTCTGTAGTGTACACATTGCCAGGCGACGAGCCGGGGACCCCCTGCGGCCCGGCAGGGCCCTGTGCTCCGGTGTCACCCTTTTCGCCACGCTCTCCTTGTGGCCCCTGCTCACCTTGTGGGCCGCGCTCGCCGGTGTCTCCCTTCGGTCCATGTGGGCCTGCCGGGCCTTGCGGTCCCACCGCACCGGTGTCTCCTTTGTCGCCCTTGAGACCCTGCGGCCCGGTTTCTCCGGTGTCACCTTTGGGGCCTTGAGGGCCTGTCTCGCCCTGCGGGCCGACCGGGCCGATGGGGCCAGTGTCGCCCTTGTCACCCTTCTCGCCTTTGAAGTCACCGCTTGCGATGCCGTTCTTCAGCTCCTGCAGACTGCCAGCGGCTGCCTGAGCGCTCTTGCCTGCATTGCCAGCACTGGCGGCGGCTTCACTGGCGGCCGTCTGTGCGTCGGTCTTGGCCTGCTCTGCGGCGGTGGCATCGGTGTGCACGGCCCCCACCAGCTCCTGCCAGGCAGGTGTGCCAGGCTCCGGCATGCTGCCGTCCTCCGTGCCGCTGTTGGCACTGACACGATACCGCAGGTCTGCACTGGTGACGGTGCGGGTGCCATCTGAGCCCTCAAAGGTGATGCAGCCATTGCCGGGTTGGGCGGTCACGCTGGCAGGCACGGCCACATAGCCGTCCTTCACCAGCGTGGACGCCGGTGCCCCGCCGCCCGGCAGGTGCCAGAATGCCCGGATGGTCAGCCCTGCCCACTCGCCGGATGCGGTGACGTTGAGCCGGTACACGCCCTTGTTTTTGGTGTAGCCAAGACACAAAAAACTACCATAGCCGGGTAACTGTATATGACCGTTACTGGTTAGCGTCACAGGTAAGTCGATCATGAGCTCACTCCTCACTCTTTTCGCCGGTCTTTTCGACCAGCAGGGCTTCCACGGTGCTGCGCAGACGGGCGGGCACCTCGTCCAGCGTCTTGATACCCTTGCGGATCAGGGCTGCATAAATTTTCGCCATCAATTTTCCTCCTTTTCTTCGTACAGCTCGCACATGGCCACCTGAAGATCGGTGACACTGCTCTCCACGGCGGTCACCTGCGTCAGCAGGTCCGCGAGGGTGGGGTAGTGGTAGCCGGTGAGCCAGATCTCTACGGTGTAGCCGCCGGTCGACGTTTCTGTTGCAAAGTGCAGGGTCCCGTTTGTCTGGAAAGTCGTGTTGGATGCGAAAATTCCAGTGCCATTTCCGTAGTTATGATTGGCGGTGCCGCCTTTTGCAATGTCTACTTCCTCGCCGTACCCGCCGGTACTGCTGTTGTATTTCGTCTTGACGTGCACGTAGTCCAGGCCGTCTGGCATTTTGATATCGTAGGTCTTCCACCTTTTTCCGGTTTCTTCGTAGTGGTTCCACACCAGCCGGGGCTCCGACTTTACCGCCACGGCGGCAGCGATCTTGTCATTGAGCGTTTTGGCGCTGAGGGTGCCGTCCGGGGCGATGTCCAGCGCTTCGCCCACTTTCACGCCGCCCAGCTGGTCCGCTGTGGCGGGCGGCAGGCTGTACGGCGTGCCGAACTTGGCGTCTGCCTGCTCTTTGGTGTAGAAGCTGCCGGAATCCACCGCCTTGATGCTCTCCGCAAGCTGCTGCAGCTGGGCGTTGCCGCTCTGCTGCATGGCGGTGAGGATGGCGGTGTACTGGGCCAGCAGTGTCTCGGTGGGGATGCCGGTGACGCCGTCCCGCATGAGGCCGCAGACGGCCTCATCGGTGCGGGTGTCGGTGATGTCGGCGGAGGTGACCACAGTGCTGCCCGCCGGGCGGCGGATCTCGGCCAGGCACAGGTCGTACACCAGCGCGGTGCGAGTGATCTCCGGCGCTGTGGGGCTTGCGCTGTCCGGGGTGCCCTCCAGCACCTGCAGGCGGGTCTTTCTGGCGGCTGCGTCGTAGCGCAGCACCAGCCGGTCGATGCGGCTGCGCACGGCGTCGGCGGCGGTTAGGGTGACCGTCTCCGGCTTCTCCAGGATGATGCTGCGGCCCCGGAAGCGGGCCGGACGCACCCATGCCTGCCCGGCGCTGACGGTCACGGTCAGGCCGCCGTTTGCGGTCACGGCAAAGTCCTCGTCGGCGCTGTATACGCCGCTCAGCCGGGTGCTGAGGAACCCGGAAGCGTCGTCGGCGTCGTAGGTGATGCCGTTTTCCGGGTAGGTGATGATATCGGCCATAAGCCCTCCTTTACGTCTTGTGCCAGCTCGGCGTGCCCAGCCGGATGGTTCGGGTGGTGCCGCTGGACTGGCTCTCGGTGATGATGTCGGCCACCCGCACCATGGCGGTGTAGCCCAGCTGGGGCAGGCTGACGCGCAGCACGTCGCCCACGGCCAGCGTGTCATCGTCCACGTCAAACTCGATGCTGCCGGTGCGCAGCTGGGCCAACAGTTTCTGTCCGCCCCGGTCGGCCAGCTTGTCGAGGTAAGATTGGCTGGCAGTGGTCTCGCCCTTTCCCTCATCGGGCTGGATGTCGCGGGCGTCGATGTAGATCTCCCGCCGGTCGGATCCGGTGCTGTCTACATCGCCCACCCAGCAGGTGGCCCGCTGGTCGCCCTCACCGGCTCCCTGCACAAGGGCTACGTTGGCGTAGTCGGTATCGGCAAAGGACCATCCCGCGTTGAGCAGATTGCCCCACTTGGGGCTGTACCGGTTGTTGGGGTCGAAGGTGGGCCGGAAGCACTCGAACAGCAGGCGCTTGTCTGCGCCAGTGCCATCCAGCACGATGCGGAAGCCCAGGTCGCAGGCCTGCCCGATGGTCTGGCAGTACGCAAAGATAGTGCCGCCGGAGGTCTGCTTGTCGAAGGTCGTGTCGAAGCCGTACTCGGTGCCCAGCTCCAAGCGCGGCCACGGCTTTGCCGCTGCCACAAGGCTGCGCATGGCGGCTTCCGCGTTCTGCCCCTTGATGACGGCCGCGCTGGCCCGCTTGGTCAGAATCCAGGTGGCCGGGTAGCCGCTCACCACGAGGTTTGCGTCCTCGTTCCGGTTGGCGCGGGCGCAGATCCGCATCGGGATGCGGGGCGTCTCGTCGCTGCGCACCAGCCACCGACCCTCGGTCAGCAGCTGCAAATTCTCGGTGGTGGGCCTTACCTCCAAGGTAAAGCCGCCCTCAGAGTAATACGGACTGTCCCAGTAAAGGGACACCCACACGTCCACCCAGCCCACACGGACCAGGGTGTCGGAGTCTAAAACGTCCAGTCTCATAGCGGTTCGGGCAGGATGCCCGCCTCCATCGGGTAAAAGCTCACGGATGCCTGCAAGTAGGCCGCGCCGCTGTCGGCCTGCATGGACAGCACGTTGTCTCCGGGCTGCAGCTCGGTCAGGGTGCTGTCCTCGTCCAGCTTGGCAAAGATGTTGCTGGTCACGCCCTCCCGTGTCAGGGTGCAGGCCAGCCGGTCGGTGGTACTGTGGTAGATCTCCAGCCGGTCGCCGTCCTGTAAGGCCAGGTCAAAGCCGATAAAGGCCCCGGTTTTCAGGTCCACCACGCGCGGGTGCTCCACCGGCATGGTGCTGCGCAGGGTTGCCGTAAAGGGTACCGGCAGGCTGCCGGGGTTACGCAGCACTGCCGCCTCGCCGTCCTGCCGGATGCCGTAGGTGTGACTGTCGTAGCAGACCGGGAAGCTGAACGCGGGCTGGTAGCCGCCCAGCACGCGGGCTGTGGCGGTCAGGCCGTACCAGTAGGGCTTAGGGCTGTACAGCATCAGCTCACAGCGCGGCTCGGTGTAGCTGGAAAAGTAGGGCGTTTTCTGCACCACAAAGCGGGTGAAGTATGCGTCCCCGAAGTACATCGTGCCGGTGGTGTAGTAGGGCAGTTTCCGGGCAAAATTGCGAGCATTGTCGAGGGCGCGGCTGCCCCAGAACACCACCGACAGAGTACGGGACACGCCTGCCACGCTCTGCCGCTCGACGGTGGTGCCGGTCTGGTTGATGCCCTGTGCGGTCTGGATGTCCACATCCACGCCGTTCAGCGGGTCGAGGTTGTAGGGCGCGTCGTAGTCCCAGCCCAGATGCAGGACGGCACCGGCGTCTGTGACCAGCTTCAAGTGATCCTTAAAAAGCATTGGCGTCCTCCTTTCATCGGCGCTGGGCCTTGGCGCGGTCGGCTTCCCAGCGGGCTTCCCGCTGCAGGTCTGCCGCCGTCTGGGCCTTGGAGTAGATGTTCTGGGTGATGTTGGTGTCGCCCTCGCGGTGGTAGTTGTTGGCGGCTGCGGCCACACGGGCTGTGCCGGACGCGGCCACGGTGCTGCCAAGCCGCATGTTGTCCGACAGCACCAGACTGCCCGCCTGCCGGATCATGTCGGCAAGGGCGGCGTTGGTCTTTTCCAGCGCCTTGGTGTTGGCGTTGATGGCGTCCTCCAGGCTGCCGGTGCCGGTGGAGATGTCGATATCTCCGCTGATGCCGCCGGAACCAGACCCGCCGGAAGCGCTGCCCCCGCCGGTGCTGGGCGGGCTCTTTTTGGAGGCACCGAGGCTTGCGCAGATGGCCGCGATGGCCACGCCCAGCGCCACGGCTGCACCGGCTACGATCACGCCCATGGGGATGCCGAAAACGGTGGCGTTCAAAGCGGCACTGATGGCCGTGAGCATCCCCTCAAAGGCGGCACCCACGGAGCCGATCATGGTGCCCATGCCTGCGTAGATGGCCGGGAAGGCCGACAGCAGACCGCCGGACAGGCCCTGGCTGATGGCCAGCGCGGCGCTGCTCAAGGGGGCTTTCAGTCCCTTAAAGATGCCGGTGAGCTGGGTGCCGAGGGTCTTGGCCTGCGTCCAGACCTCGCCAAAGCCGCTGGTCAACCCCTTGCAGATCTGGCCGCCGATGTCGATGCCCTTCTGTACAAGGGCCGTCTGGGCGTTGCCCAGTGCCTCGTTGAGCTTGTCCACCAGACCGAGGGCAAAGTCATTGACCTGCTTCTTCTGCTCGGCGGTCAGGCCGCCGTAGATGGCGTTTGCCGCCCACAGGCCGATGGACTTCCAGTCCTTGTTCTTGACGGCGGTGTAGAGGTCATCAAAGGTGCCCAGCAGGCCGGTGTCGGCGTGGGTCTGCAGCTCCTTCCACAGGTCGTCGAAGCTCTTGATGGACGCCTCTTTGATGTTCTCGGCCACCTCTTCGGTGCCATCGGCGGCAATGGTCTTGACCCGCTCCACGGTCACGAGGGCACCGTCCACCACGTCATCGTAGGTCTGGGTGATGACCTTCTTTTGGGTTTCGGTGCCGTCGGTCAGGGTCTCGGTCACCGTCTTGGTGCTGGTCTGGATGCCGTCCACGATGCCGGAAGTGGTAGCGGTGATGGTCTTTGCCACCTCCCGCACCGTCTCCATGGTCTGCTTGACGGTCTTTTTGCCCTTTTCATCCACCTCGGTGATGGTCTTGATGTCTTTCAGGACGCCGTCCACCATCTGGCGGGAGGTCTCGGTGATGACCTGCTTTTGCTGCTTTTTGCCGTTGGATAAGGTTTCGTTGACCGTCTCCACGGTGCGGGTCACACCGTCCTTGACCGTGGTCGTGCTGTCCGAGATGGACTTGACCACCTCGGCGGTGGCCTTCTTAGCACTGGACGCCGCCTTTTTGCCGGAGGTGTTCACGGCAGCGGCGGCAGAACCGGCGGACTTGGTGACAGTGGCGGCTGCTGCCTTGGCCGCTGCGGCCTCCTCTTTGGCCTGCTGGATGCGCTGGTTGTGCCGATTCTGACGGCGCTTGCGGTCATCATCCGTGACCGTGCTGCTCTTACGGGTGGGGGTCGTGCTGCCGGTGCTCTGGGTGATGCCATCCACGGCGGCTGCGCTGGCCGTGCCCACCAGATTGGCGATCAGGCCGCTGACCCACGAGGTCAGCTTGCCCCACAGCCCCGCAATGCCGTTGATGATGCCCTGGACGATGTTCTCGCCGATGTGGCCCCACTCGTCCATGCTGCCGTCCCACACGCCGATCAGCTTGGCGATGCAGGCCAGGGCGGCTTCAGCCAGATTTTCGAGGCTGCGGACGATACCCTGTGCCAGGGTGGCCAGAAGCTCGGCACCGCACGAGAGGATGTCCGGCAGGTGCTCGATCAAAGCGGCGGCAAATTTGGCAATCAGTCCGGCGGCACTGGTAATGAGCGCGGGCAGGTTGTTTGCAATGCCGGTGACAAGGCTCTCCATAAGCTGCACACCGGCGTCCACAATAGCGTCCGCGTTGTCGCCGAGGTAGTCCACAAATCCGGTGACCACCTCGGTGGCGCTGGTGATCAGGTCCGGGATGGCGTCAATGATGCCCTGCACCAGAGCGCCCAGCACTTCGGCTGCTGTGTCCAGCATCGCCGGTGTAGCTGCCACAATGTCCTCGGCCAGCTGGGTGATGATCTCCACGCCGGTGGTCATCAGCCCCGGTAGCTGCTCCGCGATGCCGGACGCGAGGTCGGACAGAATCTCGCCCGCCGCCTGCATCATGGCTTCCGGCCCGCCCTCGGTCAGGGCGGTAGAAAGCTGGGTCAGACAGTCGATGCCCCACTGCGCCACGTCCGACAGGGATCCTTCCATGGAGTTGTACAGGCTAATGCCGAGGTTCTCGGCAAGTGTCTGCAGGCTCTCCACCTTGTGCTGGAAGGTGTCGGTCATGGTCTCGTAGGCGGCTTCGGTTGCGCCTGCGCTGTCCTGCATCTGGGCCAGAACGCTGTTGAACTTGTCCGCACCGCCGGATGCCAGCGAGAGGGCACCGGTGCCAGCTTCCACGCTGGACCACAGGCCTGCAAATGCGGTACTGTTGCCGCCCACGCTGTTGTACAGGATCTGGAGTACGTCGCCAAGGCTCTTGCCCTCAGCGTTCAGCTGGGCAAAGCTCTTACCGGTCTGCTTCTGCAGGATTTTGCCCACCGTGGAACCGGAATCGCCCAGCTCGTTGAGCATGGACTTGGTGTAGGTGGTGGCTTCGGCGGTGGCGATACCGTTGGCCGTCATGACTGCCAGACCGCTGGACAGGTTCTCCACGCTGACACCGTAGGCGGCGGCCAGTGGGATCACCTTGCCCATGCTGGCGGACAGCTCGTCCACGCTGGTTTTGCCGAGGTTCTGGGTAGTCAGCAGCACATCCGACACATGGGTGGCCTGATCGGCGCTCATTCCGTATGCGTTCAGGGCCGTGGTGAGGATATCAACCGCCGAACTGCTGGATGTAAAACCGGCAGCCGCCAGCTTGGAAGCCTGCCCGGCAAAGGCTACGGCATTGGAGGTGTCCTGTCCTGCACTGATGGCCTGATAGGTTGCCTCTGCGATGTCCGACGCAGCAACGCCCATCTTGCTGGACATGGCGGTGATTTGGTCACTGAGCTGCTGCGTAGACAGCTTGCTGGTGTCCGCAATGGTGGTAACCTTTGCAAGGGACGTTTCAAATGCCGAGCCGATGCTGACCGCTGATTTTGCAATTCCGGCCAGCTGACTACCTGCAGACTTGACAAAATCCGCAATGAGATTACCGGCGGCTACCGTCATGCTGCTTATGCCCTTGGTCACGCCGCTGGTGTCCAGCTTTGTATTGCCAAAGATGGAAAAGTCAAAACCCAATGTGTCCACCTCTCATTCAGAGCGCGGGCACAAGGGCACAGGCTTTACAGTTTGATCTCTACCTCCCGTTTGCAGGAGGGGTTTTTGCATTTGACCCACACGCCGGATGCCGCGGCCGTGCATACCGCCCACACGGGCAGGGGCCTGCCGCAGTAGGGGCAGGGCACCGGCACCCGCTCAGTGCCGGAAGCGGGCCAGGAATGCCGCATCGTGTTCGGCAACGGTCTGGGCAACGGCGGCACCTCCTCTCAAAGATGCAGGCAGGGCAAAGCGCTCTTTCAGCGCGGCGTAATGCTCCCGCATACTGCCCTCGTAATCGGCAAGGTCGGCGCTGCGCCAGCCCATGATCTTGGCCATGAGGGTATCTTCCGGCAGGGCGGCAAACAGCGCCCGGAACCGGAACCAGTGCAGCTTCTCGCGGGTCAGGTCGATGCCGTAGGCCTGCTGGAACGCCGCTACGATGTAGGGCGCGTCGCACCGGTAGTCGAACGCCGGGCCGGTGTCGTGGCCGCTGGCAGGCTTTGCCGCTGCTGGCTCTGCGGCCTGTTCTCCGGCGCAGTAAAACTCGATGAGCCAGCTGTATTTTTCCTGCAGGTCGGAGGGCGAAAAACGCTCGGTGTAGAACTGCCCACACAGCTGCAGGGCAAAGGCCACCGGGTCAGCCTCGACCTCTCCGTGGCTGTAAGCAGCGGACAGCCGCACCATGTGCCGGAAGTCCGGGTCAATGCGCCTGCCGTGCCACACGGTGGGCAGGGCGTCCGTCAGCAGGTCAGTCATCCAGCGCCGCCAGCTCTGCCAGCAGGGCCTTGCGGCGGGCGGCTTTGTCCACCCGTTCCACCATCCGGGCGGCAGCGGGCTGCGGGAAGCTCACAGGCTGGCTGTTGACGATGCGGCCCGCCGTCTGGGTGCGCTGCTGTGCTTTCTTCTGCGCCCGGCGCTGCTCCCGGTTCATGGGCTGCTGAGGCTTGGGGATGCGGTCGGAGTAGCGCTTCTGCTCGGCGTCCATGGCGGCAAACAGCTCGTTCATCGCGTCGTAAATGGGCGCGGTGTCGTTCTCGTCCAGGCCCAGACGGTCGGACGCACCGGCACCCAGCACCTCGTCAAGGCAGTTCATGACGAGACGCGCCTGTGCACGCATATGGTCGCAGATGCGCACCCCGCCGCGCCGGAACTGCTCAAGCTCGGATTCTCCGGCACGCTGCATCTTTTCGTTGGCCGTTTCCAGCCGCTCAATGTCGTTGGCGTTCAGCGGCGAAAAATCAAATGTCTGTCCACAAATAAACATATTCTGGCTCCTTTCGTTGGGCCGTGCTCCGGTGCTGCCCCGGAGAAACCTGTTTCACGGCATAAAAAATCCCCGCTCCGGGCGGAACGGGGAAAGCTGCGGGGGAAATCAGCCAGCGGCGGCGGTATAGTCGAACTCGTCCGGGATGCCAATGCCCTTGACGTCGCAGGCAAAGGTGGCCGGAGAACCGGCGGAGCCGCCCGCGTCGCTGGTCACGATCAGGGTGCAGGTGCCCTTCTCGCCCTTGCCGGTGCGCAGGCTGAAATAGATGTAAGGCACAACGACATCGCTGCCGGTGCCGTACTTGATCTTGTGGGAGAGCAGGAAATCCTGGAACGCATCGCCGACGCAGCGGTTGCCGTTGACCGACAGGGTGCGCTGGGTGGCACTCTTGGTGTCGGTAGGGCCGGTGCGGATGAAGGTGTCGGAGTTGGTGGAGGCGTTCAGCGCACCGCTGTGCTCCTTGACGTGGTCGGCGCAGACGATCCAGGCGGATTCCTTGGTCTGCTTGGCGCTCTCGGTCTGGATGGCAAAGACAAAGTCATCTGCCGTCTCAATGCCGGTATAGGACGCGATGGGCGTGATGCCGGACTTGGTAATGGCTTCTGCTACGGTCATAGCAAAACTCCTTTCATTTGGGCTGATAATAGGTCAGGCGTAGCTGCATCTGCATCCGGCAGCTGCCCGCGCTGCTGGTGACGATGTAGCCGGTGGAGGTGACGGACACGCCGAGGGGCTGGCGGGGCGCTTCCATCGCGGGGAGATGGTGGCAGTCGTTTTGCGCCATCACCCAGTCGGTGAGCTGCTCAAAAAAGCCGCTGTTCTGCACGGTGAGCACGTCCGCCTCGCCGTACTCCCGGCGGGACAAAAAGAGGTAGTTCTTTGCCATGTCCCGGCCGGAGAAATACTCGGTGATCACCGGGTCACCGGGGCTGTCCTCGATGGAAAAGGCGGTGGCGTCCTCATCCAGCCCCGCGATACGGAAGGCCGCGCCGGTAGCCTCCTGCTCCTCCGCGATGAGCGGGCAGGTCTTGAGCCATGCCCGCAACGCGGCAATGGTGGGTCGTACTTCGCTCACTTTGCACCTCCGAGGAACTGTTTTGCGGCGTTGTGGGCGAACTTCACCAGCTCGTCCTTGTGGTCGGCAATGGCCCGCTGGCCCCAGTAGGAGCCGCGCAGGCGGTTGTCGCCGTGCAGGCCTGCGCCCTGTTCATGCAGATAATACTGCTTGCGGGCGTAGGGTGTGTTATACACTAGCAAGCCCTCGTCGAACTTCGACGCCTGATTGACGCTGTTCTTCAGCATGCCGGTGTCAAAGGGCACATACGGGTCAACCGTTTTGGCTACATGCTGGGAAAAGGCATACTGCACTTTTGCAAAGCCTGCATCCAGGTCGGCCTGCAGGCCGGGCCGGAAGGTGATCTTAAAATCAAAGACCGGTGCGCTCATGGTCTCAGCACCCTTCCACATGCCAGTGCGGCAGCAGCGGTTCCCGGTTGTCCGAGATGGCCGACACGGTGCAGCACAGGTGCGTTTTTTCGAGGTGGGCATACTCTTCGGCGGTCAGGGTGGGCACCGCGCCCTGCACCACCTTCCAGCCCCGCTTGAGCGTCCAGTGCTTTGCCTTTTCGGCAGCGGGCAGGGCTGCCCACTGCACATAGGGCAGGTAGCCCAGGGTGCAAACGCTGGCCGGGATGCGGATTTGGATGGTGCGCTCGGGGTCCTTGCTGGTGCCGGTGCCGGAGGTGTCCAGCTTTTCCCGCCAGCTGCAGGCCGGGAACACCCAGCACTTGGGCGTATCGGTGTCGGCCTTGGGGTCGTGGATGAGGTTCACCACGGTAACGGTCGTGTTCATCTCACATGATCCCCCTGTACAGCAGGCCGTGGGGGTCAGCTCCGAGGGCGGCTTCCAGCACATGCCAGGCCTCGAAGCGCACCGCAGCGGACAGGCTGGCGTTTGCCGCAAAGGTTACGCTGTAGCCGTCGTTGGAGACGCTGGCAGCGCCCGGTGCAGCACCCACAGCCAGCTTTGCAACCAGCAGATCCACGATCTGGGCGCAGGCATCCGCCAGCATCTGGCGGCAGCTCTCGCACACGGCGGCATGGGGTTCCGCCTTGCCAAAGGTAGCGCTGTCGATGAGGCGGGACGCCCGGCTGCACAGCACACCGAACGCCAGCTCACTCACCGTGCCGCCCGCCGCCTGGTACTCCGGGTAGGTGCAGTAGTTCATGGGCGGGGCCCTCCTTACGCCTCAATGCGCTTGATGTACAGGGTCTTGGGCTTGGACACCTTGATGCCGTACACCTTGCGGCCCTGCACAGCGGACGCGCCAATGTACTTGCCGGAGCCGCCCAGATCCTGCAGGTGCACGGGGGTCTGCCACTCCATCACACGGTGGCACCAGTTGGGGTGGCCGCAGATGAACTCGGTGGTAGTTTTCTTGGTGCTGACACGGGTGGTGTTCTCGAAGTCCATGTTGTTGGATTCGTACACCGCAAAGCCGGCGATCTGACCCACCGCACCGGTCTGCACCAGCTGCTGGGACAGGTCACCCTGCTTGATGAACTTGTCATCCTGCATGAGGATCTCCAGATACTCAGGGCTGACGATCATAAAGCGGCCGGTCTGGGGCACGCCGTTGCGGCTCAGGGTGCGCTTGGCGGCCAGAGCCTCTTTGTAGGCGGTGGAAGCGGTGCAGGCGGTCTTGGTGGCGCTGATGGTAGCACCGGTTGCACTCTGCAGCGCCTCGATGGACTTCTTGTCGATGGACAGGGCCATGGAGTAGGCGGCGCTGTCCAGACGCTCGGCGGTGATGCCGTCGGGCACGGATGCAGCGTCAAAGCCGTCGATGATCTCATTGACAGCCTCGTCGTTGTCGATGTCCAGATCCAGATAGGTGGTGGTGCCGGCATCGGCATCCACGCCGTTTGCCTTGTCGTATGCCTTGACGGCCACCTCGGTGTCACGCACCGGGATCTTGACCTTGCCGGCCTTGGGGCTGCCCTCGTAGCGGGTGTTGAAGATCGCACCGTCACGGGTGACCAGAGTGGCCCGCAGCTTTGCGTCTACCAGAGCGGAATACCGCTCCTGATTTGCATGTGCCATGTTGAACTCCTTTCGTTTTACAGGTTCAGTTCGGGATTCAGGGACTTAAAGGCGGCTTCCACACCATTGGATTCGTTGGCGGGCGGTGCGCCATGCTCAGCGCCGGTAGAGACCACGGCCACGCCGGCGGCACCGTCTTCACCAAAGGCCCAGGGGTTGGCCTTGGCAGCGTCGTCCAGAGCCTTGTCAATGTCGGCGCTGCGGTCCTTGGAGCCCTTCAGAGCGTCCAGATCCAGCAGGGCACGAACCGCCTTGACGCTGCGGCCCTTCTTGCCCAGGATGGCAGTGTTCAGGGCGCTGTCAAAGGCAAAGCCGTCCGCCTGGGCCTTCATGTCCGCCTGCAGCTTGGTCAACTCGGCCTCGTACTCCTCGGGCTTCTTCTTGCCTTCAAAGGCTTTCAGGCCGTCCTGGGCGGTCTTGAGCTGGGCGTTTGCGTTGTCCAGCTGGGCCTGCAGGGCAGTGGCGGCGGCCTTTTCGCGGTTGACGTCGTTGCCGTTCTCCTGCATGATCCAGTTCAGCTGTTCCTCGGTAATGCCGGGGATCTTGTTCTTCACATCTTCGCGTTTCATGGTGGAAACTCCTTTCGTTGGGTGTGACCACAGTTTTTTACACTGTTCGCTGTCAGTATTCGGTCTTGGGCGGGGTACGCACCGCCCCTCTGCGATGGTTGTTCCCGACACAAATGTCGGGAACATGGTGCCGTTTGCCGGAATCGAACCGGCGGCCTGCTGCTTACGAGGCAGCTGCTCTGACCAATATGAGCTAAAACGGCATGAAAAAAGCGCCCCTGCCCGGATGGGCAAAGACGCTCGCGGTATTTGGTTGTTGTCAGCACCAGTCGATTTCAGAGATGTCACCAGCGATCTCGGAAAGAGAATGGCCGTCGAAAATGGGGGTGTGCATGACGTCCTCCATGCTGTGAACGAGTTTTTCATCTCCATCGTACCACAGAAGATAAGAGAAATTTTCGTCTCGGGTGTCATAAGGGTCTACATGACCTTCTTTTCCGTGATACTGAAAGACGAGCATTGCCCAGCCTTTAGAAAGCTCCTTCTGTAAAGAATCCGCCGTCATAAAATATCACTGTTCTCCTTTCGCTCAGCATCTGTCAACTCACGGGATGGACGACCACACAAATGGCCCTCTGCATCAAAAATATAGTCATGGGCGTGCTCGCCATGTTTTCCGAGGGCTTCTTCGACCTTATGGCCGTGGCCGTTGTTGCTGATTTGCTTGGTCTGACGACCATCCGGGCCGTAATAATTGCGGTCGATGCCGCCCTTTGCATTGGTCTTTTGCGTGATGCCGTTGCGGGGGCCGGTAATGTTGCTCTTGCTGACTTTAATGATAGTTTGCCCAGCGGTGTTTGTCAACGTGTTGTGTCGGACAGCCCACGCTGCCTTACTGCTGGCGCTCCGCCCAAACCCATGCACGCTTGTCCGGGCGCTGTCCACCCGCCCGCCGGTGGCCTTAGCAAACTCGCTCAGGCTCTGGCGGGCTGCTTTCAGGCGCACGGCGCTGTCGGTGGTGTCAGACCCGGCGGCACTCTCGGCCAGATACCGCTTCTTCCATTTGCGCACGTTCCGCTCCCGGGCACGCTGCATCTGGTTGACCTCGTACTGGGTGTACAGTTTGCCGTTGTACTCGATGTTCCGGGCGTTCAGCTCCTGCAGGCTCTCCTCCGTCCAGGTGGGCGGGTCGCCCAGCTCAGGGAATACGGCAAAAAAGGTGTGGCGGCAGTTCCAGCCGCAAAGCCCAGCGCCGGTTCCGTAGCCGGTGGCCTGCTCAAAGTCCGGGTAATGCTTGCCCAGGTAGTCCACAGCCCCGCCCCGATGGAAGCGCCGACCCTGCCACTCGGCGTGACTGGGGCGGGCACCACCGTGGGCGCTGGTCTCAACGAACTCCACGTTCATTTCGTCCATGCGGGCTTCCTGCAGCTTGCCTGCGGTCTGGTTGACACCGGTCAGCACCGCCCGGCGGGCCGCAACTTCCAGCGAATCTGTGTGGCCGCTGGGGTAAGTGATCTCCGGCATCTCGTCTGCAAGGCTGTCCACAGCCTGCTTGACGGCGGTTTTGTAGTCAAAGGCACCTGTGGCCACCTTGCCCCAGGCGACATCCAGCGTGCGCTCAAAGGCCCCGGAGACGGTGTTGGCCGTTGTGGCCGTGAGGTTCCGCCATGTGCCGCAGGTCTGCCGGGCACCGGCGTTGAGCAGGTTGTTCAGGGCCGCGCTCTCTTCGAAGGGTGTGGGCTCGAGGTTGTAGTGGTAATAGATGGCATCTTCCCGCTCCATGGCTTCGGTGGCAGCCTCTTTGAGCAGCCTGCGGATGGTGGCTTCGCTCTTGCCGCTGTACTTTGCCAGCAGCTTGACCACGTTCTCCCGCACCGCCTCGGTCTGCTGGTAGCGCCACAACTGCCAGTCGGCCGTTTCGGTGAGGGTACCCATTTTGCCGATGCGCCGGGCGACATCCTGTAAGATCTCATCCTCGACCTGCTGCGCCAGCTGCACAAAGGCATCCGGCATGGCATCGAGGTAGCTCGGCGGCAGCATCAGGCACCTCCGAAGGTGAGCTGCTCATCGGTCTGGCTGTCGGCCTTGGCTTCCTCTGCCCATGCGTGGGCTTCGGCTTCGCTCAGGCCGTACCGGGCGGAAAGATACCGGCAGCGGGGCACAAGGCCTGCCAGAGCGTCTTCCCGCAGCTGTGCGGTGCGCTCCTGCTCGCTGACAATGTAGCTGTCGTCCCAGTTGACCGAGATGCTGGTGTCCGGGTCCACATCTGCACCCAGCAGGTTCTTTGCCGCCCACAGGATGGCCCGCAGAATGCCGATCAGTGCCGTCTCAATGGGGATCTGGTTTTTGTTGGCGTTCTGCACAAGGTCCTGTCGGCTGCCGGTGTACTCGGTGGCGGTGGCCACCTTGCCCAGCTCAAAACTGTAGCGGTGGCAGCCAAGCCCGCACTTGAAGCTCATCATGTCCAGAGCGTCCTGCACGGCCCGGTGGTTGTCCTCGGTGCGCAGGTCGGGGTTGTACTCCCGCCATGCGGCCGGCTGGTCGATGCTGCCTTCCGGTGCGGGCAGCTCGTAGAAGATCTGGCGGTGAACGGCATCCGGCGGCACAGCGTGCTCCACACCGTCCTTGTCCACCCACTTTTTGCACATGGAGCGGTCATAGAAAATTTTCTTGCCGCCCAGGCGGAGGTCCTGCCGGTAGTTGTCAAAGGCGTAATCCGCCATCTGGGCTGCGTCCAGCGCCTCGGAAAAGACGCTCATACCCAGCCCCATGCCGCCGTCGATGTTTTTGGCGACAGCCGGGCTGAACAGGCTGAACCATGCCGGCGCGCCGGTGACCGTGATGTGCTCCACCATGCCCGGCGGGGTCTTGGCCTTGGCAAATTTCGGCGTGCCGGAAACATCGTCCATCACCTCGAACCATTCATTCGTGATGGTCCGTTCGCCGCCCTTGCAGGTGTGGGTCTGCAGATAGACGGCGGGCTTACCGCCCATCACGCACTCGGACACAAAGGCGGCCTCGGTCACCACGCCCCGCTCCACGCTGATGGGCAGGATGCAGCAGGCGGGGTCATAGTCCAGCTGAATGCGCCCCTGCGGCGAGGGCAGGGCGTTCCCGGCGGCATCCACCGTCAGGCCTTCCACACTCAGCACAAAAGCACCGGTGCCGGACCAGTAGGCCTGCTCCACCAGCTTGTTGGCATTCTCCCAGAAATGCAGCTGCCGCAAAAGGCCGCCGGTCTGCTGCTCATCACTGCCCAGCAGGTAGGCGGCACTCTTTGCGTCGCCGATCTGGAAGGTGGTCTTGTCGTTGAGCAGCAGGTTTGCCCAGTCCTCGCAGACATGTTTCGGCATCCGCAGGGAAGCCAGACGCCGGGAAATGACGCTGCCGTCCGGGGCGTCCTCCTTCTGGTCGTGGATGTCGGGAACATCGCCCTTCCACCATTGCCGCCAGACTTCAATGTTGCCGTAATAATCCGCATCCAACTGCAGATGTTTGGTTTTGTTCAGATATTCGATAAAGGCCGAAACGTTCATCTTGCAGTCAGTCTCCTGTAATCACGCTCAATGGTGTACTCAAAGGCGTCGAGGGTGTCAATGTCGGTGGTGCCGTCGTCCAGACGCTCGTCCACGCCGGGGTGCTTCTGGCTCCACAGGGCGCTTGCAAGGGCGTCCCGCAGGGTGGCGGCCTCCGGCATATACCAAAAGCGCCCGCCGCCCATGAGAATGGACGTCAGGCGGATGCGGTCGATAATCTGAATTTTTGCGGAGTTATTCACCCGGTCGGCCAGCCAGTACAGTTTAGAGGCCCGCAGCCGGGTGCGGATGTGGTTGATCAGCGTCTGCTCGGCGCTGTCACAGAACATGTAATGGATCTCGCCGTACCGTGCGAACACGGCCAGGCAGAAGGTGAGCAATTGGTTGGCCAGGTAGTCGGCATCCTGGTTGCGGGGGTCCACCCGCTGGGATGCCAGCCCCACGACGCCGGAATAGTACGGCAAAATGCCCGTTGCCACAAAGGCGTGCTGTGAACCGTTGCCGCCGAAGTCCACCCCGATGTGCACCCGCCACGGCTTGCAGGGCTTGTTTGCGGGCCAGAGGAAGCGCTTGTCGTCGGCGGCGATGCTGTCCGCAAACGGGCGGTAGATGATGCCGCCTGCCGCTGCCCACTGGCCGAGAATAAACCGGTTGTAGTACACCGTGCCGGCATATTCTTTTTTCAGCTGCGCCACGAACTCCGGCGGCAGGGTGGGGTTGTCGTCGATGGTGTAGGCCTGACAGTAAATGTCAGCATCACTGTCGAGGAACCGCTTGAACCAGTGCTGGGGGTTATCCGGGTTGCAGGTGCCGTCAAAATGGCTGTGCGGGCAGGAAAGGCGGCTCTTGAGCATCTGAAAGACGCCCTCGTCCCAGGTGGTGATCTCGTCACCGTAGGCATACTCGAAGGCAGCGCCCTGAATGCGGGCAATATGCTTTTTGTTGTCAGCGCCCAGCACATACACCTTGCGGCCAAACAGCTGCACGACATTGCCGGCAGCCGAGGTGCGCACGACGCCCACCAGCTCCGCCCCCCAGAGGGCCCGCATGGGCTCCAGCACGTTGCGTTCCAGCGTGCCCAGGGTGTTGCCCAGCATGACCAGCAGGCCCTCGTCCCGGGCCGCGCAGATGCGCTTCGGGATGGTGACGGCGCAGTCTAGGTAGGTCTTGCCGGAGCGGGTGGCCCCGGTCTTGATGTTCCAGCGGTGGCTGCAGTTGCGCAGGAACTCCTGCTGGAACTCAGTCAATGGCACTGTCGATTCCTCCCAGCAGCTTGCGGGCATTTTCCAGCGTGTCGGCACCGGGATCCTCCTGCGGTGCTTCCTCGCCCAGCATCTTCAACAGCACCCCGGCGGCGCGGGCATCGCCGCGCTTGGCGGCTTCGGCCATGCCCATGACCACGCTCATCTGGTTGTCCACGTCCTCAGGCTCCACCTCGTCCCGTAGCAGGGCGTTCACCCGGCGGCGGTCGGTCTCCGGCAGGCTGAGGTAATAGTCGGCGGCTTCCTTCATGCTGCGTTTGCGGCGGCGTGCCTTGCCGGACGCAATGCCGCCCTGCTGGGCGATTTCTCTCTGTTCGCTCTCCGTTCGCTTGTTGAACGGGATAAGATTCTTCTCGTTGGACACGTCACCACCTCTCATGGTTCAGGTAAAACAAAAGCCGCCCCGGAGGACGGCCAAAAAGCAAAATAAGCAGCTCCCTGCATTCAGTTGCGTTGGACAAGCGTCAAACGGTGGGTGCTGCTGCATCTGAAACTTACGCGGTCAGATGCCCCGCGTGCTGCGTGGCCCCCTCACAGGGCGCGCAGATGGAGCCGTTGGCCGGATTTGAACCGGCACCAAACCACGCCAGCCCTCTGCGGTGATTGATCACAGACACCTGCAACGTGGATGTATCATCAATGTTGACCCGCCTTAAATGGGCGGCGCTCTGCTTTGAGCTACAACGGCATAGAAGCCGCTCCTTGGTCTCGAACCTTCCGCGCCTGTTTCAGCGCGCGAATCCCGGCCAACGCCCGGGTCAGAGCGGCATATAAAAGCCAGCACGTTTCCATGCTGGCTTGGGACTGACGCACATCCAGCCGGAAAGCCTGAACCGGCTTGTGGATTCTATGGCCTCCGACGGCGTGCGGAGGTTCGACGAGGAAGGGAAGGAAAGAACCTTTCTCCCTCACACGCCAGCCAAAAGTGGTGATGAGCCCATGCGTCAGGGTCGGACCGCCTACGGGGTCGGCGGCGAAATGGCGTTCCGGGTTGGACTTGAACCAACGCCCATCGGCTTAACAGGCCGCCGCTCTTCCCAGCTGAGCTACCGGAACATAGAAGCAGCCCGCGCGCCGCGTGGTCAAGCAGCGGGGACACGGTGCGGAGACTGCGTAGATCGGTTTGCCTTTACGGCTTTGCCGATGGTACAATTCAACCACAGAGTTTGCTGCCCTGTAAATGCCGCTGGGCGTAAAAAACAGGGCGCTTCAGGTTGTGCTGATTGCACAAATCAACTAAGATTCAGCTCGGTTACGACCTCGGCAAGCTGATGCAGACCGGCAGAAATCGCGTGGGAGACTTTTTCAGGGCCGGAATAGCCGACCAGCGGCGCAATGTCCGCCTGCTTTTTGCCCTCAACGTAATACAGGATCAGGCAGCGGCTGCGCTTGATGGACGCCGGGTCTGCATGGAGCATGTAGGCCACTTCAATGGCTTCCTTCTGCATCTCGGCGTACTGGCATTTCAGCTCGGCAAGGTGCTGCTCGGCATCCATGGCAGCATCGCTGTTGCGGCCTACCTTGTCGCTGGTGCCGGAGCGGCCCGGTGCGCCGGATGTGCCGGATGTGGTCGTGGTGGCGGCATTCCGCAGGCTTGCAATGTGCTCTTGCTGCTGGCAGATCCGTGCCCGCATTTTCGGCAGGCGTTCAAACCACGCCCGCAGCTGCTGCACATTGCTGGCTTCGCCCGGCTTTGGTTCGTCGCTCTCAGGTGTCCATTTGCGGATCATGCGTTGTCCTCCATTTCTTCCAGCTTCCTCAGCAGCCCGTCCACGTCATACCGCCAGTGCACCCGCAGCTGGTGCTGCTCCACCTCGATGCCGTGCAGGGCGGCCCACTGCCACGGGATGCTCTTACGGGTCTGGGTGTTCAGGTAGTCCAGCACGGCGCTGGCGGGCACCGCAAAGGTGCGGTTCACCTTGCCCCGGTAGTTAATGACCACATGGGCTGTCTGGCCCCTGTAGGCCGCAGCAGCGGCCATGTCGGTGATGTGCTTCAGCTTGTGGTATTTCTGTTTGTCTCGGTCGAACCGGCCCAAAATCTTTTCTAACGGGATGCTGGGCGTCTCGATGGTCTTTAACTCGAAATAGTGGTGCATGGGGTAGCGGTAGACGTCAAAGTCACAGATGTTGTCAATGGAAAAGCTCAGGCTCTCGTTGCCGCCGTAGTAGCTGGCGGCGCTGTCCTTCAGGCGGTAGCACCACGCATCCGGTGGCATGGACTTCTTCCAGGCCGCTTCAAACTGTTTTCCGGTGTTCAAATCCTTCTCCTTTCGGTACAGCTGCCGGAGGGCGGCCCCGGCGGTGGGGTCCGGGTAGTATTCAGAGTTCCGGTACATGGGGGTCGTCCTCCTTTGCTGTGCTCTTCTTCAGCCGCTTCAGGCTCTGTTCAATGGGCGTGGTCAGGAAGTCGTTCCCGCCGGGCTCCGGTCGGCTCACGGGCCGGTTTCGTCCGCTCCCGACGGGATGGGCTTTCCGGTAGTCCTCCACCGAGTGGTACTTGCCGGCCTCTGCCTCCTGCAGCGCTGTGCGCACATAGGCCCAGCTGCGGCCGCCCAGATCCGCGCACCTGCCGATCACGGTGGACACCAACTCATTGCCCAGCCGGTCGGCGTATTCCGCCAGCTCGGCCTTGCCTTTGCCGTTCAGCTTGCCGATGCTGTTCTCGAACTCCATCACAAGGGGCTGTGTCGTCGTCTTCGTCCGGGGCGGCTGCGCAGCAGACGAGGACTTGTTAGCTTGTTGGTTGGTTATAATGGTTAAGTTGTTGTCGGTCGCCTGTCGGTTGCCTGTCACCTGCCTGTCACTTTGCCTGTCACCCGCAACGATGGATGTATAATTATTGATTGATATGACGCTGTATTTCGACCCGGTTTTGACTGTCAGATACCCTGTCACCTGTAGGTGCTCCAGAGCCGTCCGGACATTCCGGACGCTCAAACCGAGCTGTTTTGCGAGCTGTGACTGGCTGGTGACCAGCTCACCGGGGTGGATCGTGATGCCCTGCCATTGCTTCTCCTGCCAGTTTGCGGTGAGCAGCAGGTGGAAGAACAGCCGGGCGGTGTTGGGCTCGGTGTACCATTCCCACTCGGTCAGGCCGCGGGGAAAGGCTACGAACCCGCGTGTCGGGTCAATGCCCACGGCCGGACCTCCTTTCTGTGAGACGGGTTAAAACGGCAGGTCATCGGTGTCTTCGATGAGGGCGTCGTCTGCGGGAAGGTCTGCGGCGGGTTCTGCTGCACTGCGGGTCGCATAGTCGGCAAGGTGCTCACCGGGGTACATCTGGCCGCCCTGCAAAGTGGTCTGCAAAGTGGTCTGCACAGGGGTCGGGGCCGGAGGCGGGTCAAAGGGCGTTGCCTCCTCGGTGGGGGTCATCTCCGGCACGGCAGGAGTGGCCATCATGTCGGCCAGCGTCTGCATCCACCGGAAGGTCACCAGCCCGCCGGGTTGGAGGTCATCAGCGTCCACGTTGTAATAGGTCTTGCCGTTGTATTCGCGGCTCTTCAGCTCCCGCGCATAGACCGTGACATAGTCGCCCTTCTGCAGCATCCCGTCCCACTGCTCCAGCCCGTGCCAGACGTTTACCTGCACATACAGGCCCTCCCAGTTCCCGGCGGCGTTTTTCACGCTGTGGACCTTGATGTCAAACTTGAGCACCTGTTTCTGGCCGGCATTCCGGATCTCCGGATCCTTGGCGAGGGTGCCATGGAGCAGCACCCCGGTGCTCGTCTTGATGATCATGCGTCCTCACCTCCGGCAAAGGGGTCGTCAGCGGGTTCGTCGGCATCCTCCACGGCCAGGGCGTCCGCCTGGGCAGCGGTGTCCCGGATGCGGGTCCAGCGGGGAGAAGGGGCCGCATCATCCAGCTCCCGTGCCGTGCCCTCGGCATCCACCCGGACGGGCACTTCACTCTCATCGTACAGGGTGCCGAAGGTGGACGGAAATGCCTCCCGCAGAGCATGCACCAGGGCCACCTTACGGATCATGGTGGCCTTCTTGCCCTTCCAGAGGGATTTGCCGGTGTCGTACTCGGCCAGCTTCACCTCCTCGTAGCTGGGGCGGGTGCGGTCTTTCCGGTAGACCTTGGCCCAGCCGCCCAGAAGCTCCTCGCCCTCATAGACGATGGAACCCTCCCGGTGGTCCAGCTGCCCGGCTTCCGTGTCCAGCACGATGATGCCGGCCTCAAAGCCGTCAAAGGCCGGGTGCCGTTCGGCCATCTGCATGTAACAGTTCTTGCCCAGGACGATGGTGCTGGGGGTGTCCTCGCTGTTGTTGTCGTAGTGGATCAGATAGGCCTCTTTTGTGAAGGGGTTCAGCCGGTACTGCTTGCAGGTCTCCAGAAAGATCTTGCACTCGGCGTCGGTGGCCTTGGCGCAGATGAAGTTGCGCACGTCGGCAAAGCTGACCGTGAAATGCTGGCCGTCTGCGGCGGTGATCTCCACCGGCACGGACGGGGAAGCGGCCTGCAGGGCCGTGCTCTGGGCGGCGCGCTGCTGCATAGCAGCCATGCGGGCTGTGGTGCCCTGGACCGGGGCGGAAGCGGGTGCGGACGTGGTGGGCGCAGATGCGCCGTTGCGAGTGAATGCCATATAAATTACCTCCTGCATTACTTAACAGAACCATACCGGAAGCCGCGCTCTGCGGCCCCCTGCTTGAACCATGCGATGTCCTCCGGGGTGAACTCCACCCAGAAGGAATAGCGTTTGCGGGCCGGTGCGGCGGGCTGTGCGAACTGCTGCAGAACCTCACAATCCAGCCGACCGGAAGCCGTGACAAAGGCATTGCTCTGTGCGGTCTGCCGGGCTTCCTCCCGCACCTGCCGTTCCTCTTCCGAAGGCGGGGCGGTGACCGGTGCGGCGGCTTTTGCCCGCTCTGCGGCCTGCCGCCGGGCTTCGGCCTCGGCCTGTGCGGCGCGGGCATCCTGCCGACGCTGGTGCTCGTGCAGGGCGTCGTTGACGCTGAACGCCCGCAGGTATTCGGTGGTGCAGGCTTCGGCGTCATCGCCGCAGGTGTCCCGGATCAGGCGCAGTTCTTCCCGCCGGGTCTCCACCGCCAGGCGCAGCTCCTTGGACGCTCTGGCAAGGTCAAAGGTCTTGTTCAGCCACTGGGACACCAGCAGCCGGTCAAAAGAGATCAGCGGTTCCAGCTCCCCGATGCAGTCCCGGTAGACCAGCCGCAGGGAGGACGCTTTTTCCTCCCGCTCGGCCTGCTCCACGGCCTTGACCTGCTGGTCAATGGCCCCGGACACCTGCTTGCACTGGGCCTGCATGGCCTTGATGCGCTGGCCAAAGGCTTCCAGCGGGTCGGTATAGAGCTTCTTCGCGGCCCGCAGAGCGTCGCCCAGCTGCTTGTCCCACTTGTTGACGGCGGCCCGGTCGGCCTTTGCGTCCTTGATGGATTCCGGCGTGTACACCCGGCCGGTGTAGGCGGCCAGAAGCTCGTCCAAATTTTTCTGGACTTCTTCCTCATTCCAGCTCATGGCCGGAATGACCGGGCGTTCCACCCGGACAGTCAGTTCATTCGTCATCTTCGTCTTTCTCCTGTTCCGCCGCTTCCTGTGCGGTCTGCTGTTCGTTGGTCAGGAAATAATAACCATCCGGCGGCTCCAGCGGCGGGCCGTAGCCGTCCAGGGCAAGGTCATACATCGGTTTCATCAGGCGGCACCTCCGTCGTAGCCCTCCGGCTGGCGGCAGAGCAATGCGGCTTCCTGCCGGATGCTATTCAGCGTGTTGCAGATGTACTGGAAGGTGTTTTCCAGGTCCTCACCCGTCAGGCGGGAATAGCTGCCCTTGCAGCTGTTCCAGATGGCAAGCATTGCCTCCGGGCAGTGATTGGCGGTTTCAAAGTCGGTCTGTCCAAGGTCGTCCATCCGGCTGGTCATGGCCTTCATCCGGCGTTCCAGCTGGGCGCTGTTCTTTTTCAGGCGGTCGTTCTCTTCCTGCAATTCCCGGTTGCGGGCATCCGCAAGGCCCCACGCCTTTTCTGCGGCACGGCGGTCCACCTCTTCTTCGTCCACCACCGCGGTGATGGGCTGATGCTTCAGGGCGTCCTCGGCTTTGTGGGCGCGGGCCTCGGCTTGCTCCTTCTCGGCATTCAGCCGGGCGTTCTGCTCTTTCAGGCCGCTGATGTCGGCAAGAGCGGATTCATAGCGGCTTTCTGCTTCTTCCCGCCTTTCCGCGTCCTTAGAGGTCTGGGCTTCGGCGCTTTTCACCAGCTCCTTGAAATAGGCATTTTCCTTGCGGGCGTTCTGAGCGGACTTCTCGGCAGCATCGGCACGCTCTTTCTCGGCTTTGAGCTGAGCCATGACCTCCTGGTACTCTTTGTAAGTAGTGATATCGCCGGTAAACACGGCCTGTTTGACCTCTTCCGGGGTGGACGGCTTGGCGGCTGCATACAGCAGCTTCATGGGCTGTACATCAAAAATCGACTTGCCCTCTAACTGGATGTTGCCGAACTGTTCGGCAACTCTCACCATGTTGTCGCCGGTGTCCCGGCTGATGCCGACGGCGGCGCACCACTTGCCCCAGCTGCCTTTGTAGTGATTGGCTGTCAGGTCGTGGGCGTGCTTGGCTGCCATGATGCGTGCCATGTTGCCGGTGATGAAGGTCTGTGCATCCTGCAACAGCAGGGCGTTGGTCTGGTCATCTGCACCAAAATCAAAGCTGGGTGCAGCGGGCTTGTCCTCGGCTGTGGCCGCTGGGGAAGCGGCCTGTGCGGGCACCACCGCCGTTTCCTCCACCGGGTCGATGGGGGCATTTTTGCAGGGCTGAGCGTTCTGCAGAGCGCTCTTCAGGATATAGTCCACCTCGTAGTCCTCCAGCGCCTGGAACTGTGACGGATCCGACAGGAAGTCTTCCGGGGTGAGCATCTTATCATACTCGTGGTTCAGGCCGTACTTTTTGGCCAGCAGGTGGCTTTCCTTCCAGATGCTGCGGCCCTCGTCCCAGAACCAGAACCGGCCGCCATGGTAGGCATACAGCCGGTTGTTGGCCAGCTTCTTGCTGATCATATCCATTTGCATTTCCTCCGAAAATGTGTTATCCTTCGGGGTGATGGGGCTTGCAAATTCCATCACCCTTTGGGCTCGTCCGTGCTGCGAACACGGGCGGGCCTTTTTGGTTTGCGGGGCAGGCTGTCCACCTCGCTGCGCGGGATGATCTCCCGCTGGCAAATGTACTTGACGTGCTGCCTGCCGTCCTTGAGCCAGTGGCAGACGGAAGCGGCAAAACTGTTGGCGCTGGCGTAGCCCAGCCGCCGGGCGCACATGGCAGCCGTGCCGCTGGCCAGCAGGTCGCCGGTTTTGGCGTCCCACACGGTGTACCAAAAGGCATTGTTGACAAGGTCAGGCATGGCTTTCAGCCTCCATGAGCTGCAGTACACTGTCCAAGTCCTCAAGTACAAGGACATAGACCTCAATTCGTGCTTCGAGCTTATAAAGCTCAGACGCCCAGCGGGTCGTTGTCATGGCATTGCTGTCTTGCTGGCAGAGCTGCCCGTACTTCTGCTGCAGGCTTTCGACATACTCTTTGGCGGTCACGGTCACCCCACCTTCTTCCGGCCCTTCACGGTGTTCTGGGGCTCCTTGTGGACCTTCTTGCGGGCCCGCTCTTCGGCGTCCTGGGCGGCAAAGCCCAAGCGCATGAAAAAGACAGCTGCCAGCACCAGCACCAGTGCGGTGACGAACTCGCCGTCCGAGACGGGCTGGCCCAGCTGGGCCCCGCCCTCAATGCCCATGGCGTACAGCAGGCCTGCGCCCAGACTGGCGGCTGCCAGCACCTGCAAAACGGTGGATTTAATCTTCATCGTCGTCCTCCTCTTTCAGCTCGCGGATCGTGTTGTAGAGCAGTCCAGACACCCAGCCCATCTGCCGCTCAAAATCGTCCGGGAAATAGCTCTTCAGAATCTGGGCGATTGCGCACACCAGAAGATGTAGCACGTCGCTGGGACCACCTTCGACCTTGATGGTCGAGTCCTCACTGTCGATGTAAAGTTTTGCCTTCATGTTTATGCTCCTTTCTCGACTGTCGGGAAAAAATACTCTCCGATCTGCTCCTGCGGGATGTGAAGCGCGCGGCAGATGCCGTCGATCTCTTCCCAGTTCCATGTGCCGCAGCTCTCCGGCGCGGCAAAGCGCTTGCGCAGCGTGCGGGGCACGATGCCCGCCTTTGCGGCCAGCTCATCCGTGGTGATGTCCTGATCTTCGGCCAGCCGCCGGAGTTTCAGAAACTGTTTCTTTGCCATGGGTCAGTCCTCCTTTTCCTGACGGCCTTCAATGATGGCGGAGAGTGCAGCGTTGAATTCGCGCTCTGCCTTCTTGGGCTCGTAGTGGCCGTTCAGCACCTGGGAAATGTATTTTGGGTTCTTTCCCAGCTGTGCGGCCAGCTCTTTGCCGGTGACACCGGCGTTGTGCATTTTTCCAACAAGCTCACCTGTCCATTGTGCAGGCATACAATTCTAACCTCCTTCAACTTTAAAACTTGACTTTGGTTAGAATTTGCGGTAAGATGATGGTGCTAACAATTATCCAGCGCAAATTCTAGCCTGAGCCATTCAGTTGATTCCGGGCTTGTTTGCTAACCAGATTCAACTGTGACACTATGATATCTGAATTTGGTTAGAAAGTCAATGAATTTTTCTGAATTTGGTTAGATTTGGCGCTCTGCACAAAAAGGGGCGTTGAAAATTGTGTTTTATGACGTATACAGTGAACTGTGCCAGGAAAAGGGCGTGAGCTGCAGTCGTGCCGCAAAAGAAATTGGTCTGAGTAACTCGACCGTCACGAAATGGAAGAATACCGGGGCTGTTCCTTCTGGCGATACCCTCGCGAAGGTTGCGGCCTACTTCGGAGTGTCGGTGAATGACCTGATTGGCGAACAAAAAAGCCCCGCCGGGCGTACCGGTGGGGTTTCGGAGGATGATATTAAGTTTGCTCTCTTTGGCGGTGGCCCTGTGACAGATGCCCAGTATGAAGAGGTCAAGCAGTTCGTCCGGTTCATAAAGGAGCGGGATGCAAATGGGAACAAGGGCTGACTTTTATAAAGTTGCGGCCGAAAATCATGTGGAAGTCTTGCGCTATCCAATGCCGATCATTGGCAGTATGTCAACGGAGGTCAATGGGGCGTGTTATATTGGGCTGGACAACTCCAAGCCCTGCACTTATGCAGAAGAGCAGGCACGCATCGGGCATGAGCTCGGCCATTGCCTGTATGGCGGATTTTATTCCATGGCCACTCCGTTTGATATTGTGGAGCGGCATGAGGTGCGGGCGGATCACTGGTATATCCGGCACGCAATCCCAAAGCAGGTCTTGTTCGACCTGTTGAAGCAGGGGCGTGATGCCGATGAAATTGCGGAGATCCTGGACACGACGGAGGAATATGTCCGGCGTGCTTACTACTATTACAAGGAAAATGAAAACTTAACCGAGGAGGAATTATATGGGTAAAAAACTTTCTCCCTATGGCCGCAAAGAATGGCACCGAAAGCACTCTGGCAATAAAACAGTACACAAGAGCATTGATGCCGTTTTCCGTGGGACTGGCTCTGCAGTCGGTGCGATGGCCAAAGTAAAAACACCGGAGAGCACACTGGAAGAGTGGCAGCGTACAAACCTCACAGGCAAGCAGTTGTTAATTTCATGCGTGGTCGGCGCAATCCTTCCGGTAATGGCACTTTTTGGTGCAGATGAGATAAACAGCATGTATCTGGTAGTCGTGGCATTCTTCTTTCTGATACCGTTTTTTGTGATGATTCTTATTTTTATGGTTTTCAACCTTATCACGAGACCCCGCGAAAAGCGGGTCTGTGCGGAAAAACCTGAGGAGAAAAAGCCGAACGAAAAGATATCGCAAGTGCCAAATCCGGAAAACGATCCGTATCTTGAGCGCTGGAATAACAGAAAACCGTCGGAAATTATTGAATTGGAAATGCCAGAAATCACATTTCAAAGCCGGTATGATTTTTCTAAAGTGCGGGCACTCGATTTCGGGATGGAAAACAATCAAATCTCGATTTTTATCGACGGGAAAAATCAGCTGATTGCAAAAGAAGATATTCTCAGCCTGAACCGCTTTTTGAATCAGGGTTATATGGACGATACTGATGTCCCAATGTTCGAGATTGAGGAAAAGAACATCCGGTTTGTACCGTCTGAGGTTGGTAGAGATGACTACACGAGGTTATTCATTCTGCCGCTTACTCCTACCGGAAAAAATCCTAAATATCCATTGAAAATGTCTTTTAGTCTACTTTCAAGTGACGAACAATTTAAAATATCCATGAGTGGCGGAAAGGAAATTTTCGGGCACGTTTATTATCAGCAAAACGGAGACGTTGGAAAAGCGGATATAATATGTTGGAATCACAAGGGAAAGCGTTCGGCATATTTTGAATTTCATATCAGGCGGGGTAAAGACGGCCTTTGTTTGTCTAAGTTGGAAAAACATCTCGATGTTTTTAAAGATATTTAACAAAAAACGCCCCCGGTGCTGCGAACACCGAGGGCGTGAAAAGAGTGGCTTGCTCACGAGGAACAATCCAGCCTAAGCAACTGTATTGTACCACCTCCGGGCAGGCTTGTCAAAGTGTACCCATGGAGGTGTATTTTTATGGGATTGCGGACCAACACGGCGGTCTGGCTGTCGAACCAGAACCGCTGGCAGATCAAGGTGCAGAAGGACGGCGTGCGCCGGACCTTTACCAGTACAAAAGCCGGTCGGACCGGCCAGCGCGAAGCGAACCGCAAGGCCGACGCCTGGCTGGATGAGGGCATCAGCAACACCACAAAGCGCTGCGCGGACGTGTGGGCCGAGTACATGATCTCAGTCAAAGCCACGGGCGGCACCAGCAACATTGAGCAGGTGGAGAAGTTCGGACGCAACTACATCCTGCCGGTGATCGGCCAGCGCCGGATCGGCGACCTGACAACCGGCATGCTGCAGGACGTGCTGAACCGCTCCTACAAAGAGGGCTGCTTGAATCCGGACAGCAAGCGCAAGAGCCGGGGCAACCTGTCCCGCAAAACACTGCAGGGCATCCGTGGCGTGGAGGTGGCCTTTGTCAAGTGGGCGCGCCAGCATAAATACACCTCCCTGCGCCCGGAGGACGAGGACCTGACCGTGCCGAAGGGTGCCCGCCTGAAAGGCCGGAAGATCCTGCAACCGGACAGTCTGCGGGTGCTCTTATCCACCGACACCCGTGTGGTGCGTGGAAAAGTGGAGCAGGACGAGAACGTGCACGCCTACCGCATCGCGGTCATGACCGGCTTGCGCCCTGGTGAATTGCTGGGCCTGCGCGTGGGCGATCTGGATGGTGACCGGGTGCACATCGGCCGGGCCATCAACCGCCAGAACGAGGAGACCAGCGGCAAGAACGAGAACGCCATCCGGACGGTGGTGCTGCACCCTCTGGCGGTGGAGGAGATCCGCGCTCAGCTCCGGCAACGCACGCAGGAGGAAGAGCGCCCCTTGCGGGACGATGACCCGCTGTTTCTGCTGGCCAACCAGCAGAGCCTGTACAATTACTGGAAGTTCTACCAGCGCTGCAACGGCATCGACCCGCCCGTCAGCCTGTACGAGCTACGGCACACCTTTGTCAGCATGATCGAGGATGCCGTGCCGCCCGCCCAGCTGCGCCGTATCGTGGGCCACAGCAAGAGCATGGACACCTACGGCTGGTACTCCCACGCCGTCACCGGCCGCGATGACGCCACCGCGCAGGCCGTCTCCGGCGTGCTGTCCGAGTACGCGCCGGGCCCCGAAAAATAACCCACTTTGCAACCCACTTTTAGCGTTCGAGCTGTTCCAGTGGTGCATCGCGCGTTCCGTGCCGTGCCCGAAAAGTGGCTTGAATGCTGCATTTTCTGACACGGAAGGAACAGACAGACCGAAAAAATAGTTGTTCGAATCCACCCGCGCCCACCAAACAAGAAAAATCCGAACCTGTTTCCGATTGGAGAAGGGTTCGGATTTTTCGTTTTCTTCGGGTACAACAATGAAGGCTCCCGTGGACGGCGCAAAACTCTGATGCCTTGTCATAGACCGTAAGCCGATAACGAGAATTGGAGGATGCGATTATGAAGTACGATGAAAGAGCCTGCAAGTTTAACATGGATACCGGGTGTGTGGAGTTGGCTCTCCAAGATGGGAGAAAAATTTCCATTGACTGCACCGGGGTTGAGGATGCACTGGATGTGACCATGGCGCAGAGGTCAGAGTTAGACTACCTCATCTACAATGACCCGCTAGGCTATGCCGATTTGATTTTGAATGGCGATCCGGAGGAATATTTGAAAAATGCAGCCGGGAGCCATGAGTTAGAAGATTAAGGGC
>ENA-UOJE01000810-UOJE01000810.1-human-gut-metagenome-genome-assembly--contig:-C23-NODE-810-length-32270-cov-9.148657_pt1 | contig 32270 bp, 25 predicted proteins | sample MGYA00242341_ERZ723888 | MGnify/ENA metagenome assembly ERZ723888 | reverse complement strand
ATATATTATAATAACACAGACGGTTTATTAGATAATAACAAAGAGGGGCTTGCTTTGAAAGATTTTATATTTATTACCGGTACGAGCGGCATAGGGAAATCTACATTAGCAAAAGGCTTATTAGAACATTACAGAACCACCTGTGTAGAGCAATGGATGGTGCCGGAATTTTACACGCGTGACGGAATAGAAGAAATGACTGGCGAACTTGAAGAAAGAACTTGTTGGGAAAATCAGTTGGCAATGCTTTTTTGTTTTAATAGGTTGGGATATAAAAACGTAATTGCCTCAGATATAGACGATTTAAGAACAGGGGACATTCCAATTGTTTTTAAAGGATACAATTTTATTACACTTAAACTTATATGCCATGATATTGAACAATTGGTAACTCAAATGAAAAATCGTCCAAATGGCGGACTCATAGACTATGATCTACAACGGAACCTGAATGAAAAGAATCTGAAGCGCCCACTGCTTATAAATGAAATAGAAATCGATATTACCGGACTTAGTGAGAACGATGTGTTGCAAAAAGCTATTCATAGTATTGAAACGGCAGAATCATTATTGGAATACGAATATAAAAAGCCGCCCCAAAAAATGTTTTATTCCTGGGTTTTCAGCAATAGACTTAGATAAATAGAATCAGCATATTTTTTTGCGAGAGTCCAAGTCACCCTCAAAATAATTGCAGATTCTTTTTGTCAACGCTTGCCAGAAAGAAACACATCATGCATCGGCATGGTGTGTTTCTTGTAAGAGCCGGGAGTTGAACCCATTTCAAGCTCCTGTTTCTCGCACCAGTATAGAAGCCCGTTGAAAAAGCAGTAATTGTTTTTTCGACAGGCTTTTGTTATAATGAAAATCATCAGGGGGGATTTCTATGATTTGCGATAAATGCGGATTCAATAATAAAGATTCATTTAAATCCTGCACCAATTGCGGGGCTAGACTGCAATCAATCAGCAAACAGGAAGTACAACGTATTTTGGATAAGGCATCGGACGAGTCAGAGCCACTGGAATTCAAAGTTTCAATCCTTGACCGTGTTAACGCATGTATCTCGTTTGGGTCAATTCCCATCCTTCTTATCTTTCTCATTCTTTCCTCCGCAGACATCATACAGTTTATAGGCATCCCGTTAGTCTCCGCCCTTTCTGGGTTCATTGCTATCTCCCCGCAGTTTGCCAAAATGATGGTTGCCGTGAGAAATTGGCCTTTCAGTTTTTCCGGTAACTACGGGAAAGCTACCCGCAAACTGCTTTCCTGGGGCTTCCTTGCAATGGCGATTATCTCTACAATTTTAATTTTTTTCAAAGTCTGAACTTCTAACAGAGATTTGTATTTTGTCAACGCTTCTCAGAAAGAAACACATCATGCATTGGCATAGTGTGTTTCTTTTTTATCAAAAGAGAAAGATCATCACCACAAAATGGTTGATGATTAAAAAATTTTATTGTAATATAAACTTATCAATAAGAACAGCACATCAAAATATGGAGAGAGAACATGCTGACGCATATTGGTACTCAACCGATAGAAACAGAAAGACTGATCCTTCGCAGATTTGCGTATGCAGATGATGAAGCCATGCTGAAAAACTGGATTGCCGACGAAAAAATACAATCCCTGTATTCTGAGCCGGTATATTCAACCAAGGAAGCTGTAAAGGAGCTGCTTGATAAGATCATCGGCTCTTATGAGAAAAACGACTATTACCGGTGGGCTATTACAGAGAAAAAATCCGGTGAATGCATCGGCCAGATCGCCTATTTCCTTGTAGACAGCAACAATCATTTCGCGGAAATTGAATATTGTATCGGTTCGGATTATCAATGCAGAGGTTTTGCCACCGAAGCAACAAAAGCAATGATTGCATACGGATTTGAAAAAATACACCTGCACAAAATTCAGATTTGCACCAAGACGATCAATGAGCCGTCCAAACGTGTTATAGAAAAGTGTGGATTCACCTATGAGGGAACCCTGCGGGATTATTTTTACATGGACGGAAAATATGTGGGAAGGTTGTATTTCTCTCTACTAAGAAGTGAGTTTGCAGACAAATTGTAAATCCCGGTTTATACAGCAAACTGGGGCTGGGTCTTCGCGTTTGCTTTTCGGCAAGCGCGAAATTTTTATCCTATGGAGGGGAATGAGGACATGCAATCAGCGAAAGCTTCTTTATTCAAAAAAACGCTTTTCCTCCTGCTGTCCGTCTGCCTCCTCCCCTCCTGCGGCGAAAAGGAGTCGAAGGGCAAGGCATATCTTTCCTTTCGCGGGGAACTGTACAGCTTCGTCGAATCAGAAAAATACGTGTATATCGTCTCCCGTGCTCAACGAAAGCTCACCCGGGACTCGACATTCTATATTTCCTCCTATGAGAAAAACGGGCAAAAGCTTTGGGAAATACAGCCGGGGTTCAACGGGACAGTCTATCCATTGAAGGACGGGCGGTTCTTTTACGCCGCCAGAAACGGACAGATTTCCGCCTGCGACAGCGAGGGCAGGGTGATCTGGGAGAAAAAGCTTTGCTTAGATACAAATTCCAATTACTTATTGAACGCGGATGAGGAACTGATGGTCAATACTCGGTCCTCTCCCACGGATTCCACGGTTTACCAAACCATCGGCATCGACGGGACAGAAAGCACCTCTCCCCCGATTTCCAACCTTGCCACCTGCTTCACCTACAACTATCCCCTGGGCGGAACCATCACCGAGGGATTTACCGCCGACCACCGCTGGCACATCAGCCGTGTAAACGAGGATTTCTCGGTAGAATGGACGTATACCGGAGAAGATGGCGAGTGGAATTTTTATATCGGGGATATTTCTGACGACGGCAGGATTCTTTTCACCGGCACCAAAACCGGCACGGATGAGGTCTTTTTAAAGGAACTGGATGCTCAGGGGCGGGAAACAAAGACCGCCGTCTTTCAAAGCGCGCATATTTCCGCGGCGTATTTCCAGGATAAAATCGCGGTTTCCGCAGACAAATTCCAATTTTTGGACGCAGAGCTCCGCGTTGTCTCCGAATTTGAGGCTCGCAGCTTTTCCCGCTTGAAGACCCTGGATGATTCCTTTTTCAACTACAGTCCGGGATCCTATGAGCGCGGGGCTGCTGTGCTCTACGATGGCTATTGCCGCCGGTATGACAACAGCGGCGCTTTGATATCCAGCAGCGCTTTTCAGAAATCCGACCATTTCATTGAAATCGGAGAAACCGGGATATTCTATTACAGAAGGGTATAGAGAAGCTCCGGAAGGAGCCAAAACGGGCGGCTTGTCCAGGATGGACAGGCCGCCCGTTGTATGGAGGTTCTAACCGCCCCGCCATACCGGCGGCTGGCGGTTACCAGCAGCTTCCGCAGGAGGGGGGATTCAGGAACCCAGCAGCAGCTCCATCACATAGAGTTCCAGAGCTTCAAAATTCCGGGATTCCACGCATTTTTTCTGAAAATCGTAATCGAACTTATCCACCTTGGCCTCCAGCATCTCAAAGACCCGCAGGGAAGTTTTCAGGTGATCGTAATTGGCCTCGGCGGGGGTTGTGCGCATGGCCTTGACATCCAGGCCGATATATTCGCCGTGCTGGCCGTAGCCGTTTTCCTTCAGCACCTTGATCTGGTTGAAAGCCTGCCGGAGATTCTCCACCCCGAAAGAGCGGTCCTGATCGAATTTCATGCCGTTTTGGTCGTTGAGATGCACCCCCCACAGCTTGCCGAACGCCATACCGAAGGCGATTTCATTAGCCGGATCCAGGCCGGCCAGGACAGCGTGGGCGCTTTCCAGCAATCCGCCCACCCGGGAAGGATCGCAGGTAGCGGCCGAAACCCCCATCACATGGCCGATGGTGCCGCAGTAGCTGCGATCCACCGGCTCGTTGGGCTTGGGCTCGATAAGCACCTTAATCCGCTCGTCATACCGCAGCATGGTGTTGATCGCTTCCACCAGGTAACGGATGCTTTCCACCGGGTTTTTGCTTTCGGCGCAGATGGTGCCCTCCCGGGCCAGCCAAAGCACGATTTTATCGCAGCCCAGCTCCCGGGCGATATCGATGGAGCGCAGGGACCGCCAGATGGCGAACTCCCGGTCCTCCTTGCGGCAGCTCATATAGCCGCCGTCGGTGGTGTGGGGATCCATCCACAGCCGGGGGGCCACGAACTCCGCCGCCATGCCGTACCGGTCCAGCATGGCCTTCAGCGCTCTGGCCTCGGCTTTGATCTCCTCTTCGCTCAGGTTATTGATGTTGGGCACGGCGTCGTCATCGTGAAACTGCACGGCGCTAAAGCCCATCTCGCTGAACCGTCTGATTTTGTCCTCCAACGGGATATTGGGCCGGGTGGCCGGACCGTAGACATCCGTGCCGTCATGGACGTTCCAGGGGCCGACGGAAAACTTGAATTTAGACATAAAACACAACCATCCTTTCTGCTTTTTCAAGGATAATGCCATCCTGCTTTCATCATAGCCTCCGGGAGGAAAAACCGCTAGAATGGTATTGCCGTCTTATCGTATAATTTTGACATTTCCGCGGGGATATCCCCCTCACGCTCCCCCGCCCTTTCCGCCGCTTTTTTCTGTTGCCGCAAACCACATAAAAGGAAAAACCTCCGCAGGCCCGCGGAGGTTTTTCTGCAATGTTTGTTTATCGGGGGATCAGCGCACCACCGCGCCCTTGAAACCGGTAACCATGGTTTTTTGCAGCAGCAGATACAGAATGGTGATGGGCAAACTGGCAAGCACCGAAGAAGCGGCGAAAACGGTGAAATTGTTGCCGAAATCCGATGCGATGAAATTGTAGGTGCCCAGCGCCAGGGTGTAGTTCTCCGGCCGGGTGAGGACGATGCGGGAGAGGACAAAGTCGCCAAAGGGAGCGGCGAAGGAGAAAACGCCCACCAGCACCAGCATGGGATAGGACAGGGGCAGGAGAATCCTGGTGAAGAGCTGGAAGCGGTTGGCCCCATCGATAAGGGCGGCTTCCTCCAGCGCTTTGGGAACCGTGTCGTAAAAGCTCTTCAGCAGCCAGGTGTTGCCGGTGACGGCCGCACCCGAGTAAAGAATCACCAAGCCCGGGGTGGTATCCAGCAGTCCCACCATATTCAGCAGCACATAGTAGGCCACCATCGCCATCATCCCCGGGAACATCTGCAGCACCAGCAGCACCAGCAGGAACGGCTTGCGGCCCTTGAACCGCAGCCGGGAAAAGGCATAGGCCGTGGGAGCGCAGAGCAGAAGGGTAACAACCGAGGTCAGCAGCCCGGCCACAATGGTATTGAGATACCAGCGCGGGAACAGGGTGCCGGACAGCAGGGTTTTATAATTGTCCAGGGTGGGATTGGTGGGAAAAATGGTATCCATATAAAGGGTGCTGCCCGGTGAGAAGGACAGGCCCACCACATAGATAATGGGGATCAGCGCGAAGGCCAGGAGAACGAGAATCAGAATGTAGACAAACACCAGACTGACAAAGGATTTGGGGCTGAAGGCACGCCGTTTGTTCATTGCAGCATCTCCTCCTCCTTGAAATTTTTGGTTCTGCGCAGATTAAAGATGCTGAACACCGCCAGCAGAATGAAGATCAGCAGAGAGATGGCCGACGCATAGTTGTATTTCATGGTGTTGAAGGTCATATTGAACAACCAGGAGATGAGGATATCCGTATTGCCCGCTCCCACGAAATCCAGATTGGGCGGGTTGCCCTGGGTCAGCAGATAAATCAGGTTGAAGTTATTGAAGGCGCCGGACAGGCCCATGATGAACAGCGGCGCGATGGAGAAAAGCAGCAGCGGCAGGGTGATCTTGAAAAAACAGCGGGTGGGCGACGCGCCGTCCAGCCGGGCGGCCTCGTACAGCTCGCTGGGAATGCCTTTCATAATGCTGTCCGAAATCATCATGGGGAAGGTAAACCCGCACCAGATGGCGACGATAATCAGCGCTGTCCGGGCGGAGGCGGTATTCTGCATCCATTCCACCCCCGGCAGGTTGAAAACGTCCCGCAGGATGTGGTTGATAAAGCCGTCGTTGGTATCGAACATCCCCCGCCAGACCTGGATGCTGATATAGGAAGGAATGGCCCAGGGCAGGATAAAGCCGGTTTTAATCAGCTTTTTGAACCGGACCCGGGGATGATTGATCAAAAGGGCGATGATAATGCCGATGATATAGGGCAGCACCGAGGAAAGAATGGTGAACTCCAGCGTCCACAGCAGGATGCTGGTGAAGGTGTGGGACCAGGAACGGATCGTGAAGAGGTTGACGAAGTTCTGGAATCCCACCCAATCCAGCAGCTTGCCGGGGGGCTGGTGATACAGGTCGTAATTGGTGAAGCCCAGCATAATCGAGAACACCAGGGGCAGGATGACAATGAGGGAAACGGCCACCATGCCGGGGGCGGCGAAAAAAAGCGGGGATTTGCGCCGCAGGCAGGCTTTGAAGCCCTCCTTGAAGCTGGGCGGAATCTCATGGTTCTGGCGCATCTTGGCGATGCGGTAGGCATCCTTGATGCAGGAGACGTAAAACATGAGGAGGTAAACCAGGGCGATGATGGAAAGAATACCGTAAATCATCAGAAACAGGGAATGATCCACCTTGGGGGTGGTGCCCAGGGTGATGAGTCCCTCAATGCCCCAGTAAATGTAGGGATAGACCCAAAGGATCAGAAAGGTATGGACAGCGAGATAGAGAATGCCCTTGAGCCACTGTCTGTTGACGAGCTGGCCGACGCCCATGTACAGCCCGGACAGCACGCCACACACAATCGGGCGCTTGCTTGGTTTCATAGGACCGATCCTTTCTTCCGGAATTTCCCGGCGGGAGATGGAGGGAGCCGCCGCGAGGCTGTGACCCCGCAGCGGCCCCTTTTTCCTTATCAGCTCTTCATCAGGGCGATTTGTTCCTTGATCCGCTCCACCGCCTGATCCAGGGTGGAGTCGATATCCGCGTTCTGGGAGAAGATCAGGGTGCCGGCGTTGAGCATCGGCGACCAGATCTGATCCATCTCGGGAACATTGGGCTGGGGGATACTGTTTTTCATCTGCTCGGCAAAACCGCTCTTGATCGGATCGTCCTTGATTTCCGGCAGCTCCAGGCAGGCATCCAGCACCGGAATGCGGCCGGTGGTGCGGCAGTAATCCATGACGGCTTCCTCGGTGACGCAGTATTTCATGAATTCCACCGCGGCCCGGGGATTCTTGGTATATTCGCTGACGCAGACGCCGTAGGAGCCAGAATAAGTCAGCGGGGTGCCGCCGTCGGCCAATTTGGGCAGGGGCGCGACGCCCACGTCGATGCCCGCCTTCTGATAGTTGGCCACCGACCAGGGACCGTCGTAGATAACCGGGGACTTGCCTTCCTCAAACTTCTTTTCCATGGTGGCGAAAACAGCGTTGCGCTGCCACCAGCCTTTTTCAAAGTAGGATTTGAACATCCTGTAGGTATCCTTCACGCCCTGGTTGTTCAGGCCGATGTCGCTGGTGTCGTAAACCCCGTCGTTCATCTTGAAAACGTAGCCGCCCTTGGCTTCAAACAAGGCGTTGGTGAAATAGGGATTGGTGGGATCCATCAGCAGGCCGTACTTGTCGTTGGGGATATCGGCGTACTTGCCGCATTCCTCCATCAGCGCTTCCCAGGTATCCGGAATGGTTTGGATCAGGGCCTTGTTGTAGATCAGCGCGGGGGTTTCGGAGCCCATGGGCAGACCGTACAGCTTGCCGTCGTACCGGTAATCGTCCACGGCGCTCTGGGTGAAGGCCTGCAAATCAAAGGCCGCCTCGGGCAGCTCCATGAACAGGCCCTGGTCCACCGCTTTGGCTAAAACGCCGCCGCCGCCCTGGACATAGACGTCGCCGCCGTTGCCCGCCGGCCCGTCCAGTGCCAGCTTGTCGGTGGCGCTCACGCCGGTGTAGGGCACCAGCTCCACCGTCATGCCGGTGGCTTCCTCAAAGGATTTGGCAATCTTCTTGAAATTCTCCTCCGCGGTCTCACCCACCCAGACGATGAGCTTGCCCTCTAGGGAGCCCGCCAGTCCGGCCAGGGGATCGGAGCCGCTCTCGGTGGAAACAGTGGAGTTTCCGCCCTGGCTGCTGCCCGGTTTTTTGGCGCACCCGGCCGCTGTTCCCACTGTCAAAAGGCCCGCCATCAATAGTGCTGTCAGACGCCATGCGTACTTCATCAAGCATACCTCCTAAAAAATTACGATGTAATTCCGGCTGTTTCTTCCGGTTCCCGCCGCCTGTTCCGCGACGAAACCGGGTAAGGGTTGTCAATGGATTCTGTGCATAGTTTACATCGAAATTCCGGATGCATCCTTGAATATTTTGATTTGCACAAGCATTATATTGACAATAATGACGGTTCTATACGAATTTCTTTTATATAATTCTGTATTTAATGGATGGTTTCACAATCCAGCCGCAAATTTGGCTCTTTGGGCACCCTTTTCCAGCTTGTCCGACGGCGAGCCTTACCCATTCGCCGCCGCTTCCTTTTCCAGCCGGGTTTTATAAACGGAGGGGCTTTCCCCCATCACCGACTTGAAAACCCGGGCAAAATAGTTGGAGTCGTTGTAGCCCACCTGGGTCGCCACCTGGGTGATGGTGTATTCCGGCTTCTCCCGCATCATGGACACCGCCTGATGGGTGCGAAAATTGTTGAGATATTCGATGGGCGTGGCGCCGGTAACCTCCTTGAAAAACCGGCAGAAGTAAAACCGGTTGACGTTGAGCAGCTCCGCCAGCTCGCTCAGGCTGATATCCTTTTGATAGTTCTCCTCGATATAATGGATCACCCGGTTGATGCTGTCCAGGTTGCGCTTTTTATAAAGAAACTGCTTGTTGGACATGGTGGATTGGATATGCCGCCGCACCATCAGGGACATGATGCCGTACAAATCCGACTTGATGGCGAATTCATAGCCCTTTTCCTTGGTTCGGCCCTCCTCCCACATGGTGAGAAAATACCGGGCGATGTCCTCATCCCCCACAATGTGGTTTTCAAACACCGCGATATTGCTGTTGGGAGAGATGAAGGGGGAATCGTAGCTGCTGATATACCGTCCCTGAAAAAGGGAGAGGCCGATGGTGCAGCAATAGAGCTGAATCGGCGCCTCCAGGATATGATAATCGTGCAGCTCGTTGGAGTTGATGAAAATCATCTCCCCCGGCCGCGCTTCCACCGCCCCGGATTTACAGTTGGCGGAAACCACCCCCTGGCAGACGTATACCAGTTCGATCTCGTTGTGCCAGTGCAGAATACAAAAAGGCCCCACCGAGCCGTGATGATGCTCGATGAAATTGATGGGCAGATCCGCGTTGGGCATGACGATCTCTTCGTGCAGGACAGAGCCGTTAATCGGCTCGGCGGTACTTTTCATCCCGTTCACCTCGTATCACAATTACAGTCAAAACGCTTAATATATTTCCATCTTACAAGAATATTATAAGGCGTTTTCCTATAAAAAGTCAATATCGTTATGCTCCTGTGCAAAAAAGTCGTAGATTCCGCCGCCGCACAGCCGCTATAATAAAGCCATCGTGATAAGGAGGATTGGTATGAAATCCAAGAATAAAAGCGTGATCTATTGGAAATGGGAAGACGCCACCCTGGAGAGCGATCTGGCCGCCAAGGTTGAGGATTTATGCAGCCGGATGGACGCGGGAAGCGTGTTTGTCGGCCTGCACTGGGTAAAACGGGATTTCTGGGACGAGAAGCTCCAGGAGGCCGTGGCCCTGTGCGCCCGGGAGCTGCACAAGCGAGGCCGGAGACTGCATGTGGAGTGCTGTCCCCGCAACGAGGCCGCCGCCTTTTTTCAGGCCCACCCCGAGGATGTGGCCTATGTCACCACCGCCACCGAAATCGCCCTGGACAAGGATGGGAGGGGCAGCGCCCTGACGGACACCACCCCCATCCCCCACTACTGGCGGACGGCGCGGCAGCAGCCCGCTCTGCTGCGGGCCTTCCTGCTGGACAAAACCGGTCCCCGCACCTATGCCTCCGGCAGCGCGGAGGGGGCGGACGGCTGCGTTACCCTCTCCCCTGCGGACGACAGCCGTACCCTGGTCGCCGTGGACGGCGGCCCCGGGGCGGCAGGCAGAACGGCGGTGGTCTTTGTGGGGATTCCGCAGCCTATCCCGGATCTGGCCTCCGACGCCTTTGCGGATTTTTACGCCGCCATGCTGACGCCCCTGAAAAAGGCGGAGGCCGACGGGGTGATGTCCGACGAATGGGGCTACGATGTGATTATCCGCATCGAGGATGAATCCACCGACCCCGACTACTACAAAAAGCGGGAAATCTACTTTGAGCACGTTACCTATACGGACAATTTCGCCCGGCGATACCGCCGGTTCTGCAACCGGGAGCTGCGGGATGATCTGCTGCGCTTCTATTATGAGGAGGAGGGCGGCCGGGCCCTGTGCGTCCGCTGCGTCAACGCCTACCACGAAGCCTTCCGGGACATCATGCGGGGCAACGACGAAGCCATGTACGCCCTGAGCAAAAAAATCCTCGGTCCGGACACCTTCTACGGTGTGCATCCCACCTGGTGGGGCAACAACTACCTGCAGAATTTTGAAGGCTTCAAAAACGCCTTCTACTGGTGGGAGGCCAAGCGGGACGTGGCCCAGACCGACGAAATCGTCATCATGCCCATCCGCACCGCCCTGGCGCACAAATGGGGCGGGAACACCTGGTACAACATGTGGTATTCCATGGGAACCAGGGACATCGGCACCTATTACCGGGAGACCTGGAACAACGTCCGGTTCGGCGGCCGCACCCATTATCTCGCCTATGAGTGTCCCAACGAGGCGGTGGTGCTGGAGCTCAAACCCCAGGGGCTGCTGGAAAGCATCGAGGAAATGGACGCCGAGGTCCGGCTGCTGGATTCCCGCCAAAACGCCATGCCCGACTGCCGCGTGCTGGTGCTTTTCGGCATGCAGAACGCCCTGAACTGGTATTACAACGACAACCCGGCGCCGCCCTGGTATCCCCGGCATAAGATCCTGTCCGCCGTACTGGAAACGGCCGACCGCCTCTTCGACGATATTCTCTGCGACCTGGTTCCCACCAGCGAGATCGAAAACGGCAGCCTCTTCGTGGACGGCGGCAGGGTGCGGTACGGCTCCCAGGACTACGACGCGGTGATCCTGCTGGCGCCGGACAGCCTCGCCCCCGCCTGCTTCCCCTTCCTTCAAAAGCTGGACGCCTCCCGCTTCATCGTGGCCGGCGAGGCCCGGGAATACAGCGACGGCACCCCGCTGTCGCCGGAAAGCCTGGCCGTGCTGGAGGGCGGCGTACGCCTGAACAGCCTGGACTGCGCCGACCAAATCAAGGCGCTGCTGGCGGAATGGAAAATCCCGGCCAACCGTTTTGAACAGGGCTGCGTGCTCCAGGACGGCTCCCTGATTTTCACCGCCGACGGCGAAAAAGCGGTGCACAATCCCCTGTCCGTCCATATCGAACACCGGGGGCTTCGGGTGGATTTCGAGGGAGAGGATCTGCTCTTCCTCCAGCATGAAAAAGGAACCTATATCCCCGTCTATCCCCGGGGCGACTGCCGCTTGGACGGCGTCGCCCAACGGAACGACGCGCAACAGAAAGGCATGGTCTGATTTATGTTAACGGACATCACGGGAAAAATTCTTCCCCGGGGCTGGATGCTGGAGCATCTGCTGCGGGATAAGCGGGGGATCACAGGCAACCTGCAGCATCTGTGCCCCGACGCCGCCAGCGGCATCTTCGAGGATAAAAAGGTGAAGGATGAAATCGACGGCTGCTGGAGCTCCTGGTGGCCGGGCGAAACCGAAGGCAACTGGCGGGACGCCCTGACCCGCCTGGCCTTCGCCCTGGACGACAAGGAGCTGATGCAGGACGCCAGGGAGTATGTGGACCGCATCCTCCGCTGCCAGGAGGCGGACGGTTATATGGGCATCTTCCTGCCCAACGAGCGGTTCGGCAACGGTCCCCGCAGCGGCGAGCTGTGGACCCAGAGCCGCCTGATGACCTGTCTGCTGACCTATTACCGCCACACCAGGGAAAAGCGGGTGCTGACCGCCCTGGAAAAGCTGTGCGATCTGGTGGTGCGGCAGTACGGCCCCCTGGCGGAAGGGCGCTCCCTTTACCGGGTTCCGGACGAGGACGGCAGCAAAACCCACAGCCTGATGATTATCGAGCCGATCCTCTCCCTTTATCATCAGCTGAAAAAGCCGGAGTATCTGGCCTTCTGCGAATTTCTCTACGAGGATTATTCCCTTTATGCGGCGGACGCCAAATTCCCCTGCTACGATCTTGCCCGGGACAAGGCTTCCACCCCCCAAGCGCCCTTCGTGGGCCATGGCGCCCACACCTGCGAGCAGCTGCGCATCCCCCTGCTGCTCTACCGGGAAACCGGCAAGAAGGACTATTACGCCCTTTTCCTCAGCGCCTTTGACAAGATGAAGCGGTATCTCAGCCTCTCCGGCTCCTGCAAATCCGACGAACTGATCGGCGTTCACCAGGGCAACGTCTCCCCCTCCGACCGGGAAGGGCTGAACATAGGCGAATGCTATCCCATCCCCGGCATCGGCTACGAATACTGCTCCACCACCGAGCTGATGTTCAGCCTCAACGCGGCCCTGCAGCTCACCGGCGACCTGGAATACGCCGATTACGAGGAATGGATGATTCACAACGCCGCTATGGCCGCCCGCCGGCAGGACGGCAAGGCTATCCAATACCTCTGCTCCGACAACTGCTACCGCGCCGCCAAGGATGTGGGAGACCGCTGGGACTATTCCCCCACCCACATGGACGCCGCCGTCTGCTGCGCCCCCAATTCCGGCAAAATCATGCCCTATCACCTGTCCGGCATGTGGATGCAGGACGAGGAGGGCGGCCTCTGCGCCCTCTACTACGGTCCCTGCCTGCTGCAGACCAAATGCGGCGGCAGGGCGGTGGAGATCGAGCAGCGGACCCGTTATCCCTTTGAGAAAAGGGCGGAGTTCCACATCCGCGCCGACGGCAGCTTCCGGCAAAACCTCTCCTTCCGCATCCCCTACTGGTGCTCCGGCGCCCGGCTGCTCCTCAACGGCGGGGAAGTCCCGGCCCGGATGGTGAAGCGAGGCGGCGGCCGCGCCCTGCAGCTGGAACGGGAATTCCAGGACGGCGACCGGCTGGAGCTGATCCTCCCCTCCCGGCCCCGGCTGCTCACCGCCGTGGACGGCACCAAGGCCGTGGCCGACGGGCCGCTGCTCTTCTCCCTGAACATATCCGAGGTGGGGGACGATTATTTTCACTACGAAAAGGCGCCCTTCTGCGATACCAACTACACCCCGGCGGAAGGGGAAAACTGGGAATACACCCTGTTCTATGACAGCCGCCGTCCGGAGGAATATCTCCGGGAAAAACGCTACGACGCCAATGGCTTTGAATGGGAGAATCCCCCCGTCACCCTGCAGGTCCAAATGCTCTCGGCCTGGGCCGTGCCCGAATGGGTGGAACTGGTGCCCATCGGCTGCACCACCCTGCGCCGCACCAGCTTTCCCGCCGTCGACCGGGCCGCGGCGCCCCGCAACGACGCTGTCGCCGGGCGCTGATCCCCTCTCCCACCTTCTGTGAAAGGATGCATCGATGATGAATGCCTATGAAAGATTGTTTTCCCGGCTGGAGGGCCGGCCGGTGGACCGCATCCCCAACAACTGCATCATAATGGGCTTCGGCGCCCGCTACATCGGAAAAAGCTACCGGGAGTTTGTCACCGACTATCGGGTGCTGACCGAGGCGGGCATCCGCTGCCGGGAAGAGTTTGATCTGGATATCCTCAGCGCCATCTCCGATCCCATGCGGGAGGCCGAGGGCCTGGGCGCCGCGGTGACCTATCCCGAAGACGGAGTGCCCTACGCACCCCAGCCTCTGCTGCAGAGCATCGGGGAGGTCTCCCGCCTGCAGGTAAAGGACCCCTCCGCCTGCGCCCGGATGAACGACCGGCTGCTGGCCGTGCGCCGGTACGCGGAATACGCCCGGAAGGAATGCGCCGTTCAGGGCTGGGTGGAGGGCGGCTTCGCGGAGGCCTGCGACCTGCGGGATCTGAACAATATGATGATGGATATTTTCGACGAGCCGGAGGCGGCCGCCGAGCTTTTGGATATCTGCACCCGGCAGGCCATCGCCTTTGCCACCGCTCAAATCGCCGCCGGCGCGGACATCGTCGGTATCGGGGACGCCGCCGCTTCCCTTATCGGCCCCGCCATGTATGAGGAATTCGCCCTGCCCTATGAAAAGCGCATTGTGGAGGCCATCCATCAAGCGGGCGGCAAAGCCAAGCTCCATATATGCGGCGATATCAGCGGTTTGCTGGAGTTGGTGACGGAAACCGGCGCGGACCTCATCGACTGCGACTGGATGGTGGATTTCCGCAGAGCCAACGAGATTTTCACCGGCAAATGCAGCGCCTGCGGCAATTTTGATCCGGTGGAGATTCTGCTGCGGGGCACCCCTGCCATGGTGGCCGAAGCGGTGGAAAAATGCGCGGCGGTTTCCTCTCCCACCGCCGTCATCGCCGCGGGCTGCGAGGTGCCGCCGCTGACGCCGCCGGAAAATCTGGCGGCTGTCTCCCAAACGCTGCGCCGGCTGGGGTCGTAACGCCAGAATTTAGGAATTTCCCACAAATTCAGCAATATCGTCCTGGTTTATGTCAAGAATTTTCTAGTACCCGGCTTTCTTTTTCGGTAGAATATATTTGTCAAAAGAACCGATTTATTTCCATATTTTCTTTCAGTTTAAGACAAACCACCCGTTTTTAGTCCAGGAATTCCCAATCCGTTCTTTCCTTCATTCGCCATCGGCCATTTGCGCATCCTTTGTGTCCATCGGGCAGTTTCAGCAAATCCGTCCGGTTGCGCCGTTTTCACGTCCATCAGCCCGTCTCCGCGGCGGGCATGAGCAAAAATGAACAGGAGGATTCCAATGAAAAGTCTCAAAAAGTTCTCGGCTTTCGTTATCGCAGGCGCGCTGTGCTTAGCGCTGGCTTCCTGCGGCCATCTGGTGCCTTCCGGCAACCTGGAGGTCAACCCCGCCACCGGCTCCGGCAAAGCCAATTTCACCATCGTCGTTCCGAAAAACGGCGTGGAAGGCGTGGGCAATAACTTCATGGTGGAAGGCGATACCGCCAACGCCAACAAGGGTTACATCAAATCTCCTGAGGCGCTGCTCAACCTCTTCAAAAGCAAGGTTCCCTCCGGTTTCACCGTGACGATGAAGGAAGAGACCAAGATGGAAGAGGTGGAAAACAAGGACACCGGCAAAACCGAAACCAAGGATCTGGGCTCCTATGATTACACGGTGAGCTTCTCCTTCTCCAGCATTGCCGACTACAACGCGAAGATCAAGAAGTGGATGCCCGCCAAATACTGGGACGCCGCCAAGACCTACATCGGCGCCAGCGACGATATCCAGGAAGCGGTTATGACTACCACCGGCGAGGCTGCGGCCGCCGACGTCACCCTGACCGTGGACACCCGCATTTTGGAGGTTCTGGGACAATGGGCCTTTGACGTTGCCAGCACCGATACCACCGGCGCGGTTATCGACGGCGGCGACGGCTGGGACTACAAATATGTCTATGATATGACCCAGAGTACCTTCACCATCAAGCTGGGCGACAAGAAAACCTCCGAAACCTACAACAGCGCCAAGGCTTCGCTTTCCGTGAAAGCCACCGGCGTGGATACCACCGCTGCCGAACCCGCGCCCTCCACCGGCGATCCCATCGCGGTTTCCGCCATCGTCCTCACCCTTTTGGCGGGCGGCGCGCTGCTGGCGCTGAAAAAGCGCGCATAAGCCTTTCCGCGTTTCCCTTCCTTTCTCCATATCGTTACCCGGCATCAGAGCAGCCGTCAGAAAACAGCCGAAAGGTCGTGTTTCTGGCGGCTCTCTCTTTCTCAGAGAGCCGGGAAGATCCCGATAACCCCAAAGAACCCGCCGAAAAACCGGCGGGTTCTTTTTACTTTATTCCTTTTTCCCCAGCTGCTTGACAAGCTGGTTGCCGTAAACCGCCGCGCCGGTTACCAGGATTCCCTGGATAACGCTGTCCGCCGACAGGCCGCCCAGGGCCAGCGCCCCGGCGATACCCAGGGGCAGCAGAATCAGCGGAATCCATTTGTCCGGAATCGCCTCAACCTGTTTGATAATCGCCCCCACGACAATCAGCGCCGGGATGAGAATCAGCGCGTTGTCCACAATATAACCGATGATGTCCATCAGGCACTTCCCCTCTCTTCATGTGCTTCCAGATCCGCCACCCGGTGGTTGATAACCTTGATCTGTTCCTCCACCACCGGCAGACGGCGGGCATAGTTGTTATGTTCCTGCACCTTGTTCTCCAGCTGCTGCAGCCGGTAGGCCGTCAGTTTGGAGGATACCAGCACCCCGCCGCCGCTGCCCAGCAGCGTCCCCACCAGGGAGATAATCGCCACGATAACCGCCGTGTCCATGTCAGCCCACCTTTTCCAGATCCTTGATATAGGCGGTACCGGTGTAAGCGCCCACGGCGTTGCCGATCCGGGCTTCCGTGCCATCCTTGACGATTTCCAGCACAGTGAAGGTGGTCTTGCCATCCTGCGCCCAGGCGGGAATGCTCTTGCCGGAAGAACCGGTGCCCCACTGGATGACTCCCGGTTTCAGCACCACCCGATCCCCGGCCTTCAGCGCCGGTTCTGGTTTATCCTCCGGTTCCTCTATCTCCACCGCGTGGGCGTCGATCCACGCCTTCAGCTCCTCCGCCTTCACAACCTTGCCCATGATTGTCACGTCTCCCTTCATCTTCTCCCGGACTCTTGCCCGGAAATCCTCCATTGTCAGCCCGTGCCGGTTCAGCCAGTTCTCCGGGTCTCCGTGGTTGGAACCGTATCCCAGCGCGTGGGTCTCCCTGTGGCTGACGATGCTCTCCGCCGTCAGGCCGTATTCCCGGCAGAGCAGGGCGCAGTATTCCACCGCCGCCGCCAGCACCTCAGCCAGATAATCGCAGCTGACAAGATCGTCCTCCAACATCTCAAACTGGATATGCCCGGTGGGATCGTAGTTGTAGCTACCCTTTTTACCGCCGCCCACACCCCAGGCGGCCATGGTATAGGGCAGGGTGTTCACCACCGCGACACGGCCGTTTTTATCTTTGCCGATGGCCCCATGCACCAGGGTTTGGGCGTCCGCCCGGTTCCAGTGGTTCCCGTAGCGGTTGATTCCCAGCTGCTCCGGACAATCCACATACCGGCAGAGGTTGGGGTTGTTCGCCCCGGTGCTGTGCACCACGATCCCCACCGGCTTCATGGGGGTGCCCTTTTGGTAGCAGGGATTCTTTGTTTGATAACAGGTGATGATGTTCAGATAATGACCCCCTTTTTATTTCCATCTGCCGATTGCGTACCGATAAGCGGTAAACGTGTAAGTGCCTGTTGCGGCTGTACCTCTGATACAGGTAATTTGACTTGCGGTTGATATTGATCCGCCATGAGCATTGATCGAGGATACAGCATTTTGTTCTGGGCATCTCGCCTGCGCGGATTCATAGATCAGAGCAGTAAACAATCCGGACGGAAAACTCACCGAAGGAATATCGTACGAATAAATATTCCCCCAGTCGGAAAATGTTCCGCTTACATTCGTTTGCGTACCCCAGCATTCCGCCGTTCCGCTATTCCACTTGCGGTAATACCATATCCCGCTTGTCCCTTGATCGACGATATAATCTATCGCCGGCGCATAATCTGTCCCGGATACAGCTGCAGTAACGCCGCCGGCTCCATCCCCTTTCAGCAGCCCGGAAGCCGTGATCTTATCCTGTTTGGCCGCCACACTGGCGGGAGCGGCGTAATCCGTCCCCGCTACCGCTGCGGTGATTCCTCCGGCGCCGTCTCCTTTGAGCAGCCCGGAGGCGGTGACCTTATTTTGTTTCGCCGCCATATCAGCGGGAGCAACATAATCCGTCCCGGCCACCGCCGGGGCAATATGCCCGCCCGCTCCCTTGAGCAGCCCGGTCAGCGCGGATTCCGTGGTGGTGTCGATCACCCCGGACGCTCCCGGCTCCCCCTTTATCGCTGGAATCTCCACATAATTTCCCTGGTCGTCCTTCACCCGCAATATCGACATCAAACCGCCTCCTCTGCCGGATACTCCGGCGCTATCTCATCCGGCTCCTCCGCCGCTTCCGCCAGCCGCCAAATGGCCGGCACCGTATGCGGCTCCCAGATGTTGGCCCCCGCCGGTGCGATCACTTCATACACCAGCCCGTCGGCGGGATCCATCCGCCGCGTCCCTATTTCCACCGCCTCGCCGTACAGCCAGCGGTATACCCCCTCCGGCGACCGAACCGGCCGGTAGAGGGCCAGCAGTCCCTCGCCGCCGGGCGGCTGATGGGCCTGGGCAGTGTGGGCCTGCTCTACCCGGAACAAGCAGTCCCCATGGTACACCAGCGCCTGGGCGGGATATTCGGTACCCGCCTCCCACAAGGGATACAAATCCGGCATCTGCACCGCTTCGCCGTCCGACAGCTCCTGAAGCTTCCAACCGATCAATGTGTGCAGCTGCGCCGCCTTTTTAACCATATCCATTTTACGCACCTCCCAGCAGGGTCTTCATCGCCGTCTCCAGCGCCGCAAACGCCATGTTGATATCCCGATTATAGGTCACGTCCACATCGCCCTGGTCCGCATACGCATTGCACACCGGCGCGGGTGGTACGATCCTCTCCGGGTCGTGCTGCGTCACCTCCGGGGTTGCCAGCTGATAGACGACGGTAACCGGAGTCCCAGCGGTCTTTTGGGCGGCCAGGTAGGATTTCCAGGCGGCAAGACTATTGATATCATAATTTGCGTCATATACGGCCATCCCATTTGACGCCGTGGTATCCATACTTATCCCTGTCGTACATCTATAGCTGCTGTACATCGTTTGTGTCTGGTAATGGGTACAGACGATATCCGGCAAAACTTGGTTGCTATCTAATGTCACGATATCAGACAGGACTAACGTCGGCCGATATTTGTTGGTTTCAATGGTCCCGGATAGATGCCAATTCTCTGTCCCGTCCAACTCCACCCGCTTCCATCGCCGGGTCTCGATTCCCGTTGCCGCGTCGTATTCATCGTTGATCGTGCCGTCGCCGTACAGTGGTTCCAACGTCGGCAGGGTTACCGTGGTACCGGTATACGGCTCATAATCGGTAGCGGTATTCCCCGGCTCCAGTTGAATATCGTAATACCGCACCGTCCGGGCGCCGGTGTTCCCGGTGTCCCCGGTGAGGTGTAGATACAGCCCGATATAGCCGGAAGCCCTCACCGTGATGGTTTTGCTTCCCGACGCTGTGAGGGTGGTAAGTACCTCCGGCGTATCCGTCAAGGTTTTCCTAATATACACACTCAAAAACGGCATAAAGGAAGAATCGTTAGTATCGATCTGTGCTTGCAATGTATAGGTGCCCGCCGCAATCGGCCACCACAGCCGCTCCGCCGCCCATATGGCGCTGCTTGCCGACGGCATCGTCAGGGTGACGCCGTTGTTGTACCGCTCCACCGTGGCGCTGCCAATCCCCTCTACTGAGCTGGCGATCTGATAGGGGCTTTCCAGCCCGATCAGATTTTTTCCCGCAGCGCTTACCGCCGCCGGTACAACGCCGTCCACCGCATAGGGATTATCCGGCCCCTTGTCCCCCGTTCCCGTCTCGATGGTCTCACCCTGCACCGCCAGCCGCCGCAGGCTGCCGATACCGGATACGTCCGTCATGTGCGCCATCGCGCCCGAAGTACTTCCCGTCAGCGTTCCCGCATAGCGGTCGTCTGTTTCCCGCTCCCGTTTCTCCAGCGCCAACCGCGTATCCAAACAGTATTCCGTGTCGATCTCACCGGCGTCGGTGAAAATATTGCACACCGGCGCGAAGGGAACCACCTGAACCGGGTCGTACCGCGTCACCACTGGCTCGGCCAGCTGATAGACGACGGTAACCGGAGTTCCGGCGGCCTTTTGGGCGGCCAGCCAGGATTTCAGTCCATCCACTGTGCTAATCGTGTCTATATATATACACAGGGTGGTATACGTGCTAGACGACGCAACACATACTGTGTTTGTGGCTCCGGTAGCCGCATTTTTCAAATATTCGAAATGCGAGCAAATCCCGTCGGCTCCAGCGGCGTCGAAAAAGTTTGGGAGCTGATACCCATATACATCCGCTCCGCTGGTTCTGGTAAGCCAGTTCTCCGTCCCGTTCAATTCCATCCGCTTCCATCGCCGGGTCATCATCCCTGTCGCCGCGTCGTATTCATCCCATATGACGCCGTCGCCGAACAGCGGGGATATCTCGGGTAGAGCTACAGTAATGCCGGTATATGGCTCGTAATCGGGCAGCGTTTGTCCCATTACCACCTGCGGATATATGGTCTCGTTATTGTAGGTATCCAGATTGCTGTGGCCTGTTTTCCCGCGATAACGCACTCCGCAGAAATTGGTGGGCTCAGAGAGTTCAAAAGTACCTTGATAAGAATCTGTGCTGCTGGTTACAAACAGCCATATCCCAGGCGCGGCGGTATATATCCCAGCCGGCAGCCGAAAAAATACGGTCGGCAGGTTATAACTTCCCGCATACCAGACGTTGGCGTTGGTTGGCGTCCCGTTGAGGGTTATGCTCCCGTCTGGATTGTTGGTAACCGTCAGGCTGTGGTAGGTGCCGCTGGCAATCGTCATTTTCGGCAGCAGATTCTTCCCGCACACCGTCGCTTTGGTGGGCGTTACCCCATCCACCGCATACGGATTATCCGGCCCCTTGCCACCTGTCCCGCTCTCACGGGTTTCCCCCCGCACCGCCAGCCGCCGCAGAGGAACCGCCGCGGCTTCCGTCAGTGCGGCGATCATCCCCGCCGCCTCCCCTGTCAGCGCCGATGCATACCGGCTGTCCGCCTCCGCCTTTGTGATGCACACATCCGCTTCGCCGCTGGGATCGATCTGTACGTTGTAGCCCGCCGGCATCTCGCCCTCGCCCACATATACGCCGCTGACGCCCTGAGGGCCCTGCGGCCCCACATCGCCCTGGGGACCCACCGGACCGCGGGGACCGATGAACTCTCCCCTGTCCAGCTTCTGCTGCACCTGATCCGCGACAGCATCGGCGCTGGCCGCTGCCTCGTTAGCCGCCGCGGCGGCGGCATTGGCGCCGGCAGCCGCGGTGTTGGCCTGGGCGGCAGCGTCCGCCGCTCCATCCATGGCCTCGGTCACCTCTTCGATCAGCACAGGCAGCTTGGTTTCATAAGCAGCCGCACAGGCCCCGCCGTTTTCCCGGCCCGCAAACTGCAGCCGGCCGGTCAGGGTATACAGCGACCGTTCCTCCGCGCCGTCGAGGAATTCCGATACGCACAAACGGATCACACCGCAGCCCCCCGCGGCCGTCCAGGCCCTGGGCAGCGAAACGACGATGGTCTTGTCCGCGGACGGGGTTAAATATTGGGTGGTATCCCAACCGCCCGCGCCGTCCACAAACTCACATCGATAGCGGTAATCCGGGTTTATCAGCGCCGCGTCCAGCGACCACACCACCTGGGTGGCGTTGTGATCGCCCTGCACGCCGGCGTCCTGGGGTCCGGTGGGTGTTACGCCGCTCACCGTCGCGTTGAATGTAATGGTTCTAACCGCTGACACATGCATCACTCTCCTTGTGGTAAGCATAACAAAAGCGGAGAGATTTCTCTCCCCGCTTTGCGGCTGTTGGGCGCTCCTCCTTTTCCGCCGCAATAAACGCCGCCGATTTCACCAACAGCCGTTATTGCCGTCACTTGTATCGTATGATATGATCAAAACAATAGTTGAAAATCGACGGAGGGAATCCAGATGAACTGGACAGAGGAAGTGCAATTAAGACTCAAAAGGAAAAATCAAGTTCTCTTTGCAAAAGATTCGGCATACTTACAGGACTTGCTTGATCTGTTCCGCCATCAGGATCATCGAGTGATGGCCTTGTGGGCGTTTGATTTGGCTGAAGAATCTGTTCAGCAATTACAGGGAAAATATCCGGATGAAAAGCGGCCGAAAGAAGCATTGGAAGCAGCCCGGGATTGGGCGTCTGGAAAAATAAAAATGCGGACGGCACAGAGGAAAATACTGGATTGCCATGCTTTTGCCAAAACCATCGGCAGCAAGGAAGATATCGCTATATGCCATGCGGTCGGACAAGCCTGTGCGGTCGTGCATACTGCCGGACACGCAATCGGCTATCCGGTCTATGACCTTACGTCTATTATTTACAGGCTTGGAATAGAAAAATGCGCAGAAACGGTTGAAACACGGAAAGAAGAATATATCGATAAGCTGCTATATTGGCATGAGCATTTAAACGAGTACAGCGGTGAGTGGGCAGAATTTATGCTCAAATAGCAGCCAATGCCTTTCGCCAGGGAGTCCCGTTAGAGCAAGGGCTGTCTTTTATGAATTCGTCCATGGGCTGCCGCATGTGCTTACCATCCCCAAAATTGGATGCCGCTGCATTTTGGGCTCTCTATGCGCCGATTCGTCATCCGCCGCACCGCATACAAGGGGAGCTGCTGCAAAATGTTTCATTTGCAGCCCCCACGCCGGCAGCCCTTTCCGCAAAGGCAGCCAAAAAGGACGCGCCTCATACGTGCCCGCCCTTTTCCCCGCGCAGATGGGATGTCTCGCTGTACTCGTGCATCACCCTATCCAGAGCCAGAGGCAAAGATGATGTGAATATTTTTCACCAGATCGCAATTTCGGCCATGGTTGGCTCTTGGATATCCAGCCGACTGCATCATCTCTTCCGGAGACAGGCGGTTTCCGCCTCTCCCAGATCTGGCTTCCAGCTGAGAGGTTGCGGCGCTGCAAGATTTTTGTCCCCTATTTCTCCTACCCGCACCAATATAAATGCCAAACCTGTTTCACTCCCCTTCGCGGCTGGTGTTTTGCTTTGGCAGCAGATAATATTAAATGAATTCTCTTGGACCATAGCGCTGTGTGAATAATATTCACACCTTACTGTGGTCTCCTCATTCCCGATACCGGCTGCTTCTGGTCGCTCCAGCTTTCGGATTCCCTCATGCAATACTGATTTGTGAAATATATTCACCTGTTGTAATCTGTTAAATAGCAAAGCCTGAAACCCAACACCGCCTTCCCGCATGATACCGCTCTCGTTATCAGCCCTGTCCGATTCACTTAGCCGCCAAAATCCATTTCAAAATCACCCGCCTGTAAATGATTCCCCTCTCTCGCCCCTCAACACGGAATCCCTCTGCTGATTCTCGCTCTCCGTTGTTTTGTAATGTGAATATATTTCACAATCCAGCCGTTTTCACCTTTGTGATCTATATTCATACGATTTTTGCTCTTTAATGCAAAGCAACCTCCTGCTTTCTCCGACGTATTTAGCAATATCGCCGCGTTCTCATGCGCCCCGCTCTGCAGGTTGTGAATATTTTTCACATCGTCTTGTAAAAGAAAAAGCCCATGCCGTTTTGGCATGGGCTTTGGTTAATCTCATTTCTAACTCATTACGCTAGATAGGGCAACCACTCTTTTTCTTGGACTTGTTCGTATGAGGCCTTTTCAAAATTGCCGTAGCGATTACGGCTTCCATTTTTGTTTGATAATGCATCTGCAGGATTATCCCATTCTGCTTCACATTCGTCGCAACGGACATAAAGTTTATCCGTATCAAGTTCTTTTACAATCTCCAGTATTCCCTGTCCACACACTTTACAATTGCCAACAACGAGCTTTCTACTCACCTTTTTCCCTCCTCTGTGTTTAGCTCTCCAAACGATGGGTAAGCCGTTATGATGTCTGATGTGTTATCCATTACAATAATAGTAATAAAATTCATCTCTTTACCAGTATTTCTATAACCACTTTCATATCCAGCATTTTTCATAGGAATATGATAAATTTTAGCCCCCATACCATCATCAATCGGGGTAACGTTTCCTCTGTTTTTCCACGCTGCCTCAACCATCGTTTTGGGATCTCCATTAAATACACCATGTGACGCTCTTTCAGGCATTGGAACCGCATGTCTCTGCAAATGCTTCAACCGAGTTTCACCAGACTTGCTGACAATCTTGCTCCAATCGAGATTGTCAGCAGATTCGTCGGTTTGGTGATTGACAGTCGCTTCCAACTCTACATTGCTATATCTTTCGTTCTCTTCCCCCAACGCCTGGGAATACAGCTTTTCGGCTTGGATCAGGGATTCATCGGGGGATTCGGCGGAACGGAGCCAGGACAGAATCTGCCGGGCGGTTTCCGGGCGGGCCTCTGCCAACTGCCGGATAGCATCCGCATCGGTAAAGAGGCGGCTGTTCACATATTCCGCCGCCAAATCCTGCACCGCCTGGGTTCGGCTGAGTCCGGGAGTCTGCGCCTGCTTGTCCCGCACCAACGCCGCCAGGCTGCTTCCTTCCGCCTGAGGAAGCGCCTGCCGCAGCAGGTAGGCGGACAACCCTTCATACGCCCCCGCTTCCCGCAGGCTTGTCAGCAGTTCGCTTGTGTGAATATTGTTCACATAACCTGAATTCCCGTCAGCGGAAGAAGGCGCGCTTTTCTTTGCCTGCAAGTTGTGAAATTTATTCACATATCCCGCATTCGTCTCTGCTGATTCCTCCAGGTAATACCGGGGATTTCGGTCTGAGGATGGCTGGCTTTGTGAACTTCCTTCACCAACTCGCTTCCCGGTTCGATTGGCCGCAAACACCTTTCTTGCTTCCTTACAAAGAGCATCCAACGTCCCGGGTTCGAACAAACCCTCCAACCGGTTATACATTTCTTGTGATCCCGATAACGCGTATTCGCATAAGTCGCAAGTGATTTCTTCGTAAACATCTCTCGTTTTTACCTTATCGCCATATATCTTTTTATAACGCTTTAGATATTCTTTGGCTGCATCGCTTTTTCTAAATGCCGATTTTATAACATTTTTCTGAAGCTTCTGCTCACCATATCTATTTTCAGATAAAAACTGATGAAATAGCTCATGATAAATAAAATTACGTCTTGTCCCATCCATGGCAAAAACGGCCTTTATACCGGGTATCACAAACGCTACTTTATCCATCGTGATAGATTGTCCGCCATCCGTAATAGTGGACGACTTGGGGATATAGTAAACCGTATATCCGTATTGTTCGCCTATATCCACATTCTTTTGCTGATAGGATGCTAAGAACTCTGGCTTTACAGAATCAAAAGTCAATTCACTGCCGACTAGTCCTTTTGTGAAGGCTCGGATTGAAGTTCTTTGGACTCTTCCTGGAACTGCTTCCACAGTTTCTGAAATTCCGGATCGTTGTCCATCGCCCGGCTCTCCTCTTCCGTCAAGTCCTCCAGGGGAACCTTGATATTGTCGAATATCGATTTCTTTTTCTCCGCCATATTCTCCACTCCCTTCCGTTTGAACGCCGCGGTCCATGGCCTCCCGCAGCGCCCGGCTCGCTTCCACCACCGCGTCCCAATCCCGGAACATCCCTCCGAAGGTATTCTTCGCGTGCTCCGGGTCTACTGTCAGCCACTCATGGATATACGCCGCCAGTTCTGTGAATATCGGAATCACGCTGTCCGGATCATCCAAATCCAGCCGCCCGCCGTAGTGCTCTTCGTTGATTCTTCCAGCAATAAACTTGTAAGCATCAGAGGATAAATTGGCATTTTTAAAAAGAATACCATAAAAATCATCATACAATGGGCTGTTCTGCCTCTGGAGAAAATGCAATCCCTCATGAGAAACGATCTGTTCCGCCGGAATCTTGGTCTGGTTGGATATGTAGATGGCACCGTCCGGGGCGGTGGCCGCATCGGTATGCAGGGTGGTGAGTCCGTTCCGGTTGGTTTCAAAATTCCCCTCCGTCACCACCACCGAGGCCCCCAGCTTGCGAAGCCCCTGCTCTGCTTTCCCCGCCTCGCTGTCCAAAGAAATATTCTGTGCTTGTTTAAACGCTATTGCTCCGCTACCGTTATATTTTAGCTGTACCGATCCTTGTTGGCTTCCTGCCACTCCTTCATCTGTCGGATTATTTCTTCTTTGGAAAGACTGTGCATCTTCCGGTCTAACTCTTCCATTTTCCGGCGTTCTTCCTCCGTCATCGGCTCCGGCTCGCTGTTGTCCACCGGACTCCCAGTCCATTGCGCCACCATTTCCGCGAATGTCGGTTTGTGCTGCTTCTCCTCCATATCCGTCACTCCCTTCTATTCCCATCCTACCATTTCCGGGAATGAATTGCAAGAATTCCCCGCCCGGCGCGTTTCTGCTTCTCCCATACCCATTCACCGCCATGTTCGCCTGAGCGTCCGACACCATTCCTCCCAGCTGGGCCGCCGGCAGCTTCTCCCCCTTCGCCAGCTTTTCCGACAGCTCCACCGCCGCCTTGTACGCCGCCGAATTCACATCCGATTCAAATCCCAGCCGGATCGCGTCGCTGACTTTGCCCTTACTCTGGATATCCGCGCCGCTTCTGTAATTCCCCGCCCAATTCAAACCGCCTTGGATTCCGTGGATCATTCCGCCGGACAAAAATCCGCCTGCTCCTGCCAGACCCACCCGCTTAATCAAATCCAGCCGCGCTTGTTTTTCCGCCTCCTCCCGGCTCATTCCATTTTCCATATACTGCTTCACACTGAGGTTATAGCTCGATTTATCCCCCATGATCGCTTCGTCTGTGATGATGTTCGTGATCTCCGTCGCCATCTCTTCCGTGGCTTCTATCCCCGCTCCGCGCAGAAACTCCTTGACAAACGTCTTGATTCCCGTGATGTTCTTCGGTTTTACGATCGCATCCAGACTGAACTTCTCAAACACCGCTTCCGCCACGCCCGCCGCCAAGCCGCCCCAAAACGCCTGCGACGCTGTCCCGCCACGGTTGTTGATATCCAGCACCGTATCCGTCGCGGCGCCGCCGCCAAGAAGAAGCGTCGTCACCGCCTTTCCTCCCGGAACAACTGTTAATGGCGCAAGCGTTGCGAAATCTCCCAGTGACATCCCCGTCTGATAGAAGAATCGCCCTATATCGCTGTCAATATTGTTGGATACCTGATCTCTGACATTGGACTGAAAAAGCGCATATTCATATACCGGATCGCTGAAATCGATGGGTTTTTGCTCTCCTGTGATCGTATTGTAAAGCGCAGTTTTTCCCGTATCAATGAGCCCTGCTGCCTTCCCAGGCGCCGCCAATATCGATAGGATACTGCTCAGTACCGGATACTCTTCCGCCACTCTTTCATCGTCCTTCTGATTCTCCTTTACATAATCCTGTCCCAGTTTCAGCTGAATGTACTCGGCCAATTCCCGTCCATCCACTTGATAGGCTGCCAAACCATCCAGAAAATCATAATACTCTTTTGTGGAATAATTCTTTGCCAAAGCCTGCAGCTCTTTGACCGTATACCGCTTGCCATTTTTCATCAGGAACTTCGTGTCCGTATCTTCAAATCCATGCCATGTGCCTTGATTCAGCCAAGCTTGGGCAATTCCCGCGTCAATATAGTCCGTCAGCTTTTTTTGAACATCCGTCGGCAGCTTTGCCAGATCCTCATCCCGCTGCGCATAATACAGCTGCTGCTTATAGCGGGTAATTTCCTGCTGTTTTTCTTCTATCAACCGATTATTGTCCGTTATCACTTTGTCCTTCTGTTTTGAGCTCAGCATCTTATTCCAAATGCTTTGGGACTTATCAACTGGCGTTTGCTCCGCTTTTGCCTGATCCACTTCTGTCTGCAGCTGATCGATTTTCTCTTGCAGCTCTGCCGATGTCATGGACGAAAGTTCATATTGCTGCATAATTTTTGCTTGATTGGCAAGGGTCATCATCCCGCCCCAATAATCCCCATTGTTTTGAATAGAAGCGTTGAAGGAATCCAGCCCGGCTTTTGTATCCGCGATAGCTTTCAAATACTCGCTGCGCTTTCCTTCATCCTGAATCTGATTCGCATACCGCTGTGCGTAGATGGCATTTTTTTGCAGTTTCTCCAAGTCCTCGGCTACACTTTTCTGATACTGCGTCATATCCGGCTGTGGCCCCACTTCAACTTGACGACTGTTAAAGTCCTTCTCCACCTTCTTGGCGAAGCTGTTCACCGAATCAAACCATTCCTGGGCCTTGTAGGGCAGCTCGTACCTGTCATACCGCGCCATAATCCCTTCATGCTGGCTTATCCGCCCACGCCGCCCTTCCTCCACCAACTCGATCAGGCTTTTTTCTCCCATCTTTTATCCCTCATTCTTCCATCTGCTTTCTCGCCCAGTCGAAGTACTCCTCATAGGTTGCGAAATTCCGCAGTTCCCCCTTCAGCCGCCTATCCATGAATTCATCTTTGTTGTAAATGCTGTTGTACATCTCTACATATGTATCCACCAGTCCATTCTCAACCAACAGATCATACGCCATGTCGTCCATTCCCGCCGTACTATCCAGAATGTAATTCACCTTTTTACGGTCCATGCCTTCGCCGTTCCCCATCTGCTTCAGACGGTTGTTCACCGCACTGATCCGGTATTGCCGTTCCCGTTCCGCCCGCTCCTGCTGGGCCTTCAATTCCGCCTGCTGATTCTGCCATTCCAGCTGCTTCTGCAATGCCGCCGCGTCCGCCAGCCGCTGCTGCTCCGCCTCGTACAGCGCCGTCCCGCGGCTCACCGCGTTCTCATACGCCGCGCTCTGCAGGTTGTTCAGCCACGCCTGGCTGTTCGCCTTTACCTCCGCCGCCGTCTGCTGCTTCTGGATCTCCCCCGTCGCCTTCAGCTGATCCATCTTGTCCTGCAGCTCCTGCGTCTTTTCCTGCTGCGACAGCCGCGCCGCCGCGTCCGCGTTCCCGCGCGATACCGCTATCGCCGTCTGCTGCGTCCGGTTCAGACCCGAATCCGTCAGACCCAGGTTCGCCATCGTCTCCGCCACCTGCTTCTGTCGCACTAGCTCCTCCACCGCGTTGTAATCGTACTGCTTCCGATATTCCTCCGGCAGCTGCTCCATCCGCGTCTCATAGGGCTTCAGCGCCGCCGCCGTGCTTTGATCCACCGCGCTGTTGTTCGCCGCGATATACGCCGCGTCCTGTTCCTCCCGCTGCTTCCACCGCTTCTCCGTTTCCGCCTGCGCCGCCCTATTCTGCTCTTCGATGTATTCCGCCTGCGTCTTTGCCATTTCACCGTACCTCCCCGTTAACCTCGTATTTCAGCGTCATGTTGTCCACCGCCATGGCCCCTTTGCTCTCCGCACGGATCCCGAACTGCCTCACCCGGTTCACCCCAGGCGTCACACACCATTCCCGCATCTCGCCGGTGCCGTAGGCCCCCAGCCGCAGCGCATCCTCCCGGGCCCCCTGCTCCGTCACATAGGACAGACTGATGGCGTCCCCCGCCGTATCGGTGGCCCCGATGTGCAGCCGCCGGATCTTCTTGCGCCGTTCCGGCTGCCCAAAATCGAACACCTTGGTCTGGAACCGCGACAAAATGGGCCGGGTGGTGATCTTGACGTCGCCGTCATATTCCACCAGAGCATCCGTATCCCCTGCCAGGGTGTAGGCGATGCGGTAAAGGGTGTTGTTCATCTCCTTTTCTCCAATCAAAACCGCTTTTTCCTCGGTGGAAAAGAACCGTTTCCATTCCACCCCCGGCAGCCCGATATGCCAGATGCTCCACGGCATATGCTTCTCCGCATTTCGGCCAAGATAACTGGTGTTATTTTCAAATCCGCTGGTGTTGTAATCCAGCAGATACAGCCAATCCCCTACCTGTAGTACATAATGCCCGTCAAAATCTCCGGAGGTGGCCGCCTGCAGCGCCTCCTTGCCCTGGGCCTTCAGGTGAGACTCAATCATCCCGGACAGTTCCCGCACATTGCGTTCGCTGTAGGGCGTGGCATCGGTGAGGGTGTAGACCTTTCCCTCGGATGTAGCCCAAACCAAACGGTTATTGCACAGCTGGATAGTATGAGGACAATCGCAGCCGATGCTGGAGTTGATCTGTGTCACCGGGAACCGGGCCATCTGGGCCGTCACGTCCACCACCTTGCCGTCGATAACGTCCTGGGCGGTAAAATCGCCCCCAGCCTGATAGGTGGCGTAGAACATCTCATGCTCCTTGAAAATCACCAGCATGTCCGCCTGCTTGCCGAAGGCGGTCACCGCCTGATCGGATTCCCCGATATAAGCGTAGTTGTTTTCGGGAAAATACAGCGGATTGTTGGCGTCGCTCCAGCAAACCAGATTGCCTCTGGAAGCGTCCCCCGACATGAACAGCCGTGTGCCGCCGTTGATGCCGGAGGTGTCCCCGCCGAACCACATATGGAATTGCATATCGCAGGGGTTGAATTTGCCGGTATTACTCACCCAAGCCGTTATCACCAAATTGTTGCGGATGGAAGGATCTGGAGCGACAAATTTAGCTTCCCCGGCAGCAGTTTGAAAGTACAACAGCCCCTTGTCCCGGTCGATATGCGCCCGCGCCGGCGTGCCTTGAGAACCAGTCATGTAGGAATTGATGACGGCGGATTCATCCGAAACGTCGCTGTCGTAGGCAATTTGAAAGATAAAGGTATTTCCGTCATTCTGTGTGAAGCAGATCTCCACCGTTTCTCCCGGATTGTTGGAAAGGGATTGAACAGGCAGGGGAAAAACCGTGGCTTTGCCGTCAGCGGTAAACATCGTTTTAAAGGCGGCGCTTCTATACATATTTACCAATGAATTAAAGCCCTCAAACATGGTCCCACTGAAGGAAAAGGAGCCCTTCAGGGTATCCGACTCATACCCTTTGCCATTGACCGCCACCAAAGGATGATACGGTTCAGCCTGCTCCAAAGGATAATCGGGAAGAAGAGGAAAATAAAGATTTCCCCCGCTGGTGTAAGCAAACCACTCTCCGTCGTTCCAAGCAAATTGGCGGACAGCACCCTGACTGTATTCCTCCGGCACTTGGGCCAGCTGGATAAACTCCCCCGTCTCGGCGCAGCCTTTCAAGCAAGCGGAATCCTTCACTCCTCCGCCGCTTCCCTCTTCATTGGTCTCGTTATCGATGATGGTGGCTACCCTTTTGCCATTCTGATAGAAATCATAGTTAAAATAGTTGGCAGTGCGCTGAATCCTGGGAAAATCAGCGCTGCCAACCAACTCGAAGCGTCGCCCGATATCCACGCATTTCCCCTCGTCCGTCGTCAGCCCCGGCCGGGTGCGCAGGGCCTGATCCTTCCACCACATGTTCAGCACGTCGGTGAGCTGGTTGTCCTCCACCAGATTGGGAGCGTCCTTCAGGTTCACCCCGCCGTCCAGGGCGGGCACCGTCACCCGGTAATGGCTGCCGCCGGACATTTTCGGTATCCGCATGTTCAACCCTCCCAAACCCGGGGCAACACGTCCCCCCGGCAGTGTCCCATCCGCCGCACCGCGCAGCGCTTCTGCTGGTACAGGGACGCGAAAAATTGCTGATTGGCCCCGTCTCCGTCCGCCTGAGCCAGGAACATCGCCACGCCGTAGGGCATCGCGTTTTCCACGGCGGCCGCGGAGAGGGGCACCTCCTCATGGATGGAGAGCAGCGGCATGTACTGGATGCTCTTTTCCAGCGGCCATAAATCCGCCATGACCTGGTTGACGGTGTCCAGTCCCCGCCGGATCAGCTCCGCCGATTGAGCGCCGTCCACCGCACCGTCGATTCCGGTATATCCCAGCAGGCCCAAGGCCCGCTGTAGAACGTCCATTCCCGTTTTCATGATGACACCCCTTTAAATGATTTGCTGATAATATGTAATGTGAAAAACTTCCCCTTGCCAATCTCTCCTAGACGTGATATCTTAAAAAAGCGAGGTGAAAAATATGGTCGATAGGGAAATGCTGGAAGCCATCAGCCAAATGATGGAGTCCAAACTGGAGCAAGCCATTGAACCGATAAGAACCGATCTAGCCGGTGTGAAGTCTGACCTAGCCGGTGTGAAGTCTGATCTGGAAGAGGTCAAACACCGCGTTACAGCGATTGAAGTTACCCAGGAAAATGTAAAATCCGATCTGGCCGTTGTAAAGTCCGATTTGGACGGCGTGAAATCCGACTTGGTCGGCGTAAAATCCGGCTTGGAAGAGGTAAAGTCCGATTTGGACGGCGTGAAAACCGACTTGGCCGGTGTGAAATCCGATCTGGACGGCGTGAAAACCGATTTGGCCGGTGTGAAATCCGATCTGGACGGCGTGAAAACCGATTTGGCCGGTGTGAAATCCGATCTGGCCGGTGTGAAATCCGATCTGGACGGCGTGAAAACCGATTTGGCCGGTGTGAA
>ENA-UOJE01000793-UOJE01000793.1-human-gut-metagenome-genome-assembly--contig:-C23-NODE-793-length-32656-cov-11.625870_pt1 | contig 32656 bp, 41 predicted proteins | sample MGYA00242341_ERZ723888 | MGnify/ENA metagenome assembly ERZ723888 | reverse complement strand
ATTCTTTTAGCTGAAATGTAGTCTGTGTTCATCGTATTAAGAATACGATTGTCAAACAAAATTCCACGACTGACTATTCCAAAAGGACTGACGGGTTATTCGATGGAATAAATTTCTTTTAATCGGACGGATTACAAAGGTGTTTTAGCTTATATATCGCATTGGAGGTTAAGGAGTTGATGCACACCCTTTGGGTATCGTATTCTTAATACGATAGCCTGCTTCATATTATGAAAAAGGTAGAGTGCCAAGATGTAGAAGATAAAAAGGTTGGAGAGTATGTTAGGGAATCTATGCGAACTCTTTTTTCCAACGAAATGCTTTCTAAAGAAATTATATCGAACCTTAAAGATAAAGAGTTTTGTAAGAAGATATTCAATCTTGACTTCCCCATGTTGACGGAAGATCAAAGTAAAACAACAGGGAAACACGCCCGTTATTGGGTTGAGAAATTTGGCGGCAAATACTATGTATCGAATCATTGGTTCAAACCGCAACGCGGACTTTTTGATGCGTGGTATGATAAAATTCTATCTGGAGCACTATCACCGAACGAAGAGCCTTTTGTCGGTAACGAAATAAAGATTTTTGTCGGGTATGCATGGCATAAAGGCGCTTCCGTATTGAATGATTTGTTTTGGGGCTCAATAAAAGGCGTGCTGAGCCCCATAAGGGAAACCGTTCAAGACAGATTTTCGGAATATTTTATTAAAATTAGCATTAATAGGTTACGAGCATCTCATGGCGAATTCGTATATAACGGTATTTTTAACCGAATAAAAAGTGCGGATTTTTTGGTTTTCGATGTTGCCGACGTTTCTTCCTTGTTTGACGAAAAGGAAAATTTTGTCGGTAAATTTGATTCGGAAAACAATTTGATATATAAAAGTTTGAATCCGAATGTGCTTTTCGAAATTGGAATTGCCTTCGGGCAAGGGAAAGAAACCTTTGCATTCTGTCCTTTATGTCTGAAAGAAAAGATACCGTCAGACTTAAGCAATTTTATGTGGACTTTTTACAATACAAAACTCGTAAAAGCCAGCGAAGAAAACAATAGAAAAGAATATTTTCTTCGTGAATTGAAAGACGAAAGAGGTTTTGTAAATAAATTCCGCGGAGCGCTTGCCAGACAGGCGAATAAAATTTTAAAAAAGTAAAAAACACAAAGGGAAACATATGAAAAAATATATTATATATATAAGCATGTTGGTTGCTGCGTCTTCCTCAGTTATGGCTGATAACGAAGATTACCGACGTGAGAATTTGCAAAAGCGAGACTTTTCCGGGAAAAGTATGCAATATGCAAAACTTACATATGCCGATGCATCTTATGCAAATTTTATAAGAACAAACCTATATGCAGCCGATCTTGGAACCGCAAATCTGACTGGTGCAAGCTTTGAAAATGCAAATCTGACTAATGCAAATCTGGGCTTTGCAACCCTAAAAGATGCAAGTTTTAGTGATGCCACAATAAAAGGGGCAAATTTTGGGAGAACAGATATAACAATCTTTCAGTTGAGAAGCACTCGCAGCTATAAAAATAAAGATTTGGAAGGGGTCGGCTTGTATTTTACCGACCTTGCTATCAATAATTCTAAATATCACTTTAGCGGATTCAATCTTAAAAATGCAAGTTTTTTAGGAGCAAGGCTGATTAATGTTGATTTCAACAATGCAGATTTGACGGGAGCCGACCTTTCAAGTGCAAAGCTCGGAGCGGATGCCAATTTCAATTCGGCTATTATAACCGGAGCTAAATTCAGTGATAGCGTGAATTACGGACTCAAATATTCTATGATTGCAGCAACGCAGAACTATGAAAAAAAAGACTTATCCGGCATAGATTTTTCGAGAAACAAATTTTCATCTGCGTGGAATTTTTCCGGACTAAAACTTAACGGGACAAACTTCAGCGGTGCCGTTCTCTCGGCTTGCAGTTTTAGAGATGCCGACATAAGAAATGCAAATTTTGAAAAGAGCGACGTAAATTCAGTGCTAAGCGAAACTCGAAGCTACAAAGACAAAACTTTAACAGGTATAAATTTTAACCAAGTTGATCTTTCGAGTGTTTACTTAAAGGGAATGAATCTTACGTCCTCTACATTCACGCTTGCGACACTTCCACGCGTCTTGGAAGATGTAAATCTTACTTCGGCAGATTTCTCGAGTGCAACATTTACTGTAGGAGCAACTTTCAAGAACGCAAACCTTACGAATACAAATTTTAGATCTGCAACTTTGCGGAATGCAACTTTTGATAATGCTGTTTTTTGTAAAACAGATTTTTCTCTGGCGGACTTGAGCGGTTGCAGTTTCAAAAACGCAAATTTACAACATTCGTATTTTAGCGTTGTAAAAGGAGCAGATTTCACAAATGCCGACTTGCGAGGGGGAAAAGACCCCTCTCTAGTCGGTAATACATTAAAAAACACAGTGCTTGCGGACGGTGTTATAAAGAATTTCAAAATGGACGGCTGGGGAAGTCTAACGATACGCAAGTATGAACCGCTTTCCGAAAATGGGGAAATGATTTCCGCGAAGATTTCAGATAATGACGCTACAATATCTGGGAAAGCCAAGTTGGAGCTTGAACAAGGCGCGTTTTTTGAAGTTGTAAACGGAAAAACTTTGACGGTTGCTTCCGACGGGTTGATTCAAATTGATACCGATTTGAGCGGTTCTACGATTTTCAATGTAAACAGCAATTCGGGGCTTGTTTTTGAAGACGGCGCGGTACTTACCGTAAATATCATAGACGATATTATTACAAGCGATGCCTACACTTTTGCAGTAATTTCGTTCGAAGATGATTCCCGTATTGCGGGGTTAAACAATTTCGTTAAAGACGAAACTTTGTTCCTAACTGTAAATGGCGAAAAGTTCAACGGCGCGTGGAATTATGCTGTTAAAGGAAACGATTTGTCCATTTCAATCAATGTTCCCGAACCCGCAACGTATGCGGCGATTTTCGGCGCGTTGGCGTTGGCTTTTGCGGCATATCGCAGAAGAAAATAAAATTTCATAACAACCAAATACAAGAAGAGCCTTTCGGAATCCCGAAAGGCTCTTTTTTACCACTTCCCTATGGGGCATTTTTCGGAAGCTAATTTTAGTTTTGCGGAGGAGCAACCGCATTTTAGGCATTTCCCCATTCCAAGGCGGGCGGAAGCCTTCCAATATTGGCATGTATCGCAAAATGCTTGGCGTTTTGCCAAGGTTTCATCGTCTGCTATCTTAAAGCCTGCACTCGCCCAACGAAAGGTAGCACTTGTAAAGTTCTGGAGCATTTTAAGCATGCTCGGCGAATTTGCCTCCTGCGAATTCCCGACAATATCGTGACCTGTTCCAACAAAGGTGCGCCCGCCTTAAATCGCGGGAGTTTCTGATTTCCTAAATCCTTAAGCATTTTTTATTATTCCTAAAGAGGCGGGATTTGCTATCGCAAATATCCCTTCAGTTTTAGATTAAAGTCAGCTGTATATATATCTGTTCCACCCTTTTGGACCGCTTAAAAGGTAAGTTTCCGAAACCTTATAATTGCCGTCAGACATACTCTGGTAGGAAATCCCTGTGCACATCCATTGGCGATTTCCGCCGACTGCGGGCAGACCGCTGCCGCCGCCGATTGAGCCGATCCCGCCGAGGCTCGGCATTCCCCTTGAAATGTAGCCTACCGCCGCCGAATACGACGGCACGAGGTAGCTTTTAACACCCGCCATTATTTTGCCGCCCTGAGTTTTGGAATTCCAGCCGACGAATTTGCCGTCGTCGTCGAATATTCCGCAGTTGGGCTTGTCTGGGCTTCCCGCCCATCTCTCGAAATCAGGGTGGCTTTCTATCGGCTCTTCGCGCATTGTGCAGGAAACTTCGACGGTGTTTTCGGAAGCGTCTTTGTCCGAATCCCAGACGAATTCCGAACCCTCGTATTGCGCAGTTATTAAAGCCCCATCGCCGTACTTTTTTATGGAAACCGATTTGCAATACAAACCGTTCCAAATCGGGTGAACGGACTTGTTTATTATAGGCGAATTTGCGCTTGCCGCCGAATATGGATAACAAAACCAAGTAGCAGAACACGTCGCAACAGAATCCTCCGATACTGTTCTCTCCCCCGAATCCCTGAGAAAACAAAGTTCTCCGTTTTGTAAGCGTACTTTCATTATAGAAAGCCGCATTGTCAAAAATTATAAAAAAAAACCCTCAGGTGAGGGCTTTATATAAGATTCATATTTTTCAGGCTTCCACAAGTTGGACTTCAAAACGCAGTCCTAATGCAGATGAAGCTCTCGCCGCCGTCTTAAATGTTAAACTCGTATTCTTAGGATTGAGAATTCTTGTCGCAACCGCTCTCGTAGTCCCCATTTTTCGAGCAAATTCCGCTATGCTCATACCTTTGGATTCAAGTTCCTCGGAAAGCTTTATCGCAAGAAATTTGCAAGAGGCAAGCTCTTCAACGTCTGAACGAATATTATTGTCATCAAGAAAACTATCAAACGACGAACCTATATGTTTTTTAATTTTCATTTTCAATCTCCTTTAACCTTTTAATAGCCAGTTTTATATCCTTATCGTCTGTTTTTTGCGTCTTTTTTATGAAAGCATGCAAGAGAACTAATTTATCAAACACTTGGGCAAATAGTATTCGAACAATCCTGTTCTTTAATGTAGAGCGCACTTCATATATCGATTTTCCAAGATTTTTTACTAATGGTTCACCAACTGGCCATCGCCATTGTACCACCATTAAGTCTGTACCCACGATTTTCTTCTCCTCAACGGAAAGCTCTTGTTAGAACTCCCTGACGGGCTCTTTGCCGTTCCCGCTTCTATAGAAAAATATGGGTATGCTTTTATCTCGTTTCATTTTCTGTCCATATATGTATCAAAAAAGATACACAATGGTCAAGAAGTTTTTTAGCGCATTATTATTTCTCTCATATCTGAATTTTGCTTTTCGGTATTTTCCGCAATTTTCGTTAAGAGCTTAGACTGCTTTTTCGATTCATTGAGCTGCTTTTCCGCTACATCGTATCTGGTTGCCGTAAGACCTCCGCCCCCGATTTTAGCAAGGGAACTATCGTTATACTGGGATTTAGATTTTGACTTCGAGCCTTTCCCTGCGTCCTTTATTTCGGGTGTGGCATCAGCGGCGGCGTATTTTTTGCTCCGAATCTCCGCCTTGGAATCTTTGCGGAAGGTTTGTTGCGCCCACGGGATTTTGCGTATGAGCTTGGTTTAGAGAGGAAATAAGCGGAAAGAGGAGAGGGTTGAAGTTTTGGGAAACAAGGAAATTTTGAGGGGGAGCAAAAATTTGCGTGAAGGGGATAATGTTGTTTAATATTTGACATATTTTTGAAATTGAATAGTCTGCATTACATCGAAAACGGGCGGGTCATTCGCTTGAGTTTTCGCCATTCGCAATCCTCCAATCCCCTAAACCATGCAATCAATATCTAAAATTCTCCCATTCTGCGCCGCAGCCTTGTGGATTTTGCCGCAATCTTCGCAGGCGGTCGACATTGAGGGAACATTCACGTCGGATTCCGCTTTCCCCGTGAGCGTCACAGATCCCTCATTTTACACCTTAGACGGAGAGGCGTATTCCGGCGAAATCAACTCTTTTACAAATATCGCCATAAGCTGTTCATTATCCGAAGTACCCTCGGATTACGCCATAGCGAGAGCGTCCTCTTCTCTCACTGCCGGAAATTTGACTTACAACATAGTTGATTTGCCCGAGAATTTTTGGGATAAAAACTTGCTGGAAATTTCCGGAAGCCAAACTATTTCTGTTGAAAACCTGACTGTCAATTTGCGCGATACGAAGACCAACCAGCCGATTTTGGGTTTTCAAATTAACGCGGGAGCGGTTTTGGAAACGCGCGGCGATTTTCTCTTTTCCGACGCTCGGAGCTCCGCGGATTGGTACATGACGCGCGTCGCATTTCGCGGCAGCGGAGATGTGAAAATCGGCGGCGATTTTACAATAGATTCGCAAATTCCCAATCCTTCGGCGCATAATCTTGATTCGGCATCTTTATACGTCTCTACTCAGACCTTTTCGGTCGGCGGAGTTTTGACTGTCAAAAATTCAAACGGAGACGATAATATACTTAAACTTTCTCCGTCGGAATCCGGCACGTTTACACGCACGTTGGGCGGTTTGTCGATAGAGCAAAACGGAATGATACAGCTCGGCGGGAATGCGTCCTCCGCGAACACTACCGAGCTGATTTTTACAAACTCCGGAACGAGCGAGTACATCGGCGGGCTTTTGACAATAGATTCCGCCGGAGAACTTGCGGACAACAAGCTGAATGTGCGAATGACGGCAAGCGACACCGCGAACGGCCGCCAGATTATGAGGTTTACGGAGACGCAGGGATGGTCTTTGAGCAACGGAGTTTTTTCCGATTCCCCCAACGCGCTGAACGAAGTCGAGGTGAGCGGCGGCAGGCTCGACCTGGGAATGTACGGCGGAATGAAGGGCGGTAGCCTCATGATAATGGGCTACAACAGACCTTCCGAAGCGGTGTTCAGCGCGACGGGGACTGCGGCGGACACGGAAATCGGCAGGGTGACGTTTGACACCATGTCGTTCTACCGCGGAACGGTGGTTTTCGACCTCGCGGAAACCGACGGCGACTTCATCCAGGTGAACGGGGCTATGACAAAAGTTGCGGGAGCCTCACCGCTGGCGCTCGAATTAAACGTCTCCGCCTACGATTTGCAGGCGTGGATAGAGGCCTCCGAAAGCGACGGGTGGAGCGCGGATTTGATGTCGTTTGCAACAGATGGCAGCAATGTTTCCGCCGACGACTTCACCCTGAAACTCCAAGACGGGATTGCAGGCAAGATAAGCATATCCGAGCTGGACGGCATTTCGACAATCACCGCAAACCTTTCGATCGTCCCCGAACCCGCGGCAGTCGCGGCTCTTATCGGCGCGTTCGCATTTTGCGCCGCCGCGCGCCGACGGAGGAAATAGGTTGGAATATGAGGGGGGATTGTGCGCCCCCTTTCAACCGTTTCCGCAGGGCGGCATTGCCGCTCCCATACCGGGGGGAGCATATTATGGCAATTGTTTCCGAGGCTTGACTGTTTCTTCCGTCCCCCCAAAAAAACGAACCTCCCATAAGGGAGGTTCGAATATGTTTGGAGTTCGGGCGGCGCGGATCGCCGACTGTTCAAAAACTCCTTTGCGTGGCGCATGTTTAATGCGCGGGAGGTTTAAAAGGCTTTCTTAACACAGCCCCGCGCCAAAAAGCATTCGCCAAATTTTAGAGCAGGGAATACGATACGGTGAATCCGGCCATGACTATCGCCACCATGCTCATGAGCTTTATGAGAATGTTGAGCGAGGGCCCTGACGTATCCTTGAACGGGTCTCCCACCGTGTCGCCGATGACGGCGGCCTTGTGCGCGTCGGAGCCCTTTCCGCCGAAGTTGCCCTGTTCTATGTACTTCTTCGCGTTATCCCACGCTCCGCCGCTGTTGGCCATAAACACGGCGAGCACGAAGCCTGACGCGAGCGACCCTCCGAGGAGTCCGAGTACCCCCGACACGCCGAGCAGAAGACCCGTGACCACCGGCGCTATAACCGCCAGCAGCGAGGGGAATAGCATTTCCTTCTGGGCGGCCTTGGTGGAAATCGACACGCAACGCGCGTAGTCGGGTTCGGAAGTGCCATTCATTATTCCGAGGTTTTCGCGGAACTGGCGGCGAACTTCGTTTACCATCTGGTTGGCGGCGCGTCCCACGGCGTTCATCGTGAGGCCGCAGAAGAGGAAGGACATCATGGCGCCCACGAACATGCCGAGCAGCACTTTCGGATTCATGAGGTTGACCTAGTAGACGGTCATGAAGTCGAGGAGGCTGGCAGACTCGACGCCGCCGGAGATTTCGGAGAACTTTTGTATGGTTTCCTTGGCGAATTCGGTGATTTCCGGAGAGTCTTTTACGCGGACGAGGCCAATGCGCAATTCTTCCACGTAAGAGGCGAGCAGGGCGAGGGCGGTCAGCGCGGCGGAGCCTATAGCGAATCCCTTGCCGGTCGCGGCGGTGGTGTTGCCGAGCGAGTCGAGCATGTCGGTGCGCCCTTTAAAATATGCACTATGTCGGAGATTGACTTAACTTTCCTCTTTTCGAGAGCAAGAATCTCTTTCCTGTCTATAACATCATTTATCGAGTGTTGAATTTGCGGATATGCTCTCGATCGCGATATGCGTTCAGCGTCAAATATATGAAGCACTGCGCTTGCGGGAACTTTTGTGGTATTACTATGTTCTCCGATCAAGAAGTAATAGTTCTTCGCTCTGCCATAGCGGTCAAATTCAATTCCGTCTATAATGCACTCAGTAGTTGCGGTACTTGGCGACGTTAGGCGGTGGCTTTCGATTATTTGTATTTTGGGTACCCCAAAACTATTGAAGGTTTTTATAACAAAAACTTCTCCGTCAACAACAAGGCTTCTTAGTATCATCGCTTGGCACTCGCGCCAAGAATAGCGGTTTGTGATGTCGCAATGCCTTGCCCAACGGAAAAAGAAGTTTTCGGCCTCTTTATTCCATTCGTGGTTGTCTGACTTTGCGCTTGGATAAATTCCTTTTCCGATGCCGTAAACCTTTAAATCTCTCAATATTCCCCTGATGTGTCCGCTATTCTTTTCAAGGTAGCGGGCCTTGCGAACAAGCTCGGTTCGGGTATAAGCGGGAAGTTCTATCTTTGCGTCGGAAGGATTTATAGTGTTTGGATTTCCCCGAGAGGGTGAAACTATTGCTGACTCAAAAGCTCCTCCTATGCCGTAAAAGAAGTTGGCAATCTTTTTTCGGAAGTTCGTCATTGTATTACTCCTCCCAGAACTCCGTTATAAGATACGCGCCTTTGGGGAGCATACTTTTCTGGCACAAGATTCTCCAATGCGTCCATTATGCCGTTAAATTTCTTCTCGATTTCCGCCAGAGCTATACGAGAATAAGAACTCCCGCTATCAGATGCCGAAGAAAGGTATTTTTCACGTTCTGCTTTTACCTGTACAAGCAGGGCTTCAAGTTCTTCAACAGTATAGCCGCGTTTATAGTTGTAATTCGCCATATTAAATTGGCGAATGTCAAAAAAGTTATTCTACCTTTAAATTCTCATTTCCGATTATCTTCAACATCAGTGCACCTGCGCAATTCATCGCCTCACAATCAAGATAGTGGTTTGGACGGTTGCCAATTTGTTCCCATATCCACGAATTTCCTTTCTTAATTCGGTGTTCGGATTCCATCTGTTTTAGGTAATCTTCGGAAATATCCGTAGGCACTTCCCAAGTCGCTCCATTTGCGGGATTTTAATTCCTTCGGATACGGGCTAAGGTATCTTTTACATTTAAATTGCTCCAAAAGTGCATACGGCACTTAACTTCTCGAGATATAAAGATATTTTTGACTGGAGAATAAAACCTAAAAACGCTTTTACCTTGCGGTAGCCTATGAACAAAATTAGCCCTATTGTCTCCCATTAGAGCTATCCAACGGTGCTTGCCGCATTGCTTATAAACTTCGTAGGAATTATATCCTGCGTCGATGAATACGAGATTGGGTAGTATTGAAAATCTCTTTTGAATATCCTCGATGTCTTCCCAAGTTAAAACCTTTTCATGCCATAATAGGCGGCTTGAGCCTTGCGGACTCCACGAGCGCACTACCAAGTAGAAATGGTCCATTTGTACGTCAACCGACATTATCCGCAATGGCGCGACACATTGACTCGTGTTTGCATACGCAAACCATCTCGCCCCTTCGGGGTCGTTGCTATCGCAACGCTCATTCGCGCTTCGCTTGAATTCCTTTTCGGCAAAGGGCTGGGATATAATTTCGCCTTTGGAATTGAAGCCTCCTTCCTCGTTCCAAAATTCCCCTTGATTGTATCCTGATGACGCAATTTCCAGTCGGTAGTCTTCGGCAAATTCTTTCCAAGGCAAGGCGAGACGTTTTTGGTAAAACTGTTGAAGCAAAGAACTGTCTCCCTTTCTGGCGGCAATTTTTGCCTTAAGATACAGTTCTGCAAGTTTTCCCCAAGACATAGAAGCAAGAGCATTCCAGTGAAAGCCTACATTCTCCTTAGCGGCATTCGGATTTAAGGGAATAAACTTTCCGTCTTTGTTGAGAATACGCCTCATTCTGTCCGTATCTTCAAAGTATTCCCCACATTCAGCGCATTTTAAGGCGATATTTTGATTTATCTTAGCAAAGTCGTATTCGCCGTTCTCGTCTTTATAATTGTCGTCCCACTCAATATTTTCCCACCTAAAAGGAACGTATTTGCCACATTTTGGGCATTTATAATGCCATTACCGCATATCGGTAGTCTCAAATTTTCGGTGTGTATCGTCGGCTTCTTCTCCGCCTTGACTCATAAAAACGCATTTGCCGAGCCACCCGAAAACCGTAGTTCGCGCCTCCGCTTCCGCCATATGACCAACGGGCCAACGCCAAGTTTCATCGCCAAAAAGCCAACGAATTGAACGCCTTTGCAGGTTGGTCTTATTATATGCACCCAGTAGCCATAGCGTCATGCCATTTGAAAAGTGGATTGTGCAGTTGCGCTGTTTATTCTTATTTTTCGGGAACAATTTCTTTACTGGCTCGCAGCTTTCGAAAAGCTTTTGGAGTCTCGATTCGCTTTCGTCCTTTGCGTCTTCGTCCGTCTGGTCGAGCCAAAGGCAAGGTCCAGGAAGGTTTGCGATTATGTAGCAAAGCGTAAGCTCTGGGCTTGTAGTCTTCGAGCTTTGAACGGCGGCGATAATCGAGACGAGGCGGATTTTCGGGTCAACTATCGCTTCCATAACTTCCCTAATCCAAGGCGAATTATCTGAACGAAAAGGGCCCGGCATAGGTGAATATGGAATACTCTTTATATGTTCTTCACACCAACGCCACGGCTCTCGACGGTCGGCGGGCGTCCAAGCGTCTTTGAGGATTTCTCCGAGAAGCTTCATAGAGACGTTGTGAGAAGCCAACCGCAGAATTGCGATTCCTTGAAAACGATTTCAAAATTAAAGCCCAAAGCGGTAAATTCGGCCTCATTGTCGGAGATAGTTTTTGGATACATACAACCGCGCAATGCTTTTGCTTTATTTATGATTTGCTCGGAACTAAAGCCGTTTTTAGCTTTCATTTCCCAATAAAGCTGTTGAAGAATATCCTGCATTTGGGCAGTTGAACCCAATACCTTTTCCACGATAAATAAGGCGCCCGAATTTGAAAGCTTACGGTATATCCGCTTTAGCAAGTCATATCTGGAATTGGGGCGCAAGAATTGCAAGGTATAGAGTGCAACGCCATAGGAGAGTTCCGGAAGTTCAAAAGGCTTTTCCAAGTCGGCAAATGTAATGTTTATTCCCTTGAGTTTTGCCTGTTCAATCATTGCTTGCGAATTGTCGTAGCCGATTAGCGTCAACTCCTTAGTATGGCGGCGTTTTATTCTTCGCAATGTCTCGCCTGTGGAGGCACCAAAATCTATTACCGTGGAGCTTGGATAGGTAAACCAATCAGAGAAGGTTTCGGCAAGCTCTTGAACGTGGGTGTAATTCGGCACACTCTTTCTAACGTGCTTGTCGAATTCGGGCGCGACGTGCTCGTCAAATACCCAGTTGCTTTGTCTCGAAATAATTTTGTCGTCTGTATGCAGTTCCATACAAGACGACCAAGTGTCAAAAAAAGAGCCGATTGCTCGGCTCTAATTTGCTATGCTACACAGGTTGCAAGTTTGCGGAACGGTTTGACGGATTTCTTTATTTCCGCCGCTTTCGATATTTCCAAAAGTCTGCGGTCGTAGTCGTATTGCAAATTCAACCAGAAACGTTCACTCATATTAAAGAAAATCGAAAGCCTCAACGCATATTCCGCATTTATGCGAAGTTTGCCGTGTACGATTTCACTCACCCTTGTTTCAGGTATTCCCAAACCCTTTGCAAGTTCTCTTTGCGAAAGATTCAAAGGCTTCAAAAATTCCTCCAAAAGAATCTCTCCGGGAGGTGTTAAATGTAATTTTTCAGTACTCATAATATATTTCCTTTCTAATGATAATCCTCAATTAGAACGTCGTAAGCGTCTCCTTTTATCTCGTCATATTTAAAACACACTCTCCATTGGTCGTTGATTTTTATACTCCATTCGTCCTTGCGGTCTCCTTTCAATTTCTCAAGGTGGTTTGATGGAGGATTTCGCAAGTCTTCTATTCTGCCTGCGGAATTAACCATTAGCAATTTCCTATGCGCTCGAACTTGAATGTTCTGCGGCAATTTTCGACTTGCCTTTAAGTTGAAAATCTTTTCCGCTTCTTTGTCTTTGAAGCTTATTATCATATCGGCATACTTACAAACTTCGTAAGTTGAGTCAAGAATTATTTACAGATTTTCGTAAGTTTATCTAAAATTAACTTTAAATGCTTTATTTTAGCATGCTATTCCAAAGAAGAAAGCTGTCATTATTCGTAGTGAGTCCACATTCTTAGGACTTTTACCACTCTTTCCTTTTCATAAACTTGATAGACAAGGCGGTGTTGAATATTTATGCGCCTTGAATATGCGCCAGTCAAATCCCCGACCAATGCTTCAAACGGGGGCGGATTTTGAAATGGATTCTTCTCGAGAATTGAGAGTAAATCTTGAGTTTTGCCCTTCAATCCACTTGAAGCAATCTTCTTTGCGTCTTTGCGAGCTTGGGCGGTATATACTAACTCGTACATAAATCTACCAATCAAGCTTTTTAGAGCACTTTGATATGGAGGTTTTCATGCCCTTCTTTATGGACTCACTCATTCCCTTTATTGAGTTGAGGTACAATGTTTCCTGTATGGCATTCCAATCCGCTTCGGAAATCATAACGGCATTGGCGCGTTTGCCAGTTATCACGATTGGCTTGGAAGTCCTCGCAACCTCGTCTATAAGTGAATAGAGTTTATTCCTTGCAAGAGTTGAAGATATTGCGGTCATGATAATCCTTTCTTTTTCTTATGAACGTACGCTATTGCGTACGTTATGTCAAGGAGATTATCGACAAATTATTTTAGTCTTAAAATCTTCTGCCCGTAAAGATTCTATATTATAACACAAATACATGGCTCTTGTCTTTGGATTGCTTTCTATCCCGAAATAATCCTCTCCATTTCTGCCGTGTTTCGGAAATATATAACGCAACAACAAGTCTTCCTTGATTTCGGGAGGAGTGGCGGAAATTTCCGCGAAATAAACTTCTTGCGGTTGCCAATTTGTCAGAAGCTTTATTCTTTCCAGTGTAGCCTCACGATACTTTTGCGGGCGAGCCGTTATCAGAATTGCGTACTTATCTCTCAAGAAATCCACAAGCCACTGGCGATATGTCTCCTGTTCGATCTGGCGTATGAATGGATAAATTTTCGGTGCTCCCCATTTAGGCGAATTTCCAACAAGCGTGTAGTTCAGATCAACCAAATATTTCATAGCGACGTTTAAATGCGGTGATTGCTTCCTCAACCAATCCCATACGAGAACCGTCGGGATATGGCAAGTTAAACTCAAATTGTAATGCGTCCACAAGCCGTTCCCACGGAATGCGCCTAACGTTTTCGCATTTTGCGCAGACATTGCCGCTCATCTCCGATATTTTAACATCTCTAAAAAACTGATAAAACAGGTCGTAAAATTCCTTTTTCGTATGGTATTTTTGGACCTTTGGCTTGTCTTGAAAGTCTCCAATACGAATGCCTGACTCATATTCTAAGCGAAAAGCTATATTTCCCGCATTGCTTTCATTGTGGAAGGCTTTGCCATTTACTTGCCTATATCCAGTTTCCGATGTGCTTGAGGCGCAAGCGTAGAGCTTTGTAAATGGCCTACACAAGGCAGCGCAAATACAAACGATATGCTCTCTATCCTTCGCAAAAGGCACGGAATTAAGCACGCTCGAAATAAATACGCTCGTAAACTCCTTACCGCTTGCCACAACCTCTAAAAACTTCTTTGAGATTCCCAAAGACTTACCTTTGTCTATCTCCGAAACTCCGATATGATAGGGTTCAAAAGGGGTACAATCAAATCCTGCGGCATTTAATATATTCGTCTCCGTAAGGTGTCCTGCGCCGAAATCAAGAATTGTATTTCCGTGCTCTTTTCTCCATTTAGCCTGTTGCGCATGGTTAAATATATCAAAGGTGTGGCAAGGATTCTTTCCGTGAACGGCGAATACAAATCCGTGTCCCAATTCCTCGCGGACTCTGCGGGCTCGTCGAAACGAGTTATACCTTAGCAAGTCTTCATATCTTTCGTGGATATTAAAATCCATTGTCAGCAGATTCATCATAGCATCTGCAAGCTTTGCTTCATCTTCCGATATATAAACTACTTCGCAAGTATCGGCTTTTAATTCCGCGAGCATTTCAAGTCTGCCTATGCCATTTATAACCTTTCCGTCGGGGGTGCAAACGATAGGCATGATAATTCCAGCCTTGCGTAGAGTCCTTGCAATGCTCTTTGCATATTGAATCCACCTCCCAGAATTTATTTTGCAAAGTTTAGCTACCGACACCTTGCAAGGGTAAGCGCAACGGAAAAACTCTTTGCTCTCCAATTCCTTTTCCTGAATATTTTTGGCGAGTTCCGAGAGGTTTAGAGTTTCCAGTTCGCGCTTAGACTTTTCGGGTGTCTGGCAGATGTCTCCGTCGTTGGTGGCGCGGTTAAACACAATGTTCAACGCCTTGCGCTTGTCCAATTCCATTGGCGGGATTCTGAACACAGGCACGTTCTTAACACCCATGCGGGTTGCGACAAAGTGCCTTTGGTGCCCAGAGAGGATTTCGCCGTTGGCGTCGGCATAAATCGGAGCGATAAAGCCGAGCTTGCGGAGTGAAAGTTCTATCAAATTGAGACGCTTCGGGTCTGCGGTTCTCGGATTGTAGGTTGAGGGATTTACGGCGGAAATCGGTTCAATCTTTATCATATTGCAAGTCTCCTGCGGATTTCAGCGATTACCGCTTCCTTGTCGAAGCCTACTTCCTGCTTGAGCTTGTCTATCCAAATGCCGAAGTCTTCCTGCGACATTCTGAAGCGGTAGTTTCCCGCCTGAATCGTTACTTCCGACTGCGACAGCTCCTTTTCTTTTTCGTCCCCAAAATCGGGCTTTTGTTCGCCCAAAAGGGCGTCAAGGTCTGTCGGCTCAAAGCCCGCAAGAATTGTGTCGAAATCGCTTGCCTTAAAGCCGTCAATAATGTCCTGCAATCCGTTTAAATCGAGCGTGGAAAGCTCGGCCAATCGGTTGTCTCCCACGAGAACGGCAAGCTCGTTGTCCTCGGAAGCGAAATTCTGGTATTCCACGGGAACGATTGAAACGCTAAGCTCTTTGGCGGCTTCAAGGCGTCCATGCCCCGCAACGATATATCCCGATAGTTTTGATACAACAATCGGGTGTCGCCAACCGTGATAACGTATGTTCTGCGCAAGGATTTTAATCTGATTCTGCGGGTGCGTATTCGGATTTTTTGGGTGCGGGATAAGTTCTTCAACTTTTACGAGCTTATCGTATGCGCACCATACTTCAATTCCGTCCGCTAAAATTCGTGCCTTATTTTCGTCTGCCATATAGACAGACTATTTTGTCAAAATCCTATATTGAAATTCTGTTGCCGAAATCGTCTATCGCGGGAGCCGATTTTATCCCATACTTGGCGTACATAGCTCTGGTTTTGGGATTGCTTTCTATTGCGAAGAATTGTTCGGGATTATTTCCGTGTTTTGGAAATATTCGCCATTTCAGTATCCACTCCTTTTTTATGTGAGGCAAATGCCTAAAGATAGAAAAAAAGCTCTCATTGGGCAGCCAATTCGTCTTAGTGTATATTCGATTTAGGGTAAATATCTCGTATTTTTGCATTCGTGCCGTAGTGAGAATCACATATTTACCTTTTAACATATCAATCAGCCATTGGCGGTAGGTCTCAAGCTCTATTTGAAGTTCCATAGGACGAATTCTTTGGGCGTCCTTTTCCTTGTCCACGAGCGTATAATTTAGGTCAAGCAGGTATATCATTAGAAATCTCCCAGTCTGCGTTTTACTCCGTTTACTCCTTGGGGCTTATTTGGATTATGCTTATAGGAGTTTATCTTTGCATATGTAGGGCTTATAATCGGTGTCTCCTTATAGGAACATATATCGCCTTCGGTTATCGGTTTCTTGTTTATTAGCGCGTCAACTATCTCCCTTAAAACCTCTATCGGGATTTCCGTCACTGTGTAAATTAAGCCATAGAGGTTCTGGCGGCCTACCTTCTCCCTTAGAAGTTTCATTGCCGCCGAACGCGAAACGCATTGAAACCTACCTTCGTAAACCACCTTGTCGCCGCTTGTACAGAGTATGTGGTAGAATTTATTAGTAGGCATATTCACCCCTCCTTATGCGGTTATTCCATACTCTCATAGCCGAACTTATCGAGCTATAAGCTTTTCCGCCTTGGCGTTCTGGATTTGTATCCTTAAGAACCTGCTTCACAAATTCCGAATCTCCCATTTTCTCAAGCAATCCTGCGGTAAACGGTTCCGTCTTCATTTGCTCCACAAGTTGCGCTATCCACCTCGATTTTCGGGTGCCTATGGCCATTTCTTCATCACCCATTGCAACATTGCTCTCGGTTGGTTTATCGACTTTAGGCTCGTTATCAATATGTTTAGTCTCAGCTATTACAACGGTATCTCCATTTTCGGTCTTTCCTGTTATTGCTTTTGTATCTGGAGCGGAGAGCTTGTTTAAAACTTCCGAGTCTATTTTGATTTTATTATTAGGTCTATCACTCCCCAAAGTCCCGTCCTTTTTTAAACGGTGTAGGAGACTGTATCCATCGCCTTTTTCAACGATTGACCAATCGCCCACAGCTTTGGCGGGTAATTTGTATTGTTTAACCTGTTCTTCTGTTATTGTTATAGTTTTCATTTTTCCTTTTATTTTTGGTTTTCCTATGTCGTTTATATTACCATAGTTCGATAAAATCTGCAACATTTATATTAGGTTTTTTTCGTTTTTATTATTCAAAAATATTACGATTTTTCTTGCATTTTTTTGTGCTAACACCTCACGCCATAGCCACATACGGCTTCCTACAATAAGTTGGATAATGTCAGTTCTCGGAGGCGATCCGTAGAGAAATTTCAAGATTATTTTTTATCTTTTTTTCATAAAAAAACCAAAGAAAAACATTGCAAATATTATCCAAGTGTGTTAATATCAATGACATAGAAGAACGATAAACACCTAAAGGACAAAATATGAATAAGAAACTAAAAATACAATTCTGGAAAGCTGAACACGCTATGGCGATACAAGTTTTGGAACATTACGGATTGGAGAATGTTCACAACGACGTGCTCTATGGCAAGGCTTGGACATTAAATACAAATCTAAATTTGGATATTTCGTACTTCGACTCCAATACCGAGCGAGACCAAAACCTCCAGATGACTTTAAACAACATAACCGAAGAATTTTTTAAAACTTCTCCCCGCATAGATGAATGCGGAAACGTAATAATAGCCACTTGGGAATTATAAATAGCAGAATATGGACACTGAAAAATCAATCCTAAAACGAATACAAAAGCTTCTAACTCTCTCCAAGGATAAGGGAGCAAGTAAGGCGGAAGCCGAAAGAGCAATGGAAATGGCTCAACGGCTTATGACAAAATACAATATCACTATGGCGAATATCGAAAACGATACTCCCGCATCAAAGATAAAACACGAATACTTCTTCTCAAGGGCGGTTCTCAATCCTGCCGACACGGAAATAACCGCAATACTTTGCAGGTTTTACAAGGTAAAAATCTTATATAACGGAAATTCTGGAATGGTGGTTATTGGGACTCCCGAAAATATTGAAATCGCAAAATACGTCCACGGCTATCTAAGAAACGTATTCTTCAAATGTTGGAATGAATTTAAAAATACCTGCTTAAGGCCAAACAAGGCAGATTACTACTTCGGGCTTAGGTGCGGAATATACGAGCGAATGGAGCAAGCCGAAAAAGATACGCTTTCTGGAGAGGGGGAAGAATCCCGCCAAAACTATGAACTGGCCTTATCAAACAATGAACAAGAACTGGAAGTTTATATAAAAAACACTTTCAGAGTGATAGGAGAATCACGGAGAAGGCAGGGTAAGAGAATGGACGCAACATCTTACCGCGCAGGGAGAGAGAAAGGCGCAACACTTCAAATTAACCAAGCAATAAAGGCATAATATGGAAACAACAATAGAAAGCAAATTCGACTTCGGGCGGGTAGTTGCAACCACGACACTTGCAAACTACTGCGAAAAGAAGGGATTTTCAATGCTTCCTTATCTTATCCGCCACGCAAATGGAGATTGGGGTGACGTATGCAAGGAAGACTGGAAGAGCAATGACGAGGCTCTCAAAAACGGCTTAAGGTTGCTCTCCGAATACAAACTCCCAGATGATAGGAGAATTTGGATAATAATCGAGTGGGACAGAAGCGCAACAACTCTGCTTTTTCCAGAGGACTACTAAAGTCTTGAAAATAATCACCATATTCTTACTATAAGACATCATTAAATTAAAATGAGCAAGATTGATGATATAAGCTTGGAGAAAGCGCATAACTTATTTGAGTCAGGAGATATTGCCAAATGCGAAATTGGCACGTTAAAAGGTTTACAACAAATCCATAAGTACATTTTCGACGGGCTTTACGATTTCGCAGGAGAAATTCGCACAAAGAATATATCAAAGGGAAACTTTCGATTTGCAAATTTCATATATCTACCTGAAGCACTCGCTAAAATCGAAAAAATGCCAGAATCTACATACGAAGAAATCATTGCAAAGTATGTAGAAATGAACGTTGCGCACCCTTTTATGGAAGGCAATGGACGTTCAACCAGAATTTGGTTAGACATGATTCTCAAAAAGAATTTAGGCAAGGTCGTAAATTGGCAAAATGTAGATAAAGATCTATATTTGCAGGCAATGGAACGTAGCCCTGTAAACGACTTGGAACTAAGATTTTTGCTAAAGGAAAACTTGACGAGCGATGTCGATAACAGAGAAGTAATTTTTAAGGGTATTGAACAATCCTACTATTACGAAGGATACGAAAAGAAATAGCCTAATCCTCAATTTCCACAGGTTCTTTTATCGAGTCTGCGGCGATAGAGATTGCCTTGTAAGTCTCGTCGAGTACCTCCTGCAATTTCTCCCGAATTTGTACGGCATCGAGGGTTGTAAGAATTGGCGGAAGCTCGTTTAAAAATCTGCTTTCCAAGATTTGCCGTACTTGTCCTATATGGGCGGTCCATACTTCGCGAACCTTCTCAATGGCAACATACGTTCCTTCCATTACCTTGAGTTTGATTTCCGCTTGCTTTACCTCCGCCAATAGCTTGCGGGTTTTAGCTCCTCATCTTCGGGAGAGTCTGGCTCTTTTAAGTCGTGCTTCCTTACAAAATCCCGCCACTTTGCCACATTGTGCCTGCCGTCTGAACAAGGTTTGGGAGAGCCTTTTAACTTTCGCCATTTATTTATGGTCTGTCTTGCTACACCGAGAATATCCGCAAGCTCGGTTGTAGTTTCGGCATACTTTACAGATTCTTCTTTTTGGCCATAAGCCTTTTCCACTATGGCGCGTTCCGTACTCGTAAGAGTCTTTCCCGAAGCGACCTTTTTTACTATATTTTCAAGGTCTTTGCTTAATATCTTTTGTCCGATGTTTTCTTCCATATAAAAAGCGGAAGTTGTCAAAAGTTCCACATAAGTTCCACCAAAGTTCCACTTATAAAAAAGCCCCCAATCTTAGCAAAATAGAGGGTTTGCGGGTCTCATTTATAATTTTATGTGGAACTTTTCAAAAATGCCATTCGTAAGAAGAAACGGGTCTGCCGAACGTCCCTGCCGTATCTTGTTGGTTAATAGATTTCTTCGATAGAGGGGTAGGTTTATTGAATAGTATCTTTTGTAATTTTATAAATGTAAACATAAACAGATTCATCTGTTCCTCCACCAGTATCACCCTGCATACCAAGACTCAAACAATATTCTTCGAGTTCTTGTGCTTCTTTTTTTGAATTCATTTTAAAGCAAATATAAGATTTTGGAATAGTCACATTGTGTTGCACAAGGCGAGTTTTTAAATCATTTGTTATTCCAACATAATAGGAAGAATAATTTCCATCGGTAAAGTTGATTATTCGAAACATTGTATTAAAATTTATCATAGTTATTCCTTTCATATATAAGCATGGTATATTTCTTCACATTGTAAATGTAAAAAATGCGTGCAGGGGGCGGAATCAAACCGCCAATCTCAAGGTTATGAATTCAAGCAAAGCGCGAATGAGATTTTGCCAAAGGCAAAAGACCCGAAGGGCCAGACGCTTTGCGTATGCAAAGGCGAGTCAACCTTGTGTCTTACCGTTAGACCACCCTGCATAAAATCAGTTCTCGCTGAACTTATCTCTCTTGAGTTGCGAAAGCTCTTGATAGATTCTGACTATCGCAGATAAGTCCAAGAGCAGCATATCGACGGTAGTTGCACTCATATCTTCAAGCGGGAACTTTTCCTTAAAGCCTTGATACCATTTCACGAAACCGTCTATGTACTTGACGTGTTCTATGGTGTAGCTTTCAGGTGCTTTCTCCTCCTTGACTTCAGGCTCTTTACGCGGAGGAAGAATACCAGTTGCTATATAGGCTTGTCTGAGCGTTTTGTCTTTGAGCTTTCCCAAATTCGTCACATGTGACGAATTCTCCGAATCTTCAATATCCTTGATTTCCTGCGCCTTGGCATACAGACGCATATATCTGGATACTGTTTCTTCGGAAAATGAAAGATTGTCCTTTATCCAGTTTAGCCAATTGCCATGCCCGACTACTTTTTTCTGTCCAGTTAGAAGCCTGCCACATTCAACAGCTATATCTATCGCCTTGTTAGCCATATCCTTTGCGGATTTAGCGATAGATTCAGCCTGATTATGTAGCTCATTGATGTGATATACGAGAGTTAATTCAGTTGGGTTTGAAATGTTTTCGTTTTCCATACCAATCACCCGCTTGTCAAATTGCGCAATCTCGAGTTGCGGTAGGATTGGCATGCCGACGGTGATTTCATCGTTGATGTTGTGCGTAGCCCAAGAAACTTCTGCCAAGACTTAACGCGAGCCGATATAGCCGCCCTTGTTATGCCATACTTCTTGGCAAGTTCTGTCTGGCTCTTTACGCCGAGCATTTGCTCCATGCCAAGCGTCATCATCAAGGTGTCTATCTCAAGGCGACGTATTCCCTCGTTTTTTGCCCCTTGCAGGCGTTCAAACACCCAACGCAACTCTGACACCCATAAGCGATTTCAACGCCTTCTAAGGTCTCTGAGGGCTTTTCTTGGCTATCGAGAAAATCGTAGTTAAAGTCGTATGAAGCCTTGTCGAAAGCTACGCTTGGGTCTGTCTTGAAAACTCTGTGGTCGTCTGCGAGAGGTTTGTCGATGCCCTTAGCCGCCAGTTTAGCCCTCTGCTTAGGTGGCAGACTCTCCACCCATTTGCGGTACTCGTCCTCATAACGGCTCATAGGACACCTCCTCTGTGAAGCGGTGAATCAAGGAGAGAAGAAAGAAGCCTCCCAATCGCGCCCGTCGCACCTTGTGAAGTTGTGAACTTGGGGGTATATACCATAGGTATATATACTCCCCCTAATTTCACAGCTTCACAGACGTGTGCGATGGGTGAAAAGGAAAATACACCCAATTTCACAGCCCTAATTTCACCGGTGAAGTTAGCGGTAATTTCACAGCTTTTAATTTCACCAGTGAAGCAAAACTGGGTTAATTTCACAATCTCACTACTCATTGGACACCTCCTTGGGAATCCTTATTTTCAGCGGACTCTGGGATATAAAGCCTGCCCGTCCAGAGCTGTGAAATTGGGTCGTACACCATATAGGTTTTTCGCACACTATTGAGTACCTTTTTTACGTCGGAGTCGGCGCACGGTTCACCCTGTGAAGCAAGTTTTTCTTTCACATATTTCACAAGGTCGGTCTTCGAGATAGGTGCAAGCGTTTCAAGCTTCAAAAACTCGTATATGGGATTTGCATTTGGAGAACGCTTACCGTCGCCTTTTTGGGTCCTTACGACTTTGGCGGGCTTTTCGGCGATATACCAGAAGATGTCCTTATGGTCTGAACCTTGCTTCAGGTAGATTACAGGATCGGAGCCTGTGCGCCTTCCGCGCTTGACGTACTTAAACTCGTAGATGTTCTTATCGTGGCGGGACGGCATGATAATGGACACCGCACGCGCCCAGTTCGTGATGTCGGACGAGCCAATTCCGAGGTATTCCAAGTCGGTATTCGCCTCGAATTGCTTTAAATCCTTGGCTTTTTGCTTGCCTGTGTGGTGCAGGACAATCAAGCCGACATTGTGTTTGTGGATTATTGGGTTTATGCCATTTCGGAAGAATTTTGTGCATACTTCTTGCTTGGAAATTTCTCCTCCAATATAGGCCATCAATGGGTCAACTATGACTATTTCAGGTTTATATCTGTCGCATATACTTGAAAGTAATCTTACAAAGCCTTCTCCCGAATGTGTGTCGTCGGAGATAACTCTAAAATTCTTTCGCAAGTCTGCTTTTTCAGTTTCTGAAAGTCCCAATATACGAGTGATAGATTGAGCAGGCTCTACAAGGTCTAAGAAGTTATTTTCAGCTTGAATTAAAACAACCTTTCTTGCCTTGTGCGGTTTTAATTTCCACAAATCTCTCCCAGTGGCGAATAGAATTGCCATCTGCATTGCTAATACCGACTTTCCAATACCAGAAGCAGCTATAATTAGCCAAGGACACTCCGTGCACAAGAATCTGTATCCCAAGAGGCAATCAGACATATCTTCTGCATTTGCGTTCAAAAAGTCATCAATCGTATTTGAACGTATATCTAAAAGTTCCCAATTATCCTGCCATTGCTGATAAGATGGCATACCAATATTTACGGCAATTAGCCTTTGCCGCTTTCCATCTCTGGTGACGGCGGCAATTCGCGATAGGCGGCTTGCATTCTTGCAGGCCTTATCTACGGGGAAGCCGTTTTTTGCAAGAAACTCGTGAAGTTTGGACACCCGTTCCCGATAGAGCTTTTCATCTTTTCCCGCGTCGATTTTTACTATGGCGTGAATCGACTTTCCTCCAGAATCGACAAGGGCAGAACACGGCAGATTTAATTCGCGTATCTTTCTTAATTGTTCCTCCTTGGGGAGTGAATCGGATTCGATTAAACAATGCCTGAACTCCTCTACATCGGAATTCTTGCAACCTTCTCCCGACATTGGGTTAATCCTTGCCCAAGCTCCCGCCTTGGGATTCCAATCGCCAAGAATGTAGCCTATGTCCTCGTAAGTGTCGCAGGCTTTGATAAGTTCTTCAAAAGACTTATTGACGCCTTTACCGCTTGGCAGGAATTTTCCGTCCTTTTCAAACGAGCTTACTACAAAATTTACCGTATCACCCGGCCTGAATAAAGCCCTCAGATATTCCTTTAGCTCCAAACTTGGGGCTTTACTGGCGTTTTCACACTCGTTTGAACGTCCGATAGGGTCGTTCCAAGAAAAGCCGTCAGAGGGCTTGTAGCCGTTGGCCTTTATGGGAATCTTCTCGATTTTATAATCAATAGATAATCATGAAAAACTTTTGCTTATAGATTGCATTCCCAGATTAGAAAAAGATTGAGTGGGAAACATAAACTTGTACTATGTTCCAATAGATTTAACGCTTGCTTCATTAGCCCAAAACTACGCGACAAAGTTCCTACTAATCACATTATGTTCAAGAATACCATGCGTTCATATTCATATATCTTCTTCGCCCTATTTGGGATTGCTTTGCTTTTGCCGTATACCGTTGTAGCCGACACTCAACCCAAGGCCAAGGTCGCTATTCTTTATACAGTGACAACTCCACAACTAAAATTGGACGTAGAACGTGCCTTAAGAGATGAACTTAGTTCAAATATCGAACTTATCTCCTGTGAGGAAGCTTCAATATTTAAAGAAATAGTTGCCGAAGGCTATGTTGGGCAAAAACCTGCGGCAAAGTATGCTGCAATCTATCTTGAGCAAGTTGAATCAGGAGCTGATGTCGTCTTGAGCGTATGTTCATCTGTTGCTGATATCGCTTATGCTATGCGCGATATATCTGCCTTTATGGGGGTACCGTTAATCGATATAAACGAGGAAATGTGCAGGGAAGCTGTACGGAAGGGATGTAAAATTACCGTTGTTGCAACTTTCCCAAGCGCAATAGGTCCAATTGGGAGAACCTTAGAAAGAAAGTCTAGGGAAATGGGAAAACATATCGAGGTGCGCTCTGTTATTGTAAACGGGGGCTTTGGACTGGATAAAGAAACATTTAAGTCCCTAATGGCAAAAGAGCTTAAGGAACCCGCCGAATCATCAGATGTGATAATATTTGCCCAATCTTCGATGGCGTATTGCGCAAATTATATAAAGAAACTTTACGGAAAAGAAGTGCTCTCAAACCCCAAGTTTGGGGCCAAGGCTGTCAGAGCGGCTTTATTAAACAAGGGATTGATAAAATGAAATCTTAAATCTAAAAAGGCTGTATTCGCAAGATAGCTAATAGACGTATTCAAAAAAATATTATTATCGAGATAGATAATGCTATCACGCAAAATTTCCGGCTCATAATTGACTGTTTTTTTATTTTTTTTGGCTCGTAATGAGCCGATTAATTGTAATAATTTGTCTTTTATGAGCCGAAAAGATACTTATAGCGAAAAAACTTTGGATGAAATTCTTCAATACTTGCACTTTAATCCAAATTCCTCAAGGAGCGATATCGAAGCACATCTAACAAGTTTACCGAGTCTTGCCACATTAAAGCGTATATTGGCTGGGGCAATTAAAAGCAATCTAATTTTATCAAGCGGCAAAGGTCGCGCTTCAAGATATTCCATAACGCCTAAAGCCCACTTATTGATGTCATTTGATGTTGATGCCTACTTTAAGGAAGAAATAGATGAGCGCATCGTCCAAACGTCTTTTAATTTTGACCTGATTGACAAGCTACTTCCATCGATAGATATATTTTCAGATTTGGAACAGAATGAATTGTCGCATTTGCAACAGGCTTTTACTGCCAATATTGCAAAATTGGCCCAACAAGAATACGATGAGGAAATGGAACGCTTGGGAATTGATTTAAGTTGGAAATCCTCCCAGATAGAAGGTAATACTTATTCGTTACTCGAAACCGAGCGTCTTTTGAAAGAGCGTCAAGAGGCTAAGGGAAAAACAAGAGAGGAAGCTATTATGCTGTTAAATCATAAAGTGGCTTTAAGATTTATACTTGATACACCCGATTATCTCAATTCACTCTCCGTTTCCGCAATAGAGGATATTCACAGCATTCTTGTGAGAGATTTAAATGTCAACCGAAACATACGTACAAACAGAGTCGGCATTACCGGAACAAATTATCGCCCTCTCGATAATGATTTTCAAATAAAAGAAGCAATGCAATCCGCCTGTAGTCTGGTAAATTCGCGCAAAAATGTATTCGAAAAAGCGCTTCTTTCACTGCTACTTATATCGTATATTCAGCCCTTTGCCGATGGGAATAAACGTACGGCGAGAATAGTAAGCAACGCGCTTTTAATTGCCAATAAATCGTGTCCGCTCTCGTTTAGAACTGTGGATTCTATTGATTACAAAAAGGCGATGTTGGTATTTTATGAGCAAAACAACATTACCCCCTTCAAAAAGATCTTTATAGAACAGTTTAAATTCGCGGTGGAAAATTATTTCTAAAATATTCTTTACTTATAAATATTGACTGTAAATCACCATAGATAGAAGGATATATTTTGTGACAACAATACAAAAGGCCTGCTTTCTCCTGAAAATAAAGTTAATGCATACAAAAATTCCTGTATGGCGTAGCTTCTATGTGCCTTCCAATATTTCGTTATGCAGATTGCACATCGCAATACAAATGGTAATGGGATGGAGAAATTCACATATGCACGAGTTTAAATTCGGCAAACTAATATTTCTACCAAACAATGCCTACGCAGATGCCACTAGCGAAAATACCTTACCTGAAGGTAACTTAAAGCTAAATACCTTTGTCACAAAAAAAGAGGATTCGTTTATTTATAATTACGATATGGGTGATTATTGGCAGCACAAAATCACACTCGAAGATGCTAATTACAATGTAGTAGAAGAGAATCCTGTGTTATGTATCGACGGTAAGGGAACTTGTCCGCCCGAAGATGTCGGTTCGATTGAGGGATTTGAACATTTTTGCAAAGTAATCAATAATCCCAAGAGCAAAGAGTATTCAAAAATGCACAAATGGGTATACGATTTCCAAGCTTATCCGAATGATATGAAATGGCCCGACGGATTTGAAATAGATAAAGTAAATGAAATTTTGGAATCGGAATTCCGCCTAAAAAGGAAAGAATTATAGTTTTTCACTAATCGATATTATATCCAGTTGGATAGATATTGAAGAATTTTTCGGCGTCCTCTTTAGTCGCTACTCCTCGATAGTGCTTAAAGAGTATATCTGTGCCTTTGTGGGACATTATCAAAGCCGTATCTTGGAAGTCTCTTTTCCAAGCAACGTGGTAGCTTGCGAAACTGTGCCTGAAAGCATTGTGGGGCGGTATCCTCTTTTGTGGGAATTTGCCATTCTCGTCTGGAGTTTTTAACTGTTTCCCATTCACGAGCAATCCCGCTCTGCGCAGGGCACTCTCTCGGCGCTTCTTCCACTTGCGTTCACACCACCCAAAGGCAGACTTTGGCGTCCGTTCCAACCAAGCCCAGAGATTGTCTGGGAGGTTTTCTATATAGTTTCTGCGGTTTTTCTTGGTCTTTTCAGCGGGCGTTAAAATTCCTTGCCGCATTCTAATTTCTTCGTACTCAACTCGCGGAATAGCAGACGTTCTCATTCCAGCAAATAGCCCCAGAGCCATTAAGCCGCAGACTTCTGGATCTATCTTTTCATTTGCTCGGAACAATCTCTCCGTTTCCTCCACAGTTAGTATTCCAATCTCGCCCATTTCAATCTTGGGCAATTCAAGTCCCTTGGCTACGTTCTTTTCAATTAGTTCGTTTTTCTCAAACCAGTTCCAAGTGGCAGTTATATTGGATCTCCAATTCTTTACTGTGATTGGAGCAAATTTTAGAGATTTTAGCCAATTTTCCAACTCCTTGCGGCTTATATCTTGCAGGGGCCTATCGCCAAATGATTCAACAAGAACTTCCAAGACTCGTCGGACGTGCCTTATATGCTCGGGCTTGGCTTTTTCAGTCTTGCGCATATCCCGCAGATATTCATCACAAGCGTCCCAAAGGGTTAATACCCGTTTTGATTTGTGGTTCTTTGTCCAGAACTCCCACATATCGCGGAAACTTACGTTTCCTCTGATAGACTCAATGTAGGAGATGTCCGAAATGGTATTTTCGTCAATTCCCAAAAGCGCCTCAAAAGAACGTTTATCCAAGTGCCCATTAAGCCTTAAAAAATCGTCCCTCGCTTCCTCCGTTTCAAAGAACCTTGAATGCCTTACGCCGTCTTCAATCCAGAACAGTTGATAGGGGGATTTTCTGCCTTCACAATATCTCTTAGTAATCTTCGCCATAGTGGCGTAATTCTAATAAAAAACAACCCCTTTTGTCAAGATTATTGTGGATATATTGTAAATTTTCATATTATAATAACCCAACAGGTTTTTTCTGATAAAATAAGTGGTTTACAAAAGATGTCTTGAGCTAACGACATGAAAGATGCTACCATATAGGTATTAAAACAATCAAAAAGGGATCAGAAATATGCCTAGACCTGGAATTACAGTTTACGATTTATTGATATCTTGTCCTGGAGATGTTCATGCATATGCCGAGATTATAAGAGAATGTGTTGATGGATTCAATCGTACTTTAGGGGATATAAATAATGCTAAAATTGAGGTAAAACATTGGTTAACTGATAGCTTTCCAGAATCAGGAGATAAACCACAAGAGTTATTAAACAAACAAATTGTTCGTGGTTGCGATGCGGCAGTTGCAATTTTTTGGACAAGATTTGGAACTCCTACAGATAAATATGGATCCGGTACTGAAGAAGAAATTGAAGAAATGTTATCTGTAAAGAAACAAATTTTCCTTTATTTTGTAGGTGAATCCATTTGTCCTTCCGAAATAGACCCAGATCAATATAATAAGATAGAAGAATTCAAAAAGAGATATAGGGATAAGGGAATATATTGTGAAGTAAGGAATAAAGAGGATTTTAAAACACAATTTACTAATCATTTGACGTTATATTTCTTGCCAATAATAACGGGCAAGAAACAGAAAAATACAGGAATAATAGCCCCCGTATTGCAGATACAAGATTATTATTCTGGAAAGGAAAATATAGCATCTCTTAGAAATATCGGATTGTCAGATTATGGGGTAGAAGTAAAGCATAAAAATATCTGTATACAAATAGACAAATTAAATAAGAATTATTTACCCCAACGTACGCCAGCAAGAAAAGAAGCTGATGATATTGAAAATATTTTAAAACTTAAAAATCCATTATGTGATATGGAGTCGGATGTTTCCATACCAGCCTCAATAAAAAGCGTTATTCTAAAATTTTGTCATAACAACTCAATAGAAATCCCAGAAGAGTTTTGGAATGTAGGAAATCTAAAACAAGAAATATCAAAATTATATCGTATGCCTTTTAGTAATAATACTTCACTAAAAGGGACTAGAGCAGAACAGCTACGCTACGAAGCTATAAAAAATTTATATTACGATATTATAGAATACGATGAGTTTGTTCTATACTTCTCTCAAATAGAGAATAAAAAATTTGCATCGTTGGTAATTGCAAATATTGGAACAAGCTTTGATGAAGATATTGATGTAAAGTTGATCATTGAAAAAGATTGTATATTGGGATATCAAGATATCCCGTATCCTGGACAACATATAATAGAATATATATTAGAATCTCAATTTATAGAATATCTGTATGGGATAGATGCAACCGACTCTGTTTGCAAATATAGCACTCATCCTATGGCATGTCCTGATCTTGACATCGGAGTGGAATATCCATTCTCTCAAATATCTGAAAACGACAGATACGAAAATAAAAAACGCTGTTATGGAAGAAAGCTGGAGAATATGATGTGTTATGAAATATACAAGAACAGCGAGAACGATATTTTAAAATTTCACATACCATATCTAAAGCATAATACAAAAATGGCGTTCCCATCTGCTTTAATTTTTAGAAAGCAACCGAAGAAGATTGAGTATGAGATTTCCTCGAAGCATATTTCGGATGTTATAAGGGGGGAAATATCTTTTTCCTCTGAAAATCCACTTTTATTGAATGGATAAGATAAAAAAATTTACAATTTATTTGCCGATAAAGAGAACTTGAGAATTTTGTGAAACAATTTAACGTTTGTCAGTATAGCTTAAAAAAAAGAAGATATGGCAAGAAAGACTTCAGAAAAGACATTGAACATAGATAACATTCTGTTTAATTGCAGAGATATTTTACGTGCGGCACGCAATTCGGGATCTTTCTTTGAAAAACGCGATATGATGTTGACGCTTGTTTTCCTGCGTTTTATTGGAGAGAAATTTGAAGATGGGATAGCGGAGCTTAGAAGAACCTTGATTGAGCAAGGTATTGATCCAGATGATCCCAATAATAAGGCAGCTTTCTTTGATGATCCAAGTTTTGCCGACGGAACTTATAATTTAGCACCAGAAGCTCGTTGGTGGGACATTTCAAAAAATCCATTCGTAAGAAGAAACGGGTCTGCCGAACATCCCTGCTGAATTTGGCAAGTTAATAGATTCCTTATAGCCCCCCCGGTTGCCTTTTAGCAACGGAGTTGAGGCGGTTTTAAGATAAGAGAAAAACTAAAAAACATTAAGAGACTTTCCGATAGTAAAAGTTTAATATGCCTCCGAGCCGTTGCTTTTTTACGATCAGACTCCTGTCTTTCGCCGATTTATAAAGGACTTTACCCTTATTTTCCTCTCTCGTCAAACGCAATTCTTCGTAGTGCTCATTCTCCTTAGGAGATATAAGCTCATTATCCAAGTTCTGATGCGGTCTTTCGGTGTTATAGTATATTTCAGGGCAAGCCGGGTGATACAACGGTGGGCCTCACTTATGTCACGGCGCACCTGCCGGATGGTTTCCGTGCCGGCTTCTATCTCCCTGATGCGTTTGCGCTCATGCACCAAAATGGCGGCCATGCTGCCGATGACCGCCATCATGATAACGTAGCCTGCAAGAATTTTAAATTGTAACACTTAATAACAATCTGTAAATTTATGTAAATAGCTACACTTTGGCAAGAAGTTCATACGTAAGTTCTGTTACTGAAGAAACCAGCCTGTCAGCATGAACCGATGATAATTCTGCTTCTGAGCCATAGCCATAGAGAACACCAACACATTCCATTCCGATAGCATGGGCACCTGATACATCGAACTTGCGGTCACCCACCATTATGGCACTGTCCATATCGGTAATGTTTGCCAGCTGACATAAATAACGCATTACTTCGACCTTACTTTCCCGTGAACGATCGAAAGAAGTTCCTCCAATATAATCGAAAAAAACGGATAATCCAAAATGTTCCAATATCCGTACGGCGAATTCCGTGGGCTTGGAGGTTGCCACATAAAGATGCTTGCCTGCTTCACACAATGTCTTCAACATCTCCGGGATACCGGGATAGGCTGTGTTCTCGCACCAACCTTTCTCGGAAAAATATTCACAGTAATATCTTACCGCCTCGTCCGCCTGTGCATCGGAGAAATGATAAAATTCTCTGAACGAATAGGTCAATGGCGGTCCAATGAACGGGGTTAACTTATGCAAATCGTTTTCAACGATGCCATAGCGAGATAAGGCATATTGCACACTGTGGACTATACCTTTGAATGAGTCGGTCAGCGTGCCGTCCAAGTCAAATAGGATATGATGTTTGGAGCTCATATCTTACTTTCCTTAAATGTAAAACTGACCAGCAAGGACAAGGCAATGAAAGTCAGTCCCGCTATGGCTGTTCCCGTCCATTGAAAATGCTCCCAGCAGATGCCGGCTACAAACGTTCCCACAGAACCGCCAAGAAAATAAATGGTCATGTAAAGCGTGTTTACACGGTTGATGGCTTCAGCGTCAAGCGTTACTACACTGGTTTGATTGGCAAGATGAATGCTCTGCATTCCCGCATCAATCAGAAGAATGGCAATGATAATGCCTGCGTAGCTGTCGCCGCCCCACCATGCTGTCAGCCAAGCCACCAGCATAACGGCTCCACCCATGAGAGAAAAACGTCTGGCTCCATAAACAGAAATATATTTACTGATGAATACCACAGCAGCAGCTCCTGCCAATCCGCAAAATCCCAATGCCCCTATGATATCATCTCCGGCAAAAAAAGGGGCTTGCTTCATCTTGAAGGCAAGGCAACTCCATAAGGCAAAGAAAGCGCCATAAGCCAATGCCGCCCGAGCGGAAGCAATGCGCAGGTATGGATATTTCCGCAGAATATGCCATAGCGACTTCATCAGCCTTCCGTATGTTTCTTTTGCCTGTGCGGGCAATGCGGGAAGCACTTTGTACATCATCAACCAGCAATACGTCATCAGTCCGGCCGCTATGAAATACACCATGCGCCACCCCCAGGCATTGGCAATCAGTCCACTCAGTATCCGTGAGCCCAAAATTCCCACCAACAGACAGGACTGCATGATGCCTACATTGCGCGTCTTATGGCTTGGGGCTGAATGATAAGACACAAGCGGTATGAAGAACTGAGGCATGACAGACGTCGCTCCGGTTATCAGCGATGCCACCCATACGATACGGATGTCCTGTGCCGTACCAATCGCCAGCAGAGAGCAGGCTGCAAGAACGTAGTTGGTTAATATCAACTTACGGCGTGAAAGCAGGTCTCCCAATGGAATGACAAACAGCAGACCAAGCATATAGCCGACTTGCGTTAAGGTCGCTACCGCATTGGCGGATAAATCATTTATTTTAAAATCTGTGGCTATACTGCCCAACAAGGGCTGGTTATAGTAACAGTTGGCGACTGATAATCCGGTTGCAATGGAAAGCATGACCAGCAATGAAGCCGGAATACCCTGGTTGGCTTTCAATTCATGTTTCATGTATTCCCCTTTCAGTAAGAAACAATCTTCAAACCTATCAAAGACGCTATCAGCGTGAACAAGAAGAAAAGCCGTATCGGTGTGGCCGGCTCCTTAAAGACAAAAATGCCTATCAGGACCGTACCTACCGCCCCGATACCCGTCCAAATGGCATAAGCTGTGCCTAACGGCAACGTTTGTACGGCCTTGGCAAGCAGTGTCATGCTTAATATTGTGGAGACAAGAAAACCTCCGCCCCAAAGATAGAACTCAAAACCGGATGCGGTCCGAGTCTTCCCCAAACAAAAAGTCAGGCTTACTTCAAAGAGTCCGGCCAATAATAAGATAATCCAATTCACGCGAATTAAAATCTCCAGTGCATAAAAGCTAAAGGAGTTAGACAAGCGGTTTAAGGAATGTAGAGTA
>ENA-UOJE01000792-UOJE01000792.1-human-gut-metagenome-genome-assembly--contig:-C23-NODE-792-length-32679-cov-23.245586_pt1 | contig 32679 bp, 36 predicted proteins | sample MGYA00242341_ERZ723888 | MGnify/ENA metagenome assembly ERZ723888 | reverse complement strand
GCCGTAAAATCATCTGAATACGCCGCCCGGTTGTGTTGCCAGCCCGTCCATATCTGCTTTTTTCACGGTTTGCAAAAAACTGATCCCGCTGGGCCTGCATGACTGTGCGGCTGATCTCCCGCAGCCCCATCTCCGCGATGTCGCTGGTAGCGATGCCCAGGGCGTTGATGGTGGGCGGTGTGTTGAATTCATAAACGTGGGCAAACTCATCGGGTGAAAAATAGTCATCTGCCCGCAGGCCCAGCCGGGTCATCAGCATATATGCCACGCTGACCTCCAGCGCGTCCCGGTAGAACGCCTCCAAATTGAGGTCGTCCAGTTCCTCCAGCAGGCTGTCCTCCCGGCACTCCCGCAGGTCTTGCAGGTAGTCCGTGAAGTTGTCCGCCACGGCATTGTGGCAGGCGGAGCGCACCGCATCCGCCAGATTTTCCTTTTCGGATAGGTTGCCGAAGGTGGCCTCCAGCGTTTCGATGACCTCCGGCTCAAAAGCCGGGTGCATCGTCCAGATGGGCAGTGGACGGGCAAAGCGGGACGCATGGGTATCGGAAACATCAAAATAGAGCTTCAGGCAGTTTTGACCGTCATCACCAAATACGGCAATGCTCTTGGCCCCACGGTTGACCCAGCGGCCAAACTGACGATTCCAGCGCTCCATCTCAAGGACCGCCGTGGCGTCCGGGCGCTGGGCGTAGATCAGAATTTGATCATCAAAGGGGCATTTGTAGTTATAGCAGGCCGCGCGGAGAAAGCCCGTCCAGCTTTGATAGCTGCCGGTGACGCTCTGCACGGTCTGGTCATACAGCTCGATGATAAGCTGAAATTTGGTAGGCAAGTTGGCACCTCCTTATTGACTTCATAGCATAAAATAATTAAAATATAGTCACAATAATGCTATCACTAGAAAGGGGTATCGCTATGAATATACGTCCTTCTGCTGCGATCCGTCAAAGCTACAACGAGATCGCTGATCTGTGCCGCAAATCTGCCGAGCCGGTTTTCTTGACGAAAAACGGGGAGGGGGATCTGGTCGTCATGGATATAGACACTTTCAACCGCCGCGAGAAGCTGCTGAAACTCCGCGAGGAGCTGCTGGCCGTCGAGGAGGATCGCCTGTCCGGGAGAACAGGCTGCACACCGGATGAGTTGGATTCCTATCTCGACAGCGTGATTGCGGAGGCATGACATGGTGGAAGAAAGACTGTATCGTGTCATCATTTCCGACCGAGCCAAGCGTATGCTGGGAACGCATATCCGCTTTCTGGCTAAGGTGAGCAAAAGCGCCGCCACTGAGAAAAAGCAGCAATTACTTCAAGAGATCCGTTCTCTTTCCAGGATGCCCCAGCGTTTTCCCTTTTTTGAGGCGCTGTATATCCCACCGAACAAATACCATAAGCTGTATGTGGAAAACTGGTATCTTATCCTGTATCAGATCCGTGATGATACTGTCTATGTGGACTACATTCTGGACTGCCGGAAGGAATATAGCTGGCTGCTCCAAACATAATTGAACACCGGTCGAGAGGGGATGGGTTGCCGTCCCCTCTCCCTTTTCTACCGCTCCGGCTCTGTTCGCTTTTTTACTGCAAGCCGGTCATTCTTTTGCTGTTCTTTTTGGGCCTTTTCAAATGGCTTCCGCTGATAGCAATAAATATAAAACTGGTAATCACCTTTAACTGGCGTACAGCGGAGCATATACACATACCGCTGTGTTTTCGCCATGAATCCGCAGGAAGGAAACATCGCGCTCTTGATGGCGCAGGTCCTCCCATAGCGGTCACAGCAACGGTTCATGGCGGCAAAGTCCCGCAGTGGGGAATCCGGCTGTTCCCGCAGCCAGTTCACGGTGCGGTTAATATCGGCCTTAAACTCCGGCGTGTTCAGCGCATCCTGCTGGTGGGGCCACCATGTTGTATAAAACTGCTTGCCGCTGCCAAAATCACCCCGCAGGTGTCCCACGCAACCTACGGTCTTGTCCTGTTCCTCGCTGCGAGAGAAATAGAGAGCGTGCAGCGCAGGCTCATTGACGCTGTAAAAGTCAATGACATCTTTCTCACTGGCGGGATACTTCTGCTGAAATTCCGCAAGGGTGCGACACTCACCATCCAGAAAGGAAAGGCTGTCATTCTCCATCGGAATCCACCCATCAATGGGAAGCTGGAACGGCTCGCGGGTAAGGACAGTGCCATAGTAATTGACCACAATGTTTCGGGACAGTTCTACTGGCTCACCCCAATCCTCATCCCCATGGCGCAGCTCGTAGCGATATACGCCCTCCGGCACGGTGGTTCGGTCAATGCGGCATTCCGTAAACAATGCCGGTCGGTCAAAAATCGTGACCTCCTGATAGGTCACCTTCCGCGCGTCATAGTTCATCTGGCTTCACCTCGTTCCTTGTGTTTCTTTTGCGCTCTCTGTTGTGCCAAAAACTCCGGGGCCTTCTTGAAGCCGATGGTATCTGCGTAGTAGGCAGTTTTCCTTCCCCCCTGCGTCAGTACCACGATGTCGCTTACGGACATGGAACGCATCCGATGGGCGAAGGGGCGGGAATCCCTATTGTGCTTTGCCCACAGATCCTCCAGCGAATTTCCCTTTGCGTACATACCGGCGTATGAACGCTGATAATCAGCACTCCGAAGTTTCCCCTTTGCCGCCGCGTAAGATCGGAAATAGTAGTCCACATCAGCGGTTGCGGGGATCTGATAGATTTCATAGGTGCAGATCTCGTCGCTGATTTTCGGCGCGCTGGGAACATAGATATTGCCATTGCGCTCCTGCATTTCTGCAAACTCGCAGATATGATAGGCAGAATTACCGATGCAGACATGGCAATCGTCAATGTACTTGCAAGGGAAAACCATCTTTTCACCGTCAAAGCGGGTAATGACGATGCTTTCCCCGTCCTTGATGGTAAAGAGCGTGTGGTATTCGCTGTCGATGAAGCGGATCACGCGCTCATCCTTGTTAGGGTTTGGAAAGGCAACCACGCCCATGATATTTACGGGTTCTCGGTCTGTCATCTGGCTTCACCTCGGTCTTTTGTAGATTTGCGGGCCTGCGGCTCCGGCATGGGAATGACGGTCAAACATTCACCCATCTTAATAAAGGCTTCCGGGCAATGAAATAACTTTTTATATTTCTCCATCAGTGCAGGTGTTAAGGACGTAAAATTAGATTCCCCAAGACCGACAATCAGAAAAGGCCCCGCCACAATATCATAAATATCGTTATCCTCATCCCGGAGCGCGCGGTTCAACGGCAAGCCGTTCAATTTTCCTTCTTCATTTCAGACATTATGTGGTGAACCACATAAGATTGTCAATGCATAGTTGCTTATTATGTGTAGCAAAAAGCCAGAGTGCATGAAACAAGCAGCACTCTGGCTCAAATAACTACACATAATCGGAATCAGAAAGCCTTTTTCCCGAAATGTGTTAGCCATTCTAATAGGTCTTCATCCTCCTCCCAAGGCATAACAGTCTCTGGAATATAATTGGGTACTGTTTCCTCAAATACTTTTCGTTTCATTTCTGCGTCAATTCTTGCATACACCTCCGTTGTAGTAATCTCCACATGACCAAGAAAATCGCGAATATATATCATATTCACTCCAGCTCGCAGTAAATGCATTGCTTTCGTATGTCTCAGAACATGTGGAGAGATAATTTTTGAATTAAGTGCTGCATCCGCCTTTTTGGCATATTTTTTCAAAATATAGGTTACGCCATAACGAGTCAAAGGTTTCTTGTCCCTGTTGTAAAAAAGCGGGGTTTCTTTTGGAGCCTTTGGAGGATGAAAGCGAGAAATATATCTGTCCATCAAACGGCAAGTTTCTTTCATCAACGGTATCTGTCTACTTTTTTGACCTTTGCCGGTCAGAATCACCATTGCGGGGTGAGTCAGGCGAATGTCTCCCAATGTGAGATCCACAAGTTCTTGAACCCTTGCACCGGTATCATACAAGAGAGACATCAATGCAAGGTCACGCAGCTCATGCAGAATCATCGGATTTGGCTGTTTCAAAAGAACAGATAATTCCTCCTCGGATAAATATGCCACAAGTGGTTTTTCCTGTTTCTTGGGGCGCATTGTAATGATGTCCACACAGTTTGTAATGGTATCAGGATACCTGTATTGAGCATATTTTGAGAAAGCTTTCAGTGCTGCTAAGCGTTGGTTTCGTGTGGACACAGAGGCGTTTCTGGTATTCTCAAGCCAATCTAAAAACTCAGATACTATCTGCCTTCCTATCATCTTCAATTCAATTTTATGAGCTTCAATTCCTTTTTCTTCTTGTAAAAACAGCAACAGTAATTTGAATGCATCACGGTACGAATTGATTGTATTGTTACTGAATCCGCAGGTCTGGGGCAAATATTCTGCTAAATAAGAGGTTACTGCTTTAGAAAAGTCGGTTTTCTTCATCTTTTGAGCCCTCCACAACCGGGATTATTCCACTGAAGACAGCACTGAGCTTTGCAGACAGTTCTGGGAAAGAAACAATCGTAAGATGGATATACCAACTCGTTTCTCGGTAACTTTTGTGTCCAAGGTATGCGGCCATTCTCGGCATGATCTGCATAGGTTCATGCCCTGCTGCCAGCTGCTTTTCAAGAGTGTGGACGCAGAAAGTATGGCGAAAATCATGGACGCGCGGTCCTTTTCCAGTATGTGGTATCTTACACAGGACAAGCATTTCTCTGAAGTTTTCATATACTGTGCTCTGTGAATAATGTCCCTTCGAAGACGGGAACAGCCATTCAGCATTGTCCGGCAGTTTAGAACAGTAATCGCTCAAATATGCGGTCAGTGTAGGGTGCATTGGAACGATTCTATCCTTGCCGCCTTTTCCGTTTCTAATGAACAAGGTGCCTTCTTTGAAATTGCAATCTGTTATTTTAAGCCGTAATGCCTCATTTACACGCAACCCGCAGCAATACAAAACGCGGTATATTGCCGGTAATACAATCTCTCTGTACGGCGCATTTTTTCGCTGAGGAAGATTATCCGCTGCACCAATCAAACGAGATATTTCTTCTTCAGTAAAAATGTACGGAAAGAAAGTCGAGGTGTTTTTTACCTTACTTCGATCTGGAACAAACGAACAGTGATCGTGCGCATATAGATATTCGCAAAATGATCGGATAATATTGTGACGCGAAATTTTCGTCCTGTTAGAGAGGTACGGCTTATATGAATCCCACAGTTTTATCAACTCTGAATTGATAATTGTGCTGCCAAACTTGGATTGCATGATCAACCGGTCAAACTCTTCAAGATAGTATATTTGGTTTTTGTTGTTGTAGCCTTCCTGCTCCCGTTTTTTCCAAAATGCATACATCATAGTGGCAAATGCGCTATTGAATTTCGGATCTCTCATTTCACCACCCCCAATTCCAATGCACAAATGCGCAAATGCTCAAGATCAACTCTCAGATAGCTTGTTGCGACATTTACATCGCTGTGTCCCAGAATTTGAGATATATTGTCCAATGAGGCGCCCTGTTTCAGTATGTTTGTCGCAAAAGAGGATCTCAATGTGTGAACACCGGAATGGCGCTTGGCAGTAAAATCTATCCCTGCCAAGCGCATATATTTCCTGATTTCCGAGTTGAAATTGTTATGATGATTAAGTGGCTGGAAGGGGGCGTTGTGACTAAGAAAAATAGCACTTTCTTCAGATGACGGCCTGCCATATTTCAGATATGCAATAATAGCTTCTCCAATTTCTGCACTAAGCGGTATGCTTAAAGGCTTTCCGGTTTTGTACTGAGTAATTCTGATACAATTCTTTCGCCAATCTATATTTTCAAAGCGTAGTAAGATGACATCACTTATCCTCAACCCGGTTCTGGCGAGCAGCAAAAAGATCGCATAGTTTCTTTTTCCAATGGGGCTGGCTGTATCAATAACATCGAGCAGCTTTTGGACATCCGCCTCTTCCCATACATCGGGTAATGGTGAAGGGGTTCTTTTTATATCTGGAAGCAGACATGAAAAATTTTCGGAAATCTTTCCATGTTCAAACAGCCATCGAAGATATATGGATACGCACTTTGAATGATGTCTTTTTGTGTTTTGGCAAAGTTCATTGTTGCCGAAAAGAAGATCAGAATAAAGTCCAATGGTTTCTTGATTAATCTCTGTAGTGTTGCGTATTCCATGTCTATTTACTGCCAGCAAAAAGAGGCGTAGGGCACTTCGAGTAGTGCTAAACCACGAATCGGAGTAATACTGCTGCGCACAAAACCTAAGATAATCACCGAAAAACATTTCATACAGTCCGGGCACAGTTGAATAATGTCCGCGCATCCTTTTTCGCGGAACAGCACCGGTATTTAGATAGTCTTCCAAAGCATTCATGTGCCTTAAAGCATGGCGCATCCGCGAATCCAGTTTCTGGATTGCCGAGTGTACATCAACACCAAAATAGAGTTTTAGAAAATCTTCTGCGGCTGTACGCGAATAAACATCCGAACTCGAAAATGCCATGAATTTGTGCCATGTCGCCTTGTAAACACCCAGTGTGCTTTTTTTGCATCCTTTCTGCAAGAGATATTGTTCGGTTTCTTTTGCCAATTCCGTAATACGGACGGGTTTCGTCTCAAACACCATATGACCTCCATTTTATGATTCAGCTTACGCTGTACCAATATTATGGAGAGTTATTTTTTATCCGTAAACAGAAAAACATTGTAAATCAAGCGCTTATAAGGAGATATCAAATTTGCTACACATTACAAAAAACTACGCATTAACAATCAGCGCCACAGGATCTTCATACGGGTATACCGCTTCGATATAGCCTCCAACCGCTCGCTGCAACGCATCAAGGCCGCTTTCAATTTCAATTCGCTTGGGTTTCTCCCCTGGCTTAACGCACAAAACGGTCAACTGTTCTTTTGTGACGTCTACCGGCTCACGGTCGGTCATCGTGCTTCACCTCTTTCTTTTTTCGGCGTGGTGCGATTTTGTTCTTGCTGTGCCATGTGATCTTGTTGCTTTTTGTATTCATCACCTGCTCGTTTGCAGAAATCTTCAATAGCGGCGGCACGATAGCTTCTGTAATGTCCCCAAAAGTAATTGGGCGGGCCATCTCCATCATTTTTGCAATTGCGCACCCATGTCACAAACGGATCAGGGGCTTTATCACATTCACCTATGGCAAACTCGGCATTACCCACACGGACACGCGCCGTAATTTGATAGTCGGCGTTGATGATCCGTCCGGCAACATAACTGCCGCGCTCTAATTCCACAGTGCAGCTCCCGTTTTTTGCAAAGGTTACTTTTACTGGTATAACCGGCCTCCCACACACCAAATCTGGTTGCATGATAAATTGAGCATTCATTCCCATCAGCTCATTGGGCAGCTTGTCCATAGGCAGATATGATTGTTGCTTCCCCATGATTTCGTAATGCAGGAGTAGACCGTTGATGGGGTAATAAATGCTCATAACAGGGTCCTTGACATGCCCTTGTAGAATATTGGCATTCGCATACTTTGCATTGTCTAAGTACCACTGCGGATTTGCGCCGGGCGTATCCCAGCCAAACATTGATCCGTCCAGCATAGCGGATTCCTGCATATCTGAAATACCACGGCTCTCGTTGTAACTACTGGCAATGTCACGGTTTTCCTCGCGGTTTCCAGTATCCCATTCGGAGGGATAATAGCCACTCTCGCCTTTTTTGATGATAATAAGCTGCCCTGTGGAGGGCAGAATAGAAAAGCAGGCATCGGGTAATTCATTTCGTCGCATAGCTGCACCTCCTCATCGTGCCTGTTCCTGCTGGCGCTTGCGGTGCCAGCCCTCCAGCAGCTTGATGATGACATCCTCCATCTGCTTTGGGGTGTAGCTGGCGGGGAAGTATTTTTGCAGCCGGTCATTGCGGATCGTGACCTTGCGCTCCAGCGGCTTTTCCTCCCGCATGATGAGGTCGATGATGTTGTTTTCCAGCTTGCCCTCGGCGCTGAGCTGCTTGAGCCGCTGGGCCTGTCCCAACGATGGGGATACCTCGTCGCGCTCCATGACCAGCAGGAGGTAGGTCTGTTCTTTTTCGGACAGGTGAGAGAGAAAATCCGCCGCGGGAACGAACTTGAGCGTTCCCGCATCCACCGCGTCCAACAGCGGAGGGATCAGCTTATTCAGGCGCACATAGCGTTGGATTTGCATACGGCTTTCGTTGACCTGTTCAGCCAAAAGTTCCACAGAAAAGCGGCCTCCTAACTTCTGCCCAACTTGGGCAGAAGTTAAATCTGTCCGCTGGCCCTGCCGCTTCATGGCGTCCAGCTTCAGCTTGTAGGCTTTGGCTTTCTCACTGGGCAGTAAGTCCTCGCGGTTGATGTTGTAGTCCACCACAAGGATGTCCGCTTCCTCGTCGCTGTAATTGCGGACAATGACGGGGCGGGTATCCAGCCCCACCGCTTTCGCGCAGTAATCTCGCCGGTGGCCGGAAATGATCTCGTATCCGCCAGTGTCGCGGGGACGGACGATCAGCGGCTCAGCGATGCCGATGTGCTCAATACTGTCCATGAGCCGTACCAGATCAGGCGTGGGGCGGTCAATGGTGTACGGCTGACGGGAATACGGGAAAACTTCTGAGGCAGGGACGATCTGAATCCGCTCCTGTCGGTCGGCTTCACGCTCTTCGTCCGTTTTGAACAGGTCATCGTACCGGGTCAGTTCGATGCCGCTTAATTTGCTTGCCAAGGCTCAACACCTCCCTCGTCAGATTTTCATACGCCAGCGCCGCCTTGCCGCTGCGGTCATGGTCGTAAATGCTTTTGTTTTCCACGCTGATCTCCGCCGCCTTGATGGAACGGGGAATTTCGCTTGCGAACACATGACCGCCATAGGTCTTGCGGACAAGCGCGTTGATCTCCCGCGCCAGCGTGGTGCGGCTGTCCACCATCGTCAGCACAATACCGTCCACCTCCAGTTTCGGGTTGAGCTGCCGTTTCACGCGGGTGATGGTTCGCAAAAGCTGCTCCAGCCCTTTGGCTGGAAGATACTGCGCCTGCACGGGGATAATCACGCTGTCCGCCGCAGTCAGGGCGTTGATGGTCAGCATACCGAGGGATGGCATACAGTCGATGAGCGCGTAATCGTAGCGGTCTGCCACCGTGGACAAATATTGCCGCAGCACCGTTTCCCGGCTCATGGTGTTGACCAGCGTGACCTCCAGTGCCGACAGCTCGATATTGGCGGGGACAAGGTGGATGCCGGATTGGTGGTGCAGAATGCCCTCGCCGGGGGTGATGGGCTGCTCTGCGATGATCTTCTCCATCAGCGTGGAGAGCGTGGGGGATAATTCATCGGGCTGCGGCCAGCCCAACATCTGCGTGAGATTGCCTTGTGCATCGGCGTCGATCAGCAGGACTTTTTTACCTTGCCGAGAAAGACCAATGCCGAGGCTGGCGGCTGTGGTGGTCTTACCCACGCCGCCCTTCTGATTTGCCAGTGCGATTGTTTTCACGGGACACCTCCTCCAACAAAAAAGGAGCCTTGCGGCCCCTGTTCTAACAAAGCTGTTGCTTCTTACAGTTATTCTTTTTTCGGGTAGTATTCTTTCTATTCTCAGTCTTGCTATATCTCAGTCTTATTAGCGTTCGATTATCGAATGTCCAGAAGTTCGGAAATCGAATGTCTTGAAATTCGATTATCGAATCTCTGGAAATTGGAGAATATTTCCGCTGCAAAAATAGCGTAGTTGGCTCATAACAGGACAAATTATGCACCGGAAAAGTTTTTTACATAAATCAGCGTGGGCCGCCCAAGCCCCTGCCGTTTTCTCTCAATCAGGCCAATGCCTTTCGTGCTGTCCAGTTCGGAAAAAAGCCGCGCTGCTTTCTCGGAGCGGCAGCGTAGGGTGTCCATGACTTCCTCTGCGGTGAAGATGATAAAGACTCGGTTCTGCTCGTCGATCCAGCCGTTCCGATAGGACAGCTCCATACGATCCAGCAGCAGTCCGTACAGCAGTTTGGCATCGGTCGAGATTTCTGCAAAGCGGTCATCGGTCAGCAACAATTTGGGGATACGGAAGAAAGCGTATTGTTCACCGGAATGACCGTAGTAATAGGGAAAATTCAATGGCATAAGATTCACCACCTCCTCCTACATAAGCAAATGGAGCATACATGATGTATGCTCCATTTGCTTATGTAGGCAACAGAATATGTGTGTTATACAATATATCCAAGTGACGATTATAGCTGTCGAACCGCATATTACCAGACAGGGTTTCTTCACTATCTTTTGCATCAATATTTAGGGAAGATATGGGGCAGAGAAAAGCTCCTTGTGCCTTTGAACCACATGTTAAAAAAATACTATGCGCAAAGTTCCGATCAGGATGACCTGATCTCCATTGGGACCATTGGGCTTATCAAGGGGATCTCCAGCTTTGATCCCTCCAAAGGCGCCCGGCTGGCTACTTACGCAGCAAGATGTATTGAAAATGAGATTTTAATGTATTTCCGGTCTCAGAAAAAATTGCAGGGAGAGGTATCCCTGTCGGAGACCATCGAATCGGATCGGGAGGGCAATGCCCTACAGCTAATGGACGTCATCGGTGTAGATGACACCATGCTGGAGGATCTCTATGACCGGGACAGCGCCCTCCGCCTGCGGCGGTTGGTGAAGGAGTGCCTGACCCAGCGGGAATCAGAGGTCATCCGTCTGCGGTACGGTCTTGGCGGCACCGTCCCCCTGACCCAACGGGAGATCGCCTCCACATTCGGCATCTCCCGGAGCTATGTATCGCGTATTGAGAAGCGGGCATTGGAAAAGCTGCGGGCAGAACTGGAAAAGCCTGTGGGCAGCGGAGCCGGTCAATAGCAGGACCGCAGGCCAGTTTCGGAGGCTCATCCGGAAAAATCGCGGACTTCCAGCAGTCCGCCCAAAATCTTTGCGGATATTTTACACCTATTTCCCAATTTTTAACTTGTAAAATATGGAATTTTATACGTTTTCGTAAAATGAAACGAACGCTCCGATGCTGTCGAATGAAAACGAACGCAAAAAAGGAGACAGGCTCGTCCTGTCTCCTTTTATATAGACTGTGAAAAGCTGTCAGGCTCTGAGGGCTTGGTCATCCTCCAGGGTCAGCCGTTCTGCCAGCAGGGCAATGAATTCCGCATTGGAGGGTTTTCCACGCTGACTGCTGACGGTGCAGCCGAAGTATTTGGGGAGTGTCTCCGGCGAAGCCCGGTCCCAGGCGATCTCGATGGCGCTGCGGATACACCGTTCCACACGGAGGGCGGTGGTGCCGTAACGTCGGGCGATCTCAGGATAGAGGATCTTGGTTACAGCCTTGTTCAGTACACTTGGATCGGCGGCGGTGATCAGGATCGCTTCCCGCAGATACTGGTAGCCGGAGATATTGGCAGGCATACCTGCATCATGAAGCATGTGGGTGACGCGGGCTTTCAGAGAGGGGCGGGTGGCTTTTGGCTTTTCCCGGAACAGGTTCCGCATCCGGTCCAACAGTGTTTCCATCCGAAAGGGTTTTGGCAGAAAATAGGCAGCGCCCAGCTCCGTAGCTTCCGTCAGCGTCTGGTCGGAAACAAATGCGGAGGTCAGAATGGTCATGGGAGCATAGCCAAGCTCTTGAAGTTCTCGCAGAGCGCTGAGACCGTCCAGCCCCGGCAGGATCACATCCATGATCAGAATATCCGGTTCTTGCTCCTGAACTTTTTCCAGAACTTCGTCCCCGGTTTGTGCAATTTCTACCAGAAATTCTCCTGTTTTTTCCATGGCTTCCCGCAGCAGAATGCGGAATTCCGTGCTGGTATCTGCCAGCAGCACCGTTCTGCGCTGTTCCATGTTCCCACAACTCCTTCCCAATAAGAATGTGCCCGCAGATATCACTGCGGGCATGATCTTGTGTATATTGTCAAAATATCATACGTTTTCGCGTCAAATTCGTTTTTTCTTCCATCAAAAATAGCAACCAAAGGTTGGCCTTTTTATTTGTGTACTTTGCACAGTGTACGTGAAATTGAATAAAAAAATCATGGGAAAATAGCCATAATCCTCCTTGACAATTCCGTTAAGAATTCTTTATAATGGTAGCAAGGAAGTGCAAACGTTTGCGACCGGAGGACGGCACACCGCCGGTCAGACTACGCACAGAACTGAGAAAAGAGAGCAAGCTGCTGTCCCCCGCGATCCCCCGGCAGACTTCAGAAAGAGGTGTTATCGTGTCGAAAAATGGCTTACCCAGAAAACCCCTGACCAAGCGGCGTTTAAAGAACCTGATCCTGAATGTGCTGAAAAACCCCTTTAACATGGTGGTGCTGGTCAGTCTCATCATCCTGTTCTGCCTCATCATCATCCCTCTGCTGACCATGATCTCCAGCACCTTTACGCTGGCTCAAGGCGAACTGCGCCGGGTACAGGGGCACGTGGGAGACTTTACCCTGTATTACTGGAAGTACATCCTCACCGGTACCATGGCAAATGCCGTGCTGTGGGGCCCGCTGAAAAACTCCTTTATCTGCGGCTTCTTCACCGTGCTGGTGTCGGTGCCCCTTGGCTCCGTGCTGGCGTGGCTGATGATCCGCACGGACATCCCCGGCAAGAAGGTCCTGGGCCTGCTGGTAACAGTGCCCTACATGATCCCCTCCTGGACGAAGGCGCTGGCCTGGCTGGCCATGTTCCGCAACTCTACCTCCGGCGCCAACGGCTTCCTGGCCGGCATGGGCATTCCCATCCCCGACTGGCTGGCATACGGCCCCATCGCCATCGTGCTGTGCATGTCCATGCACTATTACGCCTTCTCCTACATCATGGTCTCCGGCGCGCTCCGCTCCATCAACTCCGAGCTGGAGGAGATGGGCGAGATCCAGGGTGCCAGCAAGGCGCAGATCCTGCGGCACATCACCCTGCCCCTGATCCTGCCCTCCGTGCTGTCCGCCACCGTCATGACCATCAGCAAATCCATCGGTACATACGGCGTGCCCGCCAACCTGGGCAACCGCATCGGCTACTATACTCTGGCCACCAAGATGCGCAACTTCATCGACCAGGGCCCCCAGGCCGTGGGCTACGCCATGTCCATCGTGCTGGTGCTGCTGGCCGCCGTCATCATCTTCTCCAACCAGCGGATCGTGGGCGTCCGCAAGTCCTATGCCACCGTCAGCGGCAAGGGCGGCCGCGCCACACTGATGCCTCTGGGCAAGGCCAAGAAGCCTCTGATGGCATTTTTGATGGTATTCCTCTTCCTGGCCATGGTGGTGCCCTTCTTCGTGCTGATTATGGAAACCTTCCAGATCACCACCGGCGCCGGCTACGGGCTGGATAACCTGACCCTCTACAACTGGATCGGCAAGTCCGGCCAAATTGCCAAGTACACCAACTACGAAGGCATCTTCCGAAATCCCAAGTTCTTCAGTGCCTTCTGGAACACCATCCGCCTGACCCTCATCGGCTCCATCATCACCGCCATCTGCGGCCAGTTCCTGGGCTATATCAGTTCCCGGGGCCGTGGCAAGTGGTACGGCGACCTGACGGAGCAGATGGTGTTCGTGCCCTACCTGATGAGCGGCATTGCTTTCTCCACCATGTATTTCTCCATGTTCTCCCGGCCGCATTTCGGCGGACTGATGCCCTCCCTGTACGGCACCTTTACCCTGATCGTGCTGACCTCGGTGGTCAAGCACTTCCCCTTCGCCAGCAAGTCCGGTACCGCCAATATGCTCTCCATCAGCGTGGAGCTGGAGGAGGCGGCAGATATCGCCGGCGCCAGCTTCTGGAAGCGGATGTCCTCCATCATCGTGCCGCTGGCGAAAAACGGCTTCATCTCCGGCTTCATGCTGACCTTCATCTCCATTGCCAAGGAGTTGGATCTGGTCATCATCATGATGACTCCCTCCACCCAGACCATGTCCTATCTGGCCTTTACCTACTCGCAGGAGGGCTACAACCAGATGTCCGACGCGGTATCCGTCTGCGTGCTGGTCTTCATTCTGGTGTGCTACACCGTGGCCAACCGCTTCGGCGCAGACCTCAACAAGAGTATGTAAGTCCCGGAATTGTGACAGAACAGAAAGGAAAAATGATATGAGCCGCATTGAATTGAAGCACATTGATAAATTTTACGGCAGCAACCACGTCCTGCGGGACATCAACCTCACCATTGAGGACGGCGACTTCATGACCCTGCTGGGGCCCTCCGGCTGCGGCAAGACCACCACGCTGCGTGTGGTTTCCGGACTGGAAAAGCCCCAGAACGGCACCATGACCATCGACGGCGTGGAGATGATCAACGCAGACGACGCCTATTACGCCGAGCCCAGCAAGCGGGGGCTGAATCTGGTGTTCCAGTCCTACGCCCTGTGGCCCCACATGACGGTCTACGACAACATCGCCTTCGGCCTGAAGATCCAGAAGATGAGCAAGGCGGAGATCGACCGCCGGGTCATGGACTCCCTGCGGATGATGCGCATCGATATGTATAAGGATCGCTACCCCACGGAGCTTTCCGGCGGCCAGCAGCAGCGGGTGGCCATCGCCCGTGCCGTAGCCTCCAGCCCCAAGCTGCTGCTGCTTGACGAGCCGCTGTCCAACCTGGACGCCAAGCTGCGCATTGATATGCGTGCGGAGCTGCAGCGCCTCCATAAGGAACTGGGCACCACCATCATCTATGTGACCCACGACCAGACCGAGGCATTGACCATGTCCACCAAGATCGCCCTGTTCAAGGCCGGCGAGCTGAATCAGGTGGCCACCCCCACGGAACTGTACAACAACCCCATTGATCTGGAAGCGGCGGACTTCATCGGCAATCCCCGCATCAACCTGCTGGACGGCAAGGCCGAGGTTATCAACGGCCAGCTGGTGGTTAAGAGCGATCTGGGCGGCCACACCTTCCCCGCCGAGCACCTTACCAGTGAGGAATTCCCCAAGAGCGGCGAGTTCGACTGCGTGCTGGCCATCCGTCCCGAGCAGATTGTCATCTCCACCCAGCCGGTGGAGGGCGCCATTCCCGTTACCATTTACGCCAACCAGCCCGCCGGCTCTGAAACCATCACCACTCTGAAGGCCGGCACCGACGAGTTCCTGGCCAAGGACATCGGCCAGATCCGCTACGATCTGGATCAGAAGGTCTGGGCCATTATCGATCAGGATAAGATCAACATCTACAACAAGGAAACCACCCGGTTGATCAAACGCGCGGTATAAGCCGTGTTTTGACAAGTCCCCCACTCGGCCGTGTCTGCGGCGCGGTCAAAATATGAAAGGAGTCCCGATGAATATGAAGAAGTTTTCTGCACTGCTTCTCGCGCTTTCCATGGTGCTGAGTCTGGCCGCCTGCGGCGGCAAGAGCACCGACCAGCCCTCCGACGATTCCCAGTCCGGCAGCGAAGCTGCCGCCAGCGACCTGCACCTCGGCTATGACCTTAACACCGGTGAAAATTATTACGGCCCCTACTATGACGACTGGAGCGAAAAGACCGACGACGAGCTTTATGAAGAAGCCCTGACGGAGGACACCACCATCAACGTCTACGCCACCTCCTCCAAGATGATGAAGGTGGAGGAGAGCTTTGAGGAAACCTACCCCGGCCTTGATCTGGTGGTATTCGATCTGGACAACGACGAGGTGCTCTCCAAGGCCAAAATCGAGCACGACACCGGCAACATCACCGCCGACGTGCTCCAGACCAAGGATGTCAACGGCAACGTGTTCCACGAGTGGTACAATCAGGACATTCTGGAGCCTTACTTCCCCAAGGACATCTGCTCTCACATCGACGAGGAAAACCTGAAATATGGCTATCCTCTGTACGCCTCCCAGTCCATGTGGTTCTACAACACCGCCGCCTTCCCCGATGGGCAGCCCATCCACAGCTGGTGGGAGATCATTGAGAAGAAGGACGACGGCACCCAGAAGTACCACCTGTTCACCAAGGAGATCGGTCAGGAGTCCGCGTACCTGTCCCTGTTTGCCAGCTTCATCAACAACGCCGACGAGATGGCGCAGTCCTATAAGGACACCTACGGCAAGGATCTGGAATACACCTACGATGCCTCCGATTTCAACTTTGAAGTTCCCGAGAAGAACGCCGGCGTGGAGTACCTGTGGCGCTTCTCTCAGGCCGAGATGACCTTCATCGGTGACGGTGATGAGCTGGTGCTGGCCGTCCATAACTCCACCGCCGACGAACCCGCCCTGTGCCTGGCCTCCGCCGGCAAGATCGGCAACCGTGACGAATCCGGCTACAACATCGCCTGGTGCCTGAATCTGGAGCCTTACACCGCCCTGCTGAATCTGGAGTCCCTGTTCATCGCCAAGGGCACCAACAGCCCCGCCGGCGCCCGTCTGTTCGTCCGCTACATCACCGGCGGTGCCGACGGCCAGAGCGAAGGTATGAAGCCCTTCAAGAAGGAAGGCAACTGGCCCGTCCGCGACGACGTGGAGGACAAGAAGAACCCCGCAAAGCTCAGCGAACTGGGCGCCCGGGCCAACGACCTCAGCGCCATCTATTACATCTATCCCGACGTGCAGGATATGTGGACTTACTGGCTGTCCAAGAACCCCAAGATGAAGTAAATTCAAGCACCGCGATTTTCCCGGGCGGCGGCAACCGCCGCTGCCCGGGCCTTTTGAATCATTCAGATAGGAGATAACATGAACCAGGATTTTGAAAAAGAACTGCGCCGGGCAGAACGGGAAAAAGAACAGGCCAGACGGGTGGAATCCTTTTGGGATGCCTTCCGGCTGACGGAAAACGGCCATGTAAAAAGCACGCTGCTGCTGAATTCCTTCTGCCTGTCCATCCTCTTTCTGGCAGTTTACGGCGCGGCCTTCTTTCTGCTGACCGATCCCATTCACGCATGGCTTGCCCTTGCGCCCCGGGCGGTAGAAAATCTGGTCAGCGCGCTGCTCCCCGCCCTGATCGGGACAGCAATCTGCGCGCTGACCCACCTGATCTGCCACCCTCAGACTGTTCTGGCCGCATACGGCTGGCTCTTGCTGCTGGCCCTCGCCAGTCTGGTGACCATGCTGCTCCTGCTGCGGGGCGATCACGGCGCGTCGGTCCTGTTTCTCCAGCTCTTCGGTATGATGGTCCCTGTGCCGCTGCTGATGGGTTTTGGAAGCTCCTGGTGGCTGCTTCGCCGCAGAAACTCCCTCTGAATACCGTTTTTTCCCATGTATGCAACTTTAAAAAAAGGCTGTGAAACTATGATAGATACTGTATTGTTCGATATGGGCGGCACTCTGGAGGACATCTGGGTCGATGACGAAAGCCGCCATTCTTCCATTCAGGGCGTGCTGGATATTCTGCGCGCTCACGGCATCGATCTGAACATGGACTTTGAAACTGCGGCTCAGAGCATCAATGCCGGCTGGGAACGTTACGGCGCTTACCGGGACCCCCGGCAGCGGGAGCTGAAGCCGGAGGAGATCTGGGGCAGCTTCGTTTTGACGGATTTCGGCCTGAATGAAGATTCTGTGCGTCCTTACGCCGAGGAGCTGGCCCACATGTGGGAGATCACCCACTATCACCGTACTCTCCGCCCCCACGTGAAGGAAATGCTGGAAGGGCTGAAGGGGCTGGGTATGAAGCTGGGCGTCATCAGCAACACAGCCAGTCTCTATCAGGTGTTTGACGTTCTGAAAGACTACGGCATCCGGGACTACTTCCAGGATGTGACGCTTTCTTCCGTCACCGGATATCGCAAGCCAGACCCCAACATTTTTCTGGTCTCCCTCCATCAGGTCCAGTCTGACCCCGCCAGCTGTGCCTATGTGGGCGATACCCTCTCCCGGGACGTCATCGGCCCCATCCGCATGGGCTTCGGCGCCACCTTCCACATCGACTCCTACCTCACCAAGCTGAAGGACGCCAACGTTCCCGCGGACGTGAAGCCCACTTACAGCGTGAAGGACATTTATGAGGTCTACACGATCCTGAAGGACGCCCGCTGATCCCTGTTTTGATGTATGACAAGAAGGCCCGGACCGCTGTGGCGGTCCGGGCACTTTTTGCGGCTTTCAGTCGGGGTGCAGATCAGCAGTCCGCCAACGCAAATATTCCCGTTTTCGATGTCTGTTCCGTGATTTGTTGCTTTTTCGCACTTTTCCCGTGCAAAAATCCCGCAGAGAGTATTTGCTCTCTGCGGGATTTTTAACATTCTCTTGGTTTTCTTTTTTGGGGGGCGGTTTATGCCGGAGGCTTACTCATACCGGGTACCTGCGCCGTCCACCATGGCGTCATAGGCCCGTTTCACCTTGTCATAGTTCTTGTCCCGGTCCAGCGCCACGCCGCGGCCCACACCATCCACAATGCGGCCCACGCCGATGGCATCCAGCTTTTCGTCCAGCTCTGCCAGCAGCTTGGGCGCGGAGCCAGGCTCCGTGGAGCGGCCGTCAAAGATGATGTGGAAGAATACCTGATCCAGTCCGGCGTCCCGGGCCATTTCGCAGATGGCCAACGGGTAGTCGATGCAGCCGTGAGAGGATTTATAGGTGAGATATGCCAGCAGATGCAGCGCCGTGCCGTTCTTTTTGGCGTGTTCGATGGCCTGCAGGAAGATGGGGTTCTTCTTGAAGCTGCCGTCCTTCACAGCGGCGTCCAGACGGACGTCATCCTGCATGACGCAGCGGCCTGCGCCCAGATTGGAGTGGCCTGCCTCGGAGTTGCCGGCCTTTCCGCTTCCCAGGCCCACATGCTCGCCGGAGGCGTGGAGCTTGCTCCAGGACTGCTCCGCCAGCAGGGAATCCCAGTAGGGGGTATCCGCCAGATGGATCGCGTCGCCGTCATCGCCGGAGCCGAGACCCCAACCGTCGCAGATGATGAGCAGCATCTTCCGGTCCTTGCCGAAATCGTGTCCCTCCGCCAGAGATCTGCCGGTCATCTCCACAGGCTGGGGGATGCCCATGACATTCAGCACCGTAGGCGCCACGTCACCCAGACAGCCGTCCCGCAGGGCAATGGGGCCGCTGTGGGCGGGGTCCATCAGAATGAAAGGCACCAGATTGGTGGTGTGGGCGCCGTCAGGCTTGCCTGCGGCGGTGTACAGCTTTTCAATGTTGCCGTGGTCCGCGGTGACGGCCACCACATAGCCCTTGGCCAGCGCGTCATGGACCACCACATCCAGATAGTGACTGACATGCTTGCAGGCTTCCAGCTTGGCGGCGGTATTCAGGGTGTGGCCGATCACGTCGCCGTTGGCGAAGTTGGTCACCACGAAATCGTATTTCCCCAAAGCGCCCATGACCTGATCCGCCACGGCAGGCAGGCTCAGCTCCGGCTGCTGGTCAAAGTCAATGCCCTTGGGAGACGGCACGCACACGTCATCCTCGCCGGGGAAGGGCGCGTTCTCGCCGCCGTTGAAGAAAAAGGTCACATGGGCATACTTCTCGCTCTCCGCGCAGTGGAACTGATTCTTCCCCGCCTCGCTGAGGACCTGAGCCAGAGGCTTCACCACATGAGACGGCGCAAAGGCGATGGGCAGATCCTTGAACTTATCATGATACATGGTCATGATGACGAAATCCAGATCCTTCAGCTGGTTCCGCTGCACCTTGTTGAAGTCCGGATCGGTGAACAGCTCCGTCAGCTCGATCTCCCGCTCACCGCGGCGGCAGCAGAACACGGCGGCATCGCCGTCTCCGATCTTGCCTACAGGCTTGCCGTTCTCCACCAGGACCATGGGTTCCAGATGGTAGTCATCCTGCCCCGCCTGATACGCTTTTTCCACGGCCCGCGCCAGTTGTGCGCCGCCGCGCTTGGATTCAGACATAAAAAGTACCTCCTTATGAGTCGAGCGGTGCGTGAAACGGTTCTTTCCCGCGCCACTGCGCATTTTTTTATCCGACCGGGGCGAACTTATTGTCCATCCTCCGGCGGGATCAGCTTTTCCACGGCCACCTGCCCCCGCTTGGGGAAAATATCCAGCAGGTCCGGGAACCGATAGACCTTGGCATCCGGGCGGTTTTCCGCCGTCAGCTTCAGGGGCTTATCCTTCTGGTACTGCACCGTGACGGTCATACCGAAATCGACGGCCTTGGCGCCGATGATGTCCCGGTTCAGATTGTCGCCCACATAGCAGCAGTTTTCCGGTTCGGCGCCCACTTCCTCCATGGCGTAATAGTAGATCGCGGGGCCGGGCTTGCGGATATAGGTGACCGAGGACTGCTGGACTGTCTGGAAATAGGGGCGCAGGCCATCCTGATCCAGCCACTCGTCCACTTCCCGTCTGCCCACCAGATCCGAGATGATGCCCAGAGTGTAGCCCCGGCGGCACAGCTCCTTCACTGTATCTGCGCCGCCCTCTACCACCGTGCGGCGGCCCTTGGTCTGCCGGTACTGGTAGCAAAGCTCCGAGGCATTGCGCCGGATCAGCTCCGGGTCGCAGTCATAGGCCAGCCAGCGCCGCCACAGCACCTCTTCCGGGGCCTCGCACATATATTTCAGCGCCCATTCCCGGTATACATCGTACCGCTTGTCGATCACATCCTCGAACCACTGGGTAGGATCTTCCGTCTTCACGCCGCACAGCTCCGCGATCTTCGTCCGGGCGGCAGCCAGATAAGCCGGGTCCTTGTCAATGACCCGGAAGGTACCGCCCAGATCCAGAAAAATATAACGGATGTCCGTATTCATGGCTTGCTTCCTCCTTTTCACCGGGCCGCTGGCCCGGAACGCATCAGGGCAGAATGTTCAGGATCTCCCGGAAATCTTCAATGACATAGTCCGGGCGGTTTTCCTCCGTAAATTCCACGGGATGCTTCTTCTCCGGAGACCGGAAAATAATATTGCAGCCGATACCGGCCTTCTTGGCCCCGGCAATGTCGCGCTTGATGTTGTCCGCAACGGACACGCACTCCTCCGGCTTCACGCCGATCTGCCGGCAGGCCAGATCGTAGATCTCAGAGCAGGGCTTGCGCATGTGGCACACGGAGGAGAGGATCACTGTGTCAAAATAGGAATCCAAACCGTCCTCCTCCAGCCAGTCGGGCACCTCGTTCTCACCGATGAGGTTGGAGATGATCCCCAGCTTGTAGCCGCGCTCATGCAGGCCCTTGATGACCTCCACGCCGCCGTCTACCACCTCGCGGCGTCCCTTGCACTGCCGGTACTGGAAGCTCAGCTCATGGCACACCTGACGGATCCGGGCCGGGTCATAGTCCGGCAGCAGCCATTTGCACCACAGCTCTTCATCTCCGGATTCCTTGAACTCGCCCAAAGCCCACTTGCGGTACGGCTCGTAGCGCTCCTCGATCATCTGATAGAATTCCTCATAAGGCATATCCGTGCCTGCGATCTCCGCCATTTTCCGACGGGCGTGGCGCATATAGGCCTCCTCCAGGAAAGCAATGCGCAGAGTGCCGCCCAAGTCGAAAAAGACGGCTTTATACTGTTTTTCCATAGGTCCTCCTTTAAGCCCGCTCAGGGAAGATGTCCAGCAATTCAGAAAGGCTGGTGATGACATGATCCGGGGTAAACTCCTTGCCGGTGGCCTTTTCCTTGTTCAGCGTATCCGGCTCATCGATCCGGATCATCATACCGAAGCCGGCAGCCTGAGTGCCCTCCACGTCCCGCACCGGGTTATCGCCCACATAGGCGCAGTTGGCTTCCGGCGTACCGATGCAGCGGCAGGCCAGATGGTAGATATCCGGGTCCGGCTTGCGCAGGCGCACCTTGGAGGAAAGGATCGTGGTCTTGAAGCACTGGGCCACGCCGTCAGCGGCCATCCAATCGGGGATCTCCGTCTCCGTCACGGTGTTGGCGATGATGCCAAGGGTATAGCCCCGGCGGTGCAGCTCCTTGATGGTGGCTACGGCGTCCGGCCGGGCCACCCGGCGGCCGTCATGGTCGCGCCACAGGCGGGTCAGCTTGGGGGCGTTGGCAAAAATCATATTCGGATCATATTCCGGCAGCATGTACTGGGTCCACAGTTCTCCCTCGGAAGCATCCAGCAGGGTGGTCTTGGACTGCTTGCGGTATGCCTTCCAGCGCTCCTCCAGCTTGGCAAACAGGGCGTCATGGCTCTCCGTGGTGCCGATCAGTTCCATGAGACCGGCTTCCGCCCGGTCAATAAACTCCTGGTCCGGCAGGACAATGCGCAGAGTGTTTCCTACATCGAAGAAAATGGTTTGGATATTGGCGGTCATGGCAGTTCCTCCTTTGAAATTCAGGGTCGCGGCCCAACTGCGGGAAAGCGCGGCGATCCTCGGAGTGTGACGCCCCGAGAATCGCAAACGTTTGCGATTTCTGTTTTTATTTTATAGGAGTTCGCCCCTTTTTGTCAATATCCCAAATGTCAAAGCTCAGACACTTTTTTTGCTGGATTGCCCAAAATGCCTTAAAAATTTAGGTTGATATTGACAGAAGAGCAAAAATCAGCTATTCTTGATTCGTCTGAAGTACCTTGGCAGTTTTTTCTGCCAATTTTCCTAAAAAGTCGGAAACGTTTGCACAAACACAACCTTCGCAAGGGAGTCAACTTTATGAAAAATGTAACATTAAAGGATGTCGCCAAAGCAGCAGGCGTCTCCTATGCTACCGTATCCCGTGCCCTTTCCGGCAGCTCCCAGATCGGCAGTGAGACCCGGGAACGGGTTCTGAAGCTGTGCGATGAGATGGGCTACACCACCAACTTTGTGGCCCGGTCCATGGTGACCAAGCGCACCAACCTCATCGGACTGGTGGTCCCCTCTGTGGACAACCAGTTCATGTCGGAGCTTGCCTACCACGCGGAAGTCAGCGCCCGGGCCCACGGTTATAACATCATGCTCTGTGATTCCGGTCCGGATCTGAAGCAGGAAAAGACCGTGTTCAAGCTGCTGCTGGGCCGGCAGGTGGACGGAATTCTCATCGTCCCTCAGAGCTCCAGATCCTACGATAACCTCAAGTCCTATCTGGATCAGGTCCCCACGGTGTTCCTCAGCGAAAACCTGCGGAGCCAGCCCCAGAGCTATGTGGCTGTGGACAACAGCCTGGGCACCTATCTGGGCACCCAATACCTCTATGAGCTTGGCCACCGGGATATTCTCTATTTTGGTCAGCGCCGCTCCACCACCCACCAGCTCCGCGCAGAGGGATATATGAAAGCCTGCCAGGAGCTAAACCTCACCCCCCGCTTTTTCAACAGCGAATACTCCCGCTCCTCCATTCAGGGCGGCTATGAACTGGCCAAGGAGCTGTTCCGGAAACCGCTGGACTACACCGCCGTCTTTGCCGCCACGGATTCCAATGCCCTAGGCATGATGACGGTGGCAGATGAAATGGGCATTGATATTCCGGGGCATCTGAGCCTCATCGGTTTCGATAACATCAGCGCCACGGCCCTCTCCCGCATCGACCTGACCACCGTTGACCAGCCCAAGCGGGACATGGCGGTACAGGCGGTGGATATGCTCCGGGACAAAATTGAAAACGGCACTCAGGGCTATGTTCACCAGATCCTGCTGCCGACGCTGATTCAGCGGGGCACCTGCCGGAAGCTGGATCCCTCCAAGTGATCTCTTCGTAAATTCGGGACGGCCTGCCATCCCTGATAGAAAGGAACATACAACCATGCAAGGTTATCTTTACGATCCTCATACCCATACTGCGGAAACCAGCAAATGCGGCCATCTGCCTGCCGCCGACGTTGTGGAGCGCTATGTGAAGCACGGCTTTTCCGGTCTGGTGGTCACAGACCATCTGCATCCGGAATACCTCTCCCGCATCGACACGGAGCATGACTGGCAGAAGGCCATGGACCACTATCTCTCCGGCTACAAGGCCTCCAAAAAGCGGGGTGACGAGCTGGGCTTCGATGTGATTTTGGGCGCCGAGCTGCGCTTCCCCCAGAATGACAATGACTATCTGGTGTACGGCATCGACGAGGACTGGCTTCGTTCCAATCCCTATATGTGCTGCACCAGTGCCCGGGAATTCTACGAGAAATTCCACAATGAAGTCCTCATCATCCACGCCCACCCCTACCGGGACGGCAACACCACCGTGTTTGAGGATGCTGTGGACGGCACGGAGATCATCAACGGCAACCCCCGCCACGAAAATCACAGCGACCGGGGCGTGGAGCTGTGCCGCCGCCATCCCAACTATTTCCGTCTGGCCGGATCTGACACCCACCAGGACGGTGATGAGGCCCGTGCGGGCGTCATCCTGCCGGAGCGGGTCCGGGACTCCTTCCAGTACAAGGCAATGATCGAATCCGGAAACTTCCGTCTCTGGGGCCCGGATTTCCAGGACCTCATTGACATCGACGAGGAAATGCGTCAGGGCAAGTAATTGCCTCCCCATCAGAATAACGACTGACTTTGAATCCCCGGCAGACCGCCGCATTTATGTTGGCCTGCCGGGGTTCGTTGTCTTTCCCGGCGAACTGCGGCAAATTTGTAAAGCTGTCTCCTGAAACCAGTCATAGGAACACAATGCCCCATTTTTGTCGGTTATTTGCGGATTTGTGCTTGTATTTTATGGAAGAGTGTGGTAAGGTAATCCACGGTTACGGAATGCGGCGAAAAGGGGAGCGCCTTGGCGCCGCGCTCAGATTGATGACGAAACCAGATTGCGAGGGAACCCGTGTTCCGGGTTGAGAGGATCCCAGTAAGGATCGACCGCCCCTGTTTCTCCTGGTGACGCCGGGAGAGCTGTCAGCATCTGCTTGAAGTCAAATTCGGTATGTGCTGCAAGGCACATATTTTTTTTTGCGCTTTGAGCAGAAAATCAAATCTGGAGGTAAATCCCATGAAAAAGTTTCTTGCAAGTATTCTGACCCTGGCTCTGTGCCTGGGGCTCGCCACCGGCTGCGCCGGCAAGCAGACCCCGGCGGAGAATGACACGGAAAGCGCCGGTGAGACCGGTGTGAAGGAGATCCCCTCTCTGAAGATCGCCTTCTCCCCCTACGCCGATGCGGACCAGATCACCACCGCCACGGAGCCTCTGGAGCAGCTGCTTCAGGCAAAGCTTCTGGAAAAGGGCTATGACGTGAAGGATATCGACATGACCGTGGGCACCAGCTACACCGCCGTGGGCGAGGCCCTCAGCGCCGGCAGCGCCGACATTGGCTTCATCTCCGGCGGCAACTACGTCCTCTTCTCCGACGATTGCGACGTGCTGCTCACCGCTCTGCGCTACGCCATCAACAAGGATTCCGAGAACCCTGCTGACTGGAATGACGGCACCATCGAGGAAAACACCAAGGATATGAGCACCTATTACCGCTGCATCATTCTGGCCGGACCCAGCGAAAAGGGTCAGGAATTGCAGGCCAAGGTCAATGCCGGTGAAGAACTGACCTGGGACGATCTCAACAGCGCCACTTGGTCCGTCCTCAGCCCCACCTCCGCCTCCGGCTACATCTATCCCTGCCTGTGGCTCCAGAATCACTACGGCAAGGGCATCAGCGATCTGGAGCACGTGGTCCAGTCTGACTCTCACACCACTTCCGTGGCCCGTCTGGCCGCCGGTCAGGTCGACGTGATGGTGTCCTTCGGCCATATCCGCATCAAGAACGCCCCCAAGTGGGAGACCGAGCTGGGCGGCACCGCCCCCATGGTGGAGCAGACCGGCGTTATCGGCGTCACCGAGGGCATCTACAACGATATGATCGCTTACAGCAAGAACTCCGATACCATGGCGGATGAGGATTTCCGCAAGGCGCTGGGCGAAAGCTTCATCGAGATCGCCGACACCGACGAGGGCCGGGAGATCATCAGTGTGTTCAGTCAGGTGGGCTACACCTGGGGTCAGGACTCCGATTATGACGGCGAGCGGGCCGCGCAGGAGCTGCTGAAGTCTCTGGAAGGCTAAGTCCCCCCTTTAAAAAACACTTGCCCCGCGGCTTCTCAGGAGCCGCGGGGCTGAAAGGCTATTTATGCTGCTGGAAGTTCAACATGTCCGTAAAGAATTTCAAAACCGCACCCATGCCCTGACTGATGCCAGCTTTTCCGTCAGCCAGGGGGATTTTGTATCTGTGATCGGTCCCTCCGGTGCGGGCAAGACCACCCTGTTCCGGATCCTCAACGGTTCTCTCCGCTGTGACGGCGGCGCCATTCTGGTAAACGGCGTTCACTTTGAGTCTGCCGACCGCAGGACCCGCCGGGCCATTCAGACCACCATCGGCACCATCTATCAGGATTTCGCACTGGTGGAAAATGCCACCTGCCGCCAGAATGTGCTGAACGCCTGTCTGCCGGACATGGCGTTCCTCCCGGCGGTCTGCGGCTTTTTTGGAAAGGAGCGCGTCGCCGAGGCGGACGCCCTGCTGGACCGGGTGGGCCTTGCCGACAAGGTCCACGAGCCGGTGAAGAACCTCTCCGGCGGGCAAAAGCAGCGGGTAGCCATCGCCCGGGCGCTGATGCGGCATCCCGCGCTGCTGCTGGCGGACGAGCCGGTAGCGTCCTTGGACCCCGTCACCGGGCGGCAGATTTTAGAATTGCTCCGGGATATTCAGCAGGATCAAAAGCTGACCGTTCTCATGAACAGCCACAATCTGGAGCTGTCACAAGAATTTTCCAGCCGTCTCATCGGCCTGAACCAAGGAACCGTGGTGCTGGACGCCCCGGCGGACACCCCGGCGAAGGAGATCCTCGCCGCCGTCTACCACCGTCAGGAGGATCAGCCATGACCCGTTCCTCCGGAAAGCGCTGGCTGCGGACGCTGGCACTTTTCCTTCTGCTGCTGGCTGCGGCACGGTTCACCGACTGCTCCCCCACCTTGTTCTGGGCGCGGCGGAGCCATCTGACGGACCTGATCTCCGCCATGCTCCCGCCGGATTGGGGGTATGCCCCCCGAATCCTGGCCCCGCTGCTGGCTACGGTGCAGATGTCCGTCACCGGCACGGCGCTGGGATCGTTTCTGGCGCTGCTGCTGGCCCCCCTGTGCGCGGAAAATCTCCATGCCCCTAAGCCGCTCCGGTGGACGCTGCGGCTGCTGGTGCAGGTGCTCCGCTCCTTCCCTACGCTGATTTTAGCGCTGCTGGCTACGTTCTTGTTTGGCTTGGGCACCTTCTCCGGTACCGTGGCCATTACGGTCTACACCTTTGCCATTTTGACCCGGCTGACCTATGAGGATATCGAATCGGCGGAGCTGGCCCCCTACCACGCTCTGTGCGCCATGGGCGCGGTGCCTGCCAAAGTCTACTGGCGGGCCGTTGTGCCGGGGATCGCCCCATCCTATTTCTCCAATGTTCTGTACCTGTTGGAGACCAACGTGCGCCACAGTTCCATTCTGGGCTATGTAGGGGCCGGAGGCATCGGTCTGCTGCTGAACGAAAAAATTTCATGGCTGGAATACGGCAAGGTGGGCATGATCCTGTTTTTCCTGTTCCTCACCGTCTGCGTCATTGAGGGGATCAGCAGCCTGCTGTCCCAGATCATCCGGGAGGAACGGAGCCTGTCTCCCCTTGGGAAGCGGCTCCTCACCGGCACTACCGTTCTGCTAATTTTGGCCTGTACGCTGTCTCTCCAGCCCCCGGACTTCTCCCATATCAGCCCCCGGGCGGTGCAGACCATGATTTCCGGCCTGTTCCACCCCGACTGGGCTTTCTTCTTTGAGACGGATACCAGCGGCTTGGGGTACCTGCTGCTGGAGACCGTGTGCATCGCTCTGGTGGGCACCTGCGCCGGAACAGTTATCGCAGTGCCCCTGTCCTTCCTCTCTACCCTCTGCCTGATGCCACAACTCCCGGCGCTGCTGTTCCGGGTGGTCATCATGGCGATCCGCTCTGTCCCCTTTCTGATCTACGGCCTGATCTTTATTCGGGTGGCCGGTCCCGGCCCCTTTACCGGCGTGCTTACCCTGGGCGTTTGCAGCGTGGGCCTTTTGAGCAAACGGTTCACGGAGGCCATTGAGTCGCTGGACTTCCGGGCCTATCACGCCTTGGAATCCATGGGCGTCCCCCTCCTGCTCCGCATCCGGTACGCCGTGCTCCCCCAACTGCTCCCGGCGCTGGCCTCGGCGGTGCTGTACCGCTTCGACGTAAACATCCGGGAAGCGTCGGTTCTGGGACTGGTGGGCGCGGGTGGCATCGGCGCGCCTTTGATCTTCGCCATGAACCACTACAAATGGAGCGAGGCCGGGGCCATCGCCCTTGGACTGATTTTGCTGGTCTGGTGCATTGACCGCCTCTCCGCCTCCCTCCGCCGGTAATATAAAAGAGCTGACTGCAATGCAGTCAGCTCTTTTTTGGGTACAAGCGAATGTCATTTGGACTTTTCTCAGCCCGCGTCGGCGGCGATGGCCTGATCGATGAGGGATTGCAGCGTCTCCGCCTGATTCTTCTCGGTGATGGCACCTACGATGGGCTCGCCCACGATGTTGCCGTTCCGATCCACTACATAGGTGGTGGGGAAGGCGAAGATGTTGGCGGTAAAGGCTCCCGCCGGGCTGCTGGAATCGAAATACACGTTCTGATAGGTGGCGCCCTTCTTGGCCAACACGTCCTTCGCGTCGGCGATGGCCGTCTCGTCGCCGTCCAGCGTAAAGGCGTTGACGCCGATGAGCGCGCCGCCCTTGTCCGCCAGCTCCTTGTTCAGCGCGTCCAGATCGGAAAGCTCCCCCACGCAGGGGCTGCAGGTGGTAAACCAGAAATTCACGACAGTAACGGCGTTGGCGGAGAACAGCTCGTCGCTCTTGACCTCGTTGCCGTCCAGATCCTTGCCCTCAAAGGAGGGGAACTTCTGCACATCGCCGTTGGCGTCGGTCTCCTCATTCAGAATTTCGGGATGCTGCTTTTCCAGCTCGGTCAGCTTATTCTCGATCTCGCTGATCTCCTGCGCGGACTTCTTCAGCAGCGCATATTCCTCATCGCTGAACTGGTCCTTGGTGGATTCGATGGTGTCCAGCAGGAAATCGCCGTAATTCTTGCCGTCCTCGATCATGGCCATGCCCTTGTCCGCCGCCAGAAAGACCTTTTCCCAAAGCTCCGTGTTCTCCGACAGAATCTCGTTTTCCCGATCCATCAGGGACTTGTGGGTGGCGGCGGCCTCCTCCGTCTGGGCCGTGTCGCCGCTGTTTTCGGTCTTGCTGTCACCCTTCGCGCCGCAGGCGGCCAGAGACAGCACCATCAGCGTTGCCAGCAGCAGCGCGGTCATTTTCTTCAGTTTCATGTTGATTCCTCCGTGTTTTCTTCAATGTTGATATTTTGTTTTCCGTCTCCAAAGCCATAGCGGAAGCTCACGGCCCCGGTGGGACAAGCGCTGACGCACATCCCGCAGCGGATACACTCGGTATGGTTGGGCGTTTTCGTCACGTCCACATCCATCTTGCAGGCTCTGGCGCATTTCCCGCAGGAAACGCACTTATTTTCGTCCACCTTCATCTGGAATAGGGACACTCTGTTGAACAGGGCGTAGAACGCCCCCAGCGGGCAGAGCCATTTGCAAAACGGCCGGTAGAACACCACACTCAGCACGATCACTGACAGTAGGATGCTGAATTTCCATGTAAACAGCTTGCCCAGCGCTGCCCGGATGCCGGAATTGGCAAGGGACAGCGGGATCGCCCCCTCCAGCACGCCCTGCGGACAGAGGTACTTGCAGAAGAATGGGTCCCCCATGCCAACGTCGTTCACCAAAAACGCCGGCAGCAAAACGACCATCACCAGCAAAACGGCGTATTTGAGATAGGTCAGAGGCTTCAGCTTCTTTGTGGAGAGCTTTTTCGTGGGAATTTTATGCAGCAGCTCCTGAAACCATCCGAAGGGGCAGAGAAAGCCGCAGATGAAGCGTCCCAGCAAAACCCCTAACAGGATGAGAAAGCCTGTGATATAATAGGAGAAACGGAACTTCGATGAGCCCACCACCGCCTGAAAGGAGCCGATGGGACAGGCCCCGGACGCCGCGGGACAGGAATAGCAGTTCAGCCCCGGCACGCAGACGGTTTTTCCCGCCCCCTGATAAAGACTTCCCTTGAAGAAGTTCGGCAGGTGAAGATTGGTCAGCAGCGCCGCCCCCGCCTGAATCCATCCCCGCCAGCGGGCAAGGAGATGGGAAATTGTTTGATGTTTTTTATCCAATACCCACACACTCCAGACATACTTTAATGGCCTTGCTCAGAACCGTGGCCGTTTCGCCCCGCAGTACGCCGACGCACACCATGGCGGCCCCAGCCAACAGCAAACCGACCTGTGCCATTGTCTTTTTCGATTGCGGCAATTTGCTCACTCCCTTCATTGCTGCCTTATTGTACCACAGGAGATGTAAGATTTCCGTTAAGAACAGAAAGTTAACAGAAATCTTATCTGCCTGTGCTATAATGAACACAAATGGTTCACTCAGCGTGTCGAAAAAGCCTTTTCGCCACGCGTGGAGCAGGAATACACCGTCGGCCCAGCCGGTTTCCGTGCGCTTTGCACACAGAAACCGGGGCCTTCCTCGAAACAGGCTCGTTTTATCCGCCACCGGCGGCACTTCGCCTGTTTCCCCTTCTTGGGTTTCCCGCGCACACCCTTCACCCGCAAGGGGTATGCGGCATCCGTAAAGCGGCACAGCCGCTAACGGCTGCCCTTCCTTACCGTCGCGGAGAATTTACCACTTTATTGACAGTCTCAGATTATTATGCCGGAGGTTTTTATGCGTATTCTTGTAGTTGAAGATGAACGTGCCCTTTGCGAGACCATCGTCCGCAGTCTCCGCCGTCTTGCTTACAGTGTGGATCCCTGTTATGACGGTGACACCGCCATCGACCTGCTTGGCTCGGAGCGCTACGATCTGGTACTGCTGGATCTGAACCTGCCGGGAGCGGACGGCATGACGGTGCTCCGTACCCTTCGCCAGACCGACCGGGAGACGCGGGTGCTGATCCTCTCCGCCCGCAGCGAGGTCGCTGACAAGGTGGAAGGTCTGGATGCCGGAGCCAATGACTATCTGGCAAAGCCCTTTCATTTAGAGGAGCTGGAGGCCCGCATCCGCAGCCTGACCCTCCGGCAGTTTACCCAGAACGATGTGGTGCTCCACTGCGGCCCGCTGTCCTTCGACGCCCGCTCCCGCACCGCCACCGCCGCCGGTCAGCCGTTGGCCCTGACGCGAAAGGAGACCGGCATTCTGGAATACCTGCTGCTCCACCGGGGGCGGCCCGTCAGTCAGGAGGAGCTTTTGGAGCACGTCTGGGACAACAGCGTGGACAATTTCAGCAACTCCATCCGGGTACACATTTCCGCTCTGCGGAAAAAGCTGCGGGCGGCGCTGGGCTATGACCCCGTCCGCAACCGCATCGGCGAGGGATATTTGATTGAGGAGGAGCAGGCATGAAAAAGCTGTCTCTGCAATGGCGGATTACTCTGATGACAGCCTTGCTCATCTGCTCCACCTGCATGGCGATGAACTGGCTGATTGGCTGCTCCGGCCGGCACTATATGGACTCCATTGGTGCCAACCTCTCCACCGCCATCGATCCCTCGGAGGGGGCGGTGGAATACTTCGACCCCAGCCGGGAGGGGCTTGACCCCAACCTGACCATTGTGATCTATGGGGCCCAGAACTCCTTCACCGCCACCAACTGGTACATCACGGCGGCGGTGACGCTGTTGGGGGGCATTCTGGCCTATTTCGTCAGCGGCCGGGCACTGAGACCTCTGCGGACCTTCGTGGCGCAGGTGGAAAAGGTACAGCCCAACAATCTGGCGGACATGAAGATCACAGAGGAGGTGCTGCCGGAATTCCGGCAGTTCAGCGACTCCTTCAACCAGATGTTGGAGCGGCTGGACGAGGGCTTCACAGCCCAACGGCAATTCACCGGAAACGCCGCCCATGAGCTGCGCACACCGCTGGCGCTGATGCAGGCGCAGGTGGAGCTTTTCTCTGCCGAGCACCCGGACGTATTGCCGGAAACCGCAGATTTCCTCCGCCTTCTGCGGGAGCAGACGGAGCGGATGACCCAGATGACAAGGACCCTTCTGGAAATGTGCGGCTTGCAGGCGGTGCCCTGTACGGATCACATCGAGCTCGGCCCTATGGTCGATGAAATTTTCGCGGATCTGGCCCCGCTGGCGGAGAAAAACAACATCACGTTGGAGCGGGATGGGGACGGCGTCATGACCGGCAGCGACACGCTGATCTACCGCTTACTGTTCAACCTGACGGAGAACGCCATCAAGTATAACCGCCCCGGCGGCTCTGTGCGCCTTTCCGTCACGCCGGAACCCGAAAAGCTGCTGATCCGGGTGTCCGACACGGGCCGGGGCATCCCGGAACGCTTTCAGCGGAGCATTTTTCAGCCCTTCTTCCGGGTGGACAAGTCCCGCAGCCGGGAATACGGCGGCGTGGGCTTGGGGCTTTCGCTGGTGTGGGAGATCGTCAAACTCCACGGCGGTACCGTGTGCGTGGAGAACAGCTCGGAGGCAGGCACCACCGTGGCGGTGTCCCTTCCCCTCCGGTGAACCGCTTTAAAAAGAGCCTGCGTCCCGGCTTGGGACGCAGGCTCTTTTTATACATAGATTCTACTTTTTTCGCAGTTCCTGAATGATTTTCGCGATCATGTAGATCACATATCCCAAAAAGATAACCCCCGCAGGCATGATCACGAAAAGCAGAAAAAACTTCCCGACAACGTCATACAGGGCGGCTTCAACGATGCTTCCCATTCCGTTGGCCTCCTTTTCGCCGGATTTCAAAGCGTCAAAAGTGAGAAATCATATGTCCCTGACCCAATTTGCGTAACCGTCAAAGCTAACGGCGTATAGACTCCTATGGGATAATAGTGGTGGGACG
>ENA-UOJE01000790-UOJE01000790.1-human-gut-metagenome-genome-assembly--contig:-C23-NODE-790-length-32718-cov-33.028228_pt1 | contig 32718 bp, 44 predicted proteins | sample MGYA00242341_ERZ723888 | MGnify/ENA metagenome assembly ERZ723888 | reverse complement strand
TGGCATCGCGTACGGGATTTAGTGTCTTGTCCATAAGTTTTTAACGGGTCACCTGTACAGCATACCGTATAGCACCGCCAGAAAGCCGCATCCACGGATGCAGGAGTATGTAAAGGGAGACATATCATGACACAGAAAAAATGAACCCTCGCACATAAAAACCGCCCGCGTCTCCCGACGCAGGCGGAAAAAGAATGAATATAGAAAGGATCCTTATTCAGGAAAGCACTTTTATATCACATTTTCAGCAGTCGTCAATCTTGGAACCTCGAATGAGGGAATGTCATGACTTGTCATCCTCTGAACGCGAAAGTCATGACAAATCGTCTTAACGGAGCCACAAGGCTTCAAATCTCATGAAAAAACAGGAAATATTACCCCCCCCCCCCCGCATTATAACGCACTAAATATTAGTGTATTAGGAGATAAATTTTCAGCAAGAAAGGGTTACGTCAATGTCGGGTAACGTGATGCTTGTGTTTTTCTTGCTGGCTGTGATGTTCGGGTTCGTTTGTTTCGGCCTTGGCATTGTGGAGGGTTGCCGGAGAACCACGAAGAGGATCTTGGAGAATATAGCAAGAGGAATGAAAACGGGGGAATAAGCTATTCCCCCGTTTCCTTTTGGAAATGAGGACTTGCCCTGAGTGCTACTGCCTCAATTAAATCCAAGTTATGAAGACAATACTCCTATACCTCCACACAACCCACTATGAGAGCACCTTAGTCCGTGTTTCGTGTTTTGCGTGGAGAACGGGAGCTCTGTACTCCTGCTTTATGAGCTACCTGAACGGCCCATTTTGCAATTCCGTCTGCCGTAGGTTCAAATCCGCTTTGCGCAGCCCAAGCAGCAAATTGTCCGTAGGTTTCAGCATCCAGTTTCAGAACAAGGTCCAAGGCGCCTTTGCATTCCCCCGTAACATCGGGAGAGGAAGGCTCCATCAGTTTTTTTATCAGCTCCGCCTTGGCAGGAGGAATTACCCCGGCTTTCTTCATCCAGTCGTCCACCGTACCCTTTTCAACAAAGAGCTGCTTTGCTAGCCAGAATCGATCTCTACCATTGTCTTTGAGCCAGCATTTTACAGATTCCTTGAAATCTTCCATGGCCTCAAGATAGAGATTTTTCACCATTCTGCAAGATTAAAAATCAACACATAGCGAAAATGCACCATTTTTTTGGTTGACGAATAGTGAAAATCCGCTAAATATATACATATCAACCAGCGAAAAACCCCCATTGTAACCATGATCGAAATCAAAATCCCCATCGAAAAAATTGCCGCAGACAAAGCGGCAAGTAAAGCACTCATCCAAGAGTGCGTCGAATCCGGAAAGGCTCCGGAAGAAGCCTTCCTTGACATTCTCAAGAGGCGCGGGCTTCCCCCAACCCAGAAAAAAAAACCCGAAACCGCCAACCGATAAATATGGATAAGGATAAAAACATAGTTGAACTTCTCATAGAGCTGAACAAGGTTCTCAAGCTTGAAACGAAGGAGGATGTTCAAATGTATTATTTATCTACGGATCCGGAAGATAAAATTCTCCGGACGAGATACGCAGGGAGAATTTACGGAGCCCGGAGGCTTTTAGGATTGAGCCTTGAAGCCATTCCCGGCGCATTATTGCCCTCCGAGCCAGTAGACGAGTTTTCCGAGCTGGTGAATAAATCCAAATCCCCCGGCAACAATGATCATTGAATACGACGACGAAGACCGGTGTATCCGGGTGGACGGGGAAGCCATCTCCTACGGAAGAGCTATAGGCCTCATAGAGGAGCTGCAACAGGCCCTTGACGAGTGGGATTTTGACCACGCCCCGCAGTGCGACAACCCTGACGGACACTACGACGACTAAACGACTTTTAACCAATCGCCCGGCCCAGGTGGGGCCTAAAACCAAAACAGAAATCGAAACGGAAAAGAGTAATACGGTCTGGCAGGCGCGGGGATTAAATCCCGTCCGGGCGGCCAATTTAGAAGAACGAACATGAGCGAAAACAAAACAACAATGACCACCCTTGCGACCACGCTGGAAACGCTGGCCGGAGTGTTGAGGGAGATGGCAACTACACCGGCTAAGCCGGAATCATCTTCCGTTTCCCGTTCTAAAGCAATCGGAAAAAAGTATGCCAAAAGCTCAACGTTAGCTCCTTATTATGACGTTTCGACCCGCCAGATGGACAACATCCTCGCACGGGCCGGGAAGAACATAAGAAGGCTGGAAGGGGTCGGAAGAGGAACCCTTTATAACGTAGAAGACGTGGAAAAACACATAAACAACAAAAGAAAATGACTACGTATCAACACCTGATCGACCGGGGCCCCTACAAGGGGATGGTGGAAACGCTCACCGACAACCCGCACCCGTCCAAGACGACCCGCTGTTACATGTGCGCCGAGCCGCTGAAAGCCTCGACTTCATGGATGTCTCTGGTAGGGGACCATCAGAACGGCGTATTCTGCGCCCGGTTTCTGTGTCCTTTGTGCGCCAGGGAACGCCTCAATGGTATCCCGGACGACGCGGAACGGAGCTGGAACTACACCCAAGAAGCCAAGTCCAAAGCCTTCTGGATAGAAAGGCTCTTTGAAAAGTTCATGGCCTTTTTCGTGTGGTCTCTGATCGTCTTGGCAGGAGGGTTTATCTTATTTGTCTTCTTCCTTCTGATTAAAACCTTTTTTAACTGATTAACAAAATAAATAAAATGGAATTTAAAGATTGCACTGTTGGAACAAAAGTACAAATCAAAGGAACAATAATTGAAGGGATAAAAGATAACCTATCCGTGCATGTCCGGTTGCCCAACGACCAAAAAACATACATCAGGACCTGCGACCTTGAAAAAGATTCTTCGCAATACGACTCGAAGAGGAAATTCAGAAAGGGCGATATAGTCAGGATCAATTACAAGGGGAGGGAAATGCTTCTCAGCATGCTTCCCGAAGGTAAAGAATACGAAGTTCTTCAGGACGAAACCCCGGATGGGAGAGTATTCCTTAAAATAGATGAAAGTATCGTCCCGGACGGAAATATATGGATGGATTTTTCCCGGTTAGATTTGATTCAACCAATAGAGAAAAGGCCGTGCCCTTATTATATCGACGAGAATCGTGCTTGCTTTAAAATTCGCGTTAAACTGACGGATAAAATCAACCCAGTGGTTTATTGCGTGTTTTTTGGAGCCGGCACGGGAGTGACCAAAGACGAGGCCCGACTAAAAGCTCAAGATCTTTGGTTAGAAAAGCGTCGCGAGTACCGCGAATCCTTGAAAAACTGAAACAAAATAGCCGGGTCAGCGGCAACTGAACCCGGCCTGTTACAACACAACATGAACGAAGATGAGTAACGAACCAATAAATAAACTCAATTTGCCTCAAAATCCAGTCCCAAAAAAGACACTCTATGAAATTGTCATGTCGGAAGATATGAAAAACGCCATAACGGGACTCGTTGAGGGCATGATGACGCCGGAACGCTGCATCAGTATCTTCTGGCACTGCTGCCAGAAAACCCCGCAACTGCAGAAATGCGCCCCTGTGACGCTGATTGCCGCTCTCAAGAACCTCCTGATGATGCGTTGCGAGCCGGACGGCATCCACGGCTATCTGGTGCCCTTCTGGGTCAACGATAAGTCAAGCGGACAGTCAATCTTAACTTGCGCAGCGATACCTTCCGCCCGGGGGCTGATGCGTATGGCCCGCTCCAATGGTGTCACCAATCTTAACATCGGCATTGTCCGGGATGGAGAGCCGTTCTCCTGGCGCCTGGATGACGGCAAATTCACGATGGGTCATATACCGGGATGGGACGATACCAAAGATCCCATCAGGGGCTTTTACTGCACATGGACAGACAAGGACAGCTATTTGCATGGGGAACGTATGAGCCTGCACGCCGTTGAGGAAATCATGCACCGCACCAAATCAAGGAACAAGAAAGGGGAAATAGTGGGGCCGTGGGTGACCGACTTTGATCAGATGGGGCTGAAAACCGTCATCAAGCGTGCCTCCAAGCAATGGGATTTGCCTCTGTGCATCCAGGAAGCGTTGCAGAGCGCCGACGATCATGAATTCGCCAAGGAAATGAGGAATGTGACACCGAACAAAGAAGAAAACGAGGAAATAGACCCCTTTAATCCGCCCGAACCGGAGGAAAAACAGTCCCCGGTGACGGAAGGATTGCCTGAACCCAAAGAACAGACGGACGATTTTTTTGAATGCTTGAATGTGCCACAGCGCAAATTCGTGCCAGCCAATAGAGAGGACTATTAAGCCATGTTGGATATTGAAAATATAGTCATCTATGATGACGTGCCGCAACGCAGCGACCTGTGGTTTAAGCTGCGTTCTGGGCATCTGACCGCCAGCAATCTTGACCGGCTGATCACTCCCAAAACCGGGAAACCGTCAGCCCAGCAGGATGATTTAATCATTGAATTGTGCTGCTCCTGCCTCCGTCCGGACGAAATCAAATTTGAAGGGAACTTTCACACGGACCGCGGCGAAGCCCTTGAACCGGAAGCCCGTGAACTCTTCACAGAATTGACCGGGAAGAAGGTGCTGGAAGTGGGCTTTATCCGCCGCAAAAAAGCGCCCATAGGGTGCAGCCCTGACGGGCTAGTGGGTGATGCCCTAGAAGCCGTGGAAGCTGGCCTTGAAATCAAGTGCCCTCTCTCCAAGCATCATGCCCGGTATCTGCTGGACGGCGTATTGCCGGACAAATACAAACCCCAGGTGCACGGCTCCATGGCGGTGACTGGCTTGCGTGCATGGTATTTCCTCTCCTATTGCCCCGGCCTGCGTCCGTTTTTAATAAAGGTGGAATGGGACGAGTACACCGACCGTATCAAGGCGGCTCTGGACGAATTCGGCCCAAAATACCTTGAGGCTTACACTCGCATTATGCCCCAAATCCGTCCGGACGTAGAAGGGAGGGCGGCATGAGGACCAGGGCAAGAGCGATCCACCGGCCCGGATTGATGAACAAGACGGAAGCCGCCTATGGCTTTTACTTGTCCAGCCTCCAAGCCAAGGGAGAGATAAGGGAATTCAAGTTTGAGGCCGTCAAACTGATCCTTGGGAGCCGATGCTCCTACACGCCCGACTTCATGGTTGTCCGTCCTGACGGGATTTTAGAATTTCACGAAGTGAAAGGCTTCTGGCGTGACGATGCCCGGGTAAAAATCAAAGCGGCTGCTGATAAGTTCCCCTTTGTTTTTGTAGCTGTTCAAAAAACGAAAACAGGCTGGAACGTGGAAATCATACAAGAAGGAAATCGAAATGAAAACGCTTAAATGCCCGCTGTGCGGAAATGAATTAACTTCAATATTTAGAATGACCAAAACTGGATCATTAAAAAATAAATATGGATGCTTGATATGTGGATGGGAAACTTTCGAGTTAAGGAAAAATGAAAATTTAGCGTGGAAAGACGCCAAAGAAGTCATTTCCAAGTTCCCACCCATCATGAGGGCACATCAGGGAGACAATCTCAAACTGGATTTTGAGGACGATGTTTTAACTCTCATTGGCAAAGATACTAGCCGGGGAAAACTCTATCTGCAAAATTGTGATGGAGACGTAGAAATAGCCACGCCGGATGATGTGGAAGAGTGGCCGTGGGAGCTTAAACAGGAAGGAGGGGACAATGGACAATAACTTTATTGTACGAGTACATAGGGGCACAATGTTTTTACCTGATGATGCAGTTGGAGGGTATCAGGTGTTTGACGTAAAACAGGACAAACTGGTAGCTATTTTTTACTTTAATCCACTATCTCAACCAGATGCATATTTTAAAGCGGAAGAATTGTGTTTCGAACTCAACGAAAAATCTAGAAAAAATGAAACTGACGCCTGAACAGAAAGCGTTTTACGAGTACGGAGAAGCCCGCGGCATCCTGAAAGAGCGGAAAAGCCTCATGCGCTTCACGGAAGGCTACGGGGAATGCAGCGATTACCACGGAGAGCCACGGATGATGTACGGAGTTGAAGATGCCATTAGGAACGCATGGCAGAAGCGGGCCGCATGCAGGGCATGGATACCACCTCAACAGCGGAGGTGCTTTACTTGCAAACATGATGTGACCCATTACAAGCTTTGCGCGCTCTGCCACGGTGTAGGTTGGCCTATTAGTTGGGAACCGAGAAAGGAGGCCAGCAATGATTAACATCCTATTATCCGTCAGGCGGCCTTTCTCTGGGAAAATTCTGTCCGGCGAAAAGACATTGGAATTACGGAAAAACATGCCTCGCCTTAGGGGTAGAGAATTTGAAACGATATGGCTTTACGAATCCGGAAAGGACGGAGAGCGGGCAATTATCGGCAAGTGCAGACTTGCTCTTTGTTTAACAATAAATAAAGAGGTTTCCCCAGATAGTTTATCGGCCGTTTGCAAGTCGGCGTGCGTAACGAAAGAACACATTTTTCATTATATTCCTTGCTTCACCTGGGTCGTCCGGTATCCCGTCCGGCTACCTCATGCTGTACCACTCTCTGCCATTGGACTGACCCGTCCGCCGCAGAGCTGGCAGTATCTTACCCCGGAACAGGCAGCAATTTTAGAAAGGAGGGCGAGTGAATGAGCTTCATCTTTTCTCGGGCGCTGGTGGAGGAATTCTTGGAAGCGAACTGCTCGGAATCCGAACCATCTGCGCCGTCGAACTCGAACCCTACCCCGCAAGCGTACTGCTCGCCCGCCAGAATGACGGCCTACTCCAGCCTTTCCCGATATGGGATGACGTATGCACCTTTGACGGACGACCGTGGCGCGGCCTTGTTGACGTGGTATCTGGAGGCTTCCCGTGCCAGGACATTTCAGCCGCGGGAAAAGGCGCCGGCATTGACGGCGCCCGCTCCGGGCTCTGGCGGGAAATGCACCGAATTATCAATGAGGTACGACCGGAATTCGCATTCCTGGAAAACTCACCTCTGCTTGTGGGCAGAGGACTTGCCAGAGTCCTCGGTGATCTTGCCGAAATCGGGTACGATGCGGAATGGCTTGTGCTGGGAGCGGACGACGTGGGAGCCCCGCACGTCCGGAAACGCATCTGGATACTTGCACATGATCCCCACGCCGACGGCTTGCAACGCCCCAAACAAGGGGAGCAATACACGGGGCCCCAAGTCATTGATGGATGTAGCCTCCACAGGCTGGATGCCGGGGATGATGTGGCCGACCGCAACAACGAAAGGTCTCGACGGGGGGACGAATTCCCGGAAAGCCTTGCTGAAAAAAGGCGTATGGATTGGAACTCGCTCCGCTTCCGGGAAGAAGCGGAGCGAGAAGTTTCGGGAAGGGGACAAGCTGCCCAATCCACACGAGTTTGTAGAGATGTTTCCTACTCCCCAAGCCAGGGATTGGAAAGACAGCGGCTTCAGCCAAGGCAATCGAAAATCCCCGAACCTGGGAACGATCGCCTCCATGTACCCTACCCAGCGGACAAAAGGCATGTGCGGGGGGACGGGGAGTGGTGGTCAGCTGAACCCGACGTGGGTCGAGTGGCTCATGGGGTGGCCGCTAGAGTGGACCGCATTAAAGCCCTCGGCAATGGGCAAGTACCTGCTGTGGCGGCAACTGCATTCCGGTTTCTGCTCGGCAGATTCCAGCATGGAAAGGAGGGGGTATGAAAACCATTCTTGATGCCTGCTGCGGGTCCCGCATGTTCTGGTTCGATCGGCAACATCCTGATGTGGTGTTCATGGATTGCCGGGAGGAATCTCATATTCTTTGCGACGGTCGCGCCTTGGAAATTAAGCCGGATGTGGTCGGAGATTTCCGGAAGATGCCTTTCAGCGACGGAACGTTTCGACTTGTCGTGTTCGACCCTCCGCACTTGCTCCACGCCGGAGAAAATAGCTGGCTGGCCAGAAAGTACGGAAAACTGGACCGGGAGACTTGGCGGGAGGATTTGAAGGCCGGCTTCCGTGAGTGTTTCCGAGTGCTGGAACCGGGAGGAATCCTAGTATTCAAGTGGTGCGAGGATCAGATTTCAACGGCAAAAGTGCTGAAACTGGCCAGCCGGGAACCTTTGTTCGGGCACCGCCGCGGGAAGACTGTCTTTCTCGTCTTCATGAAATCTACAACCCCCAACTGACGCTTTTTTGATATGCCACGCAAACCAACATCTTTAATTCCACGGACGCACCGGGAACTGTGCGAAATAGCAGAACGCTGGCTTATGGGCACTAAACGTTGCCGGGTAGCGATCGCTGAACCGAATTGCATTATTACTGACGAGCAGCCTGACGCCATAGGGTTTGGCGGATATGCGACCGTTCTTGTGGAGGCAAAAACCAGCCGAGCGGACTTTTTGGCAGACCTTAAAAAGCCGTTCCGCATCCATCCTAAAAAAGGAATGGGTACGTATCGGTATTACATATGCGAGCCGGGAGTCATCACTTTTGATGACGTGCCGGGACTTTGGGGATTACTGTATGTTCTCCCTGGCGGAAGGGTTCGGGAAATCCGACCCAGCGGCCGCTTCCCTGATATAAACCGCGCCGCAGAAATAAGCCTTTTGACAGCGTGTCTATACATCCAGAAACCGTTAAAGATCAATACTGTTCAAGGCAGAAAAATACAGCTCTCACCCACATTTGGCGAAGGAGTAAAAGAGACAGAAGGGTTATAGGATATGGAATACATCAATATACCACTTTACGTTATCCGCTCCAATGAGTACATCGGCGCCGATCCCACCCAGAGGGCCACCTGGCTTTCCCTCGTAGCCTGGTCCTGCGACCAGGAGAACATGGGACGGATTGCCGGGGCCAGGTCCTGGGGAGATCGCCGCTGGATGCAGTCTTGCGGGGTCATGGCCTCCGAGGTAGCCGAGTCCTGCGGATTGTACCACTGGGACGGGGACGATCTTGTCATTTCTTTTTATCCTGCTGACGCCCAGCGAGAAATTGAGCGCAAAAGAGAAATTGCGCGTGCCAATGGCAGGAAGGGAGGCCGGAAACCAACGTCGGAACCTATGCCGGAAACCAACGTTGGCTCCAACATAGGAAACCAACCTTGGATAGCAAATGACACTCCGTCGGAAAGCGAAAAGAAAGGAAAAGAAAAGAAAGGGAATAGAGAGGGAGAAACTACTACGGTGGACAGTACACCGGGGGAAGAGCCGCCCACTGCTCCCGCTCTGCCTCCCTCTCCTTTCCCGGCTGGGGAACGTCTCAACGATGTCCGGGTCATGCACTGCGCCGAAAACCATGCTGACCTGGGGGCTTCTCCCGGTGCTGCCCGGTTCGTGGCAGCGTGCCTGGACATCAATCCGTCCTGGGGCCGGACGATACCAACCGCCATTGAGACGGCGGCCGCGCTTGAGGCGTACCGGTCCGCGCAGGGCCGGGTGACGCCGCGGGATATGGAGATGCTCAAGGCTTACTACGCCAGCGGCTTGACGCATGACCGGAGCAATAAGGCTTTTTGGCGTCCGGACAGCCGTAAAAAGTTTTGGGAGTGCTTCGGCGACGTTTTGACGCATGCCGACAGGTGGGCTAAGGAGACGCGTTGGAAGCCCGTCTCCGCCCGCAAGAAACCGAAACTCGAAGAACCACGGCAGCCGGAAGGGCCCGTTGTGGATACCGACACGGCGGCGAAAGAACTGCGAGAATGGAGAAAAGAATTAGGATTGGGGGGATGAAAATCCCCCTGGAATCTCGTATAGACCTATTCCTCCGGCAATCCGTGACGGACGATTAACTCCATCAACAGCTGCATCGATGGGCTCGTTTTCCTCCCGCCTCTCAACCATTGCCAAACCGCCATTTCCGTCACCCTCAACATCTGCGCAGCCTTTTTGACTGCACCGGTTTTGGAGGTGATTAAAGGGTCATGGGTTTGGATCCAATCAACAAATTCTTGAGGATTCATATTTTTTCACTCGCTTCGCCCATTTAATCTGCAGATTATTTCATTTGCTCAAATCGTATCCCACCAGGGTTATATCTGATGACGTCCCAACGCAGATAACCATCGCTGTCAATTACTTCGTGAGCGTAATCGTGCCAGTATTTCCGGATTGCATTTATTGTTTCCGTTTCGGTTTTATAGGTATAATAGCACGGATTTTCATTAATGTTTTTGATGTAGTATGCCGCCAGGACAACCGCAAATTGGTGGCCTTCCGGAAATTCAATGATGCGGTCATACTTGGCAGAGGAGATATCCCATAAAGACGTATCTCCAAACTTTTGAGGGATAATATATTTTCTCATGTGTTTGGTTTGTGTTTCAACTTTCCCTCCGGTCAGGTCGACAATTCCGCGGGCCCATCTAAAGTCGGCGCCTTCCAGGATAGACCCGTTAAATCTGGCTCCGGTCAGATTGGCCTTGCAAAAATCAACCCATTTCATCTTGGCTCCGGTAAAATCGGCATCTTGCAGGTTAGCGCCGAGGAAGCTGGCACAGGTCAGGATGGCCCCGGTAAAGTCAAGTCCGGAACAGTCGGTGTCCTTAAAGTCAGCCTTGATTAAGTTAGCGCCCCTAAAGTCGAGACCCCTGAGGTCGAGGCCTTCAAATTTGGCCTGGGCGCCGGTGTATTCATCATCCAGCCACATTTCATGACGATTGAGGATTTCGTTTAATTCCTGCTGGGTCATTGTATCGGTCTTTCTGGTTTGGATTGTGTTGTCGTTTGGTCCCTTACCTCCCGTCAACAAGATCAATATACTAAACATTGTTTAGTAGCGCAAGAGAAAAAATGAAAAAGGAGAATTTTTTTTCGTTGTTGGATCCCATAAAAAGTGCTAACGAAGAAATGTTCTTTCTGAACGTTCAGCCCTTTTGGGCTATGGATTAAAACGATCGCAAGATCATTCGGGCGGCAACGCCTGTTTCCCTTAAAAAGGGGCGGTTCTTCGGAGCCGCCCCCTTTTTTACTCGGGAACCGATGGAACCGACATAACAAGAACAAACAATGCGCTTGCTTTCGGCGCTCTCTATCTCCATGGTAGAGCCGCAGGAAAAAGAAAGCATCACCAACAACCAAAAGAAAGCCGGGGAGGCCGAGCCTCTACACCGAGGATTTAGCCCAGGAAATAGCCGTGCGGCTCGCCAATGGCGAAACGATGAAATCCATCTGCGCAGACAACCACATGCCGGACGTCTGGACCGTCTGGCACTGGCGGGAAACCAAGCCGGAGTTTTCCCAACTTATTCAACGCGCGCGGGAAGCGCAGTCGGAAGCCATGCTTGACGCCTGTCAGGAGCTGGCCGACGAGGCCGCGAAAGTCGCCCTCGACCCGGAATGCGGTTCCGCCGCCGTCGCCGCCAAAAAGCTGTCCATTGAAACGCGGCTGAAAGTCGCCGCCCGATTCGCGCCGGAAAAATTCGGCGACCGGGTCCGTCAGGATGTGGCCGGCGTTCCCGGCGCGCCGCTGGAACGGAAAATCACCCTGGACCCCGAGCAGCTGGCCCAGCTGCAGGAAGACGAGAAAACCGCGCTGGAAACCATCGCCGGCAAACTCCACGCTTAACAGACCAGGACACGCCTCCCCGTCAGCTTCTTCCTCCGCCATGTCCTCCGCCTGGATCCCTATCCCTGGCAGGTGGAGGCCATCAAGGCGTTGTCCCTCGGCAAGCTGACCCTGGGAGGGAAAAGCGTGGCTCTGGTCGCCCCCAACGGATCCGGCAAGACGAGCAACTGCATCGCTCCGGCTATCCTGTACTTCCTCACCTGCTTCCCGCGGGGTCAGGTGCCGGTCACGTCGTCGTCGTGGATGCAGGTGGAAAAGCAGCTCTTTCCCGCGCTCCGCCGCTACATGGACAATCCATTCTTTGATGGCTGGATCTTCAACAAAACAGAAATCCGCACGCCGGAGGGAGGCTTCGCCGTGGGCTTCTCCACCGACAACGCCGGCCGCGCGGAAGGATGGCACCCGAAAATCTCGCCCGACGTGGACCCCGTCTTTTACGTCCTCGACGAGGCTAAAACCATCCCGGACTCCATCTTCACCGCCGTTTCCCGATGCACGCTCTTCCACGCGTTCATCACCTCGTCGCCGGGAGCCGATTCCGGAACCTTCTACGACTGCTTCCACAAAAATTCATCCCTCTACTACAAAATCCGCGTCAAATACGAGGACTGTCCCCACATTGAGATCAATGACCCGGGCAAGGCCGAGCGCCTGAAAAAAGAATACGGCGAACAGTCCTCCTTCTACCGCTCCGCCATCCTCGGCGAATTCACGGACCTCGACGGTCAGTCCGTCATTCCCCGGCGCGCCCTCATGGATCTGGTCAACAACCCGCCTCCCTTTCTGGACACCGGGGAGACCTGCGGCGGCTTCGACTTCGCGGCCGGAGGCGACGAAAACGTCTTCGCGGCCGGGCACGGCAACCGATTCTTTATAGCCGACCACTGGTCGGATCCGGACACCGTAGGAGCGCGCGGACGGTTCCGCCGCCGGGCGGCCGAACTCGGCATCCCCGCCGACCGCATTTACGCGGACGGAGACGGCCTTGGACTCCCCATCATTGACGACTTCCGCGCCGAGGGCTTCCCGGTGCACTCCTACCGGGGCGGCTTCCCGGCTGACGATACTCAGGCCTTTGTCAACCTCCGCGCCCAGGCGTGGCGGGCCCTGGCCCGAGCCATTGAAGAAAAAGAGATCATCCTCGACATTGACGAGGACACGATTGAGCAGCTGGTAGCGCCCCGGCTTCAAACCGACGCGATCGGCCGCGTCCGCATTGAGAGCAAGGAAGACATGGCGAAACGGGGCGTCCGTTCTCCCGACCGCGCCGACGCCCTCGTCATGGCCTGGCACGCGCGCCGGCACAGCGGACTGGCCCGGACGCTGGGAGCCTGGTACTCGCGCCCCGTGTCATCCAAACGCGCCATCGGGAGATATTAGGGTTGACAATATATCAACATATCCGTATATGACGATATGTAATCAATCGCAGGGTGGTGAAACGGTATCACGCGGGGTTCCTGTCCCCGAATCGAAAGTCCAACTCTTTCCCCTGCAACCACCATTTTTCTTTTGTTTCCGGCTCAGGTTCAACGCATTAAAAAATATCCTCAACGCCCCGAAGCTGGTCGCCCAACAGGAGACCAGAATCAAGGAGCTGGAGACAGACCTAGCCCGGCGAGCCCTGACGGAACAAAGCCGGCAGCCCAACCGTCCCCAATGGTACGAGTACTGGGACCCGCTGCAGGGTGCCGACTTGAGCACTCTTGTGGAGGCCAGGAATGAAGCCCGGCGGGGAGCCTTTGCCCGGCAAATGCTGATCTGGGATGAAATCATTTATTCGGACGGGCTTCTGGGCATGCTCTACTCCCGCTTAATCGAAAGCGTCGCCATGCAGGGCTGGAAGATTGACGCCGCGGACGACAGCCCGGAGGCCCAGCGCCAGAAAAACGCCCTGGAAGAATTCTACCACTCCGTCAACGGGCTGCAGCAGTCTTTTGGACAGCTGGCTTCCGCCATGTTCTACGGTTACGCCCATCTCCAATACATCGAGGATTCCTGGGGCCGACGCTTTGAATTCATCCCGCAGCGCTATTGGGTGCGGCCGGGAGAGTTGAATCAATGGCAGTTCAACCCCCAGTGCTACATCGGGGTTGATACTGGGGAAAGCGTGGAAGAAGAAACGCTCGTCGTGATGGAGCACCGGTATCCCATCCTGTTCCCGGCTGCCCGCGCCTCCTTTGAGCGCAACCACGCAAAGATAACGTGGGACAACCACATGGACCGCTACGGAAGCGCCCCGGTCATCATCAACGCCCCCAAGGATGCGAGTCCCGCCGTCATGGACGCCATGGAACGGGCCTGCGAACAGCTTAAATCCGGTGCCTCCATCGTGCTGCCTCCTGAAAGCCCCGCCGCCCCCCTCAATGCGTCCAACATCAACGAAAACTATTTTCTCTCGCGCATCAACATGGCCGACAAAGACCAGGTGCGTTTTGTGATGGCCGGAACCCTGACCGTCCTGAACGAATCCGGTTCCGGCACGCTGGCCGGGTCCGCCCATACGGACAGCTGGAATGCGGTGGTCTCCGCCGTCTGCTCCAAAGTGGCGGAAGCGTTCAACACCGCCATCAGCCCGCTTATATTGGGAGACGGCGAACCGCTGGCCCGCCTCCACATCACCTTTGACACTGTCCAGACGCCATTGCAGAAGGCCGAGGAAATCGCCGCCCTTGCGGACGGAGGCGTCCGTCCGGAGAAAACCGAAATCGAAGAAAAGATCGGCATGTCGATCGAGGACTCGAGGGAACCCGTGTCGGCGACGTCGGCAACCAACAGGGAGTCGGGAGCCTCCCTCATTCCGCCCGACGCCTACGAACAGCTGCAGCAGATGATTTACGCCGGCCTCATGAAAGGATTTACCGATGATCAGTTCCAGACAAATAAATGACCTGTCCAGGCCCGCCAACGGCTGGTTCCACGTTGAAAAAAGCGGGGACCATGACGTCGACTACGGCGAAGGCCCCGCCGTGCTGCGCATCGACGAGCAGGCGATCAGGGATATGGTGGACGACTTCAACGCCCGCACCTTTGACGGCCCAGGCATGCTCATCGACGGCGACCACCTGAGCCACGACCTTTCCCGCGATACGCGGGCGCTCGGATGGCTCAAAAAACTGGACACCTACCGAGACCCTTCCGGCACGCTGGAACTATACGGGTTCGTTGAATGGACGCCGCGCGGACTGAAGATGCTGGAGGACAAAGAATACACGCAATCCTCCACGGAATACGGCGACGGGATGTCCTTCAAAGACGGCGTTTACCGCCCGTCACGGCTGACCGGATTCGCCCTGACCAACCGCCCCCGGATCAAGGGCAAGCGGCCGCTGGTCAATCGACAGACTTCCCCCGACTCCAACTACGAGTCCGGGGGCGACACCAAAAGCCCCGAAGAGGGGGAAACAACCCAGAACACCAATATGGACAACGATGATAGAGAATATCCGTCCAAGGAAATGGACAAGGCCCAGCGGGCCCTGTTTGATTCCCTGCTTGACAAGCTGGATGTCGAATTTGACGGCACCGACGACATGAGCAGGGCTATCCTCGGACGCCTTGACGAACTGCTCTCGCTGGAAAAGCGTGAGAAAGACCACGTGAACGCCGAAGTGGACGACGCCGTCAGCACGTACGAAAACGCGCTGGACGAAGAAGAACGCAAGGAATTCACGGAAGAACGCCGGGAAGAGCTGAAAAACTCTCTCCGGGAAAGCCCCGCCGCGCTGGACGCCTTTGTCAGGGCGCTCAACCGCCAGACTCAACCCAGTAACAAAGAGGAGACGGAGAAGAAAGAGCCGCCGAAAAGGCAGCCCCTGAACCGCCGCGTTACTCTGACGCCTCCCAATCCGTTCCGCAAGAAGGAATCCATCGACGGATTCCAGAACCGCGTGAACGAACTGATGAAGGGAGGCATGGAACGCTACGAAGCCTTCCAGAAAGCCACTGAGGAAGGATACATCGTCACCTCCGAACGATAACCATCAACCTGATCACAACCAATGCCATCAATCAATATCACCCAAACGGACGCCGAGGTCTACTTCAACGCGCCGGAAGGCGTTGACCTGTCCACGCTGGAAGGATCCGTCGTATCGCTGACCGGGAACCCGGCTATCCCAGAGCTTGTCGGCAACCCGCTGACGGCTCTTCCCACGCAGACGCAGCTGCTCGGACTTGTCACGCAAATCCAACCCGACCGGGGCACCTGCTGCGCCGTTCTGGTCGGCATGTATGCCGGACTGGTCAAGGCGTCTCTTGCCGAGACTCCCGGATCCATCAGCGTAGGGACGCCTGTGACTGTTACAGCTAACGGGACCTGGAAGGCCGCCGCCAGCGGCGACACCGTCTATGCCCGTGTCATTCATGAACCGTGGGAACCGGGAAAAATAGAAATCGGGTTCGTCGCTCCATACCAGGTTGCGGCCGCTTGACCATCACCTCTAACCATTAGAAAGACCAACAACAAGGGCTAATCTATTTTATTCAGCTGTTCAGTTTACCGATGTCCTGACCGCCTTTTCCGTGGGAGCGGGGAATACGGAACGGGACTCCATGATCAACCGCATCGCTCCGCTCGTCCCGGTATACGATATTTCCTTCCAGTATATGGTATGGGATAAGCCAGCCGCGTTTACGGTGGAACCCATCCAGGTGGCGCCCGGTGAACCTCCCCGCCAGACTTCCATGCTCGGACGGACCGAAACCGATACCCTGCAGGGGTACGCGCTTACGGATCCGATTCCCGATATTATGCTGGGGGTCAACAGGGAAAAGGCGCAGGCGATTCTGCTCGCCCATGCCCGCTTCCTGGAATCGAAATTCGTCACATCTTACGAATACCAGCGCGCCAAGCTCATCGAGAGCCAGGTTCCGGCAGCGTCCGGTTATGGAGATTGGGACAATGCGCAGAAAAATCCGCTGACGGATTTGGACAACGCGATCCGCACCATCAATGCCACTGCCGGGAAAATGCCGAATACGATTGTCTTCGGCGCCAATGCCTGGGCCCGGCTTCGGTCGAACCCGCTGGCAAGGCAGGTAGTGTCGTACAACAGTGTCGGCCTGTTCGACGAAGATTTGCTGAACAGATCGCTGTATACGCGGATGAAGGAAGTCTACGTCAACAACATGCCTTTCTACGACCCCTCCGGTCAAGGGAAGACAATGATGGAAGACGACGTCTACATCCTCTACAAAGAAGATTCTCCGACGCAGTTTGACGCCTCGGCTATCAAGACCTTCGGGCTGAACGGACAGTTCCGCCGGGAAGTAACGACGGAATACTTCCCGACCAACAAGGAAACGAAGGTAACCAACCGGGTTTACTCGCTGACCAAGCTGACCAACCCCGGCGCGATTATCCGCATCAACACGGCGTCCGCCGATTAACCCCAACGCCCGCCTCCATCATGTCCGCCTTTCCCGCCTGGTCCACAATCTCCACGGATGAAGCCGACCGCCTTCTTGGACTCAATACCATGGAGCGCAACGCCCTGGTGCAGGCCGGGGAGCAGCGCAGCCTGGACTATCAGGGCGTCATGATGGAGGCGGTCAACGATGTCTGCATGACCATCCGCGGGGCGCTGGCCAACAACCTCGCCCTGCGGCAATCGCTCCAAAACAGCGGCATGTACGACATTCCGCAGAGCATGCGCGCCCTGGCATGGCCGATGATCATCCGGCAGCTCTACCTGCGCTACCAGCTCAACCTGACCGAAACGCGCCAGAAAGCCGCCGAATCGGCCGACGCGATGCTGGCTCTCTATGCCCGGGGAGACATGCTGCCGGAAAGCGTGGACGGATCCGCCCCCGCGGACCCCGCCTACATGATGCCGCGCTACACGCGCCGGCCCTGGTTCAACCCGATGCGAAGCACCTACCGATGATGACCGCCGCCCAGAGAGAGATGATCTCCAACGACTACGCCGAGCGCGCCTTTTTCGTGTCCGGCGTGGAACCCGGCGTCATCCTGTCCGATTTCGAGGACAAGGCCGCGAAAGTCGCGTCCGGCGCCTTGAGCTACGAGGAAGCGCAGCAGGCCATCCGCAAAACCCTGCGCCAGCAGGGCTACCGTCCCCCGGCGACGGGTCAGGGAGGCATTCGGGATTTGTCCTCCTGGGTCCGCATCCAGGTCGTGATGGAAACCAACGCGGCCATGGCCCACGGATACCGGAACTGGTACAACTGGACACAGGATGAAGACACGGCCGCCTTCAAATTTTACCGCTCCCAGGGCCGGGAAGACCCGCGCTATTGGGCCGAGCGCTGGAACCGCGCCAGAGCGGGGCTGGAAGAAGAAGCCACGGAGGCGGTCTCCTCAGGATTCATCCGGGGCGAGACCGTCGGCTATGCCCTGGCGTCCTCCGATATCTGGATCCGTCTGTCGCGGTTCGGCACGCCTTACCCTCCCTTTGATTACTTGTCCGGCATGAACATCGCCCCCATCGGAGCCGAAGAAGCCCGCGCTGCCGGGCTGGACGTTTCCCGCGTCCGTCCCGCTCCGGCCAGCTTCAACGCCACGCTGGAAAGCAATGCCCAGGGTGTGACGGAAGCCAACAAGAAGAAGATCCGCGGCATCCTGAAAGACGCCCTGCGCGTCAACAACGAAAACGACGGCAATACCACCTTTGTCTATACCGACCCCAACGGCACGCGGCCTTACACGGACGCGGAACTGGCGGAACTCCTGTCCGGGGATTTCCCGGAAGAGATTCCCTTGCGGCAGGCTCATGCCTTCCGCCTGGCGGCAGCCGGGGGAGCGGTGGCCGGAACGCTGGCATCCCTCTACCTGGACCGCCTGCTGGACCGCCTGTTCTCCGAGCCGGAAGGCGTCTGGTTCGCCCGCCCCGCGGATGTGGCTGCCGCGTCGTCCCGCCAGTTCATCCCCGTCTCCCGGAAGGAAGAGGGGGAATTCACCTGGCGCCTTGCCTCCGGGCACGTCAAAAAAGTGGAAGACGTCGCCGGAGCTCTCCGCGTGGAACTGACAACCCCTTACGTTTTGCCCGTCAAATGGCTGTAACCGTCCATATCGACCAGACCGCGATTGACCGGGCGTTTGCCGAGATGGAGCCGTCCGCATCCCGGCACAAAACGGCCATCCGCAAAGCGGGCGTCGCCCTCAGCCTGCTTATCCAGGAAACGCTGCGCCAGCAGGGCAAGGACTACTACGACGGCGCGGCGGACGCCACCGCCATGGAAGAAACCGCCGAGGGCGTCAGCGTCTCCATCGCCTGGCGCGGCATCGGCCTGCACTGGCTCGGCACGCAGGGCTATCTGGGCGGCCCGCTCCGGCCCACCGGGCGCACCTCGGAAATCACGGGGCAGCCGATCCAAAACCTCGCGATTCCCACCATCAACGCCCCGCGCGGGCATGGAGGGGCCCGGAGCATTTACAGCGCCGGATTCCGCAAAGACGATTTGCAATTCATTCCCTCCAAAAACGGAGGACGCAACGGCAATGTGACCGGCGTCCTCATCCTCAAGACGGCGCAGTCGTCCACCGGAAAGAAAGCGGCCCGGAAGCTGTTCCGCAAAGGCGCCAGAACCGGGGACGTCCTCTACGTGCTGTGCCGCGAAGTCACGATCCCGCCCACGCCGGGGATTCTCCCGACGCTGGACCGGATGGCGCAGCGCGCCGCGGAAACCTACCTCGCCAACATCGGAAACGAATCATGATCCCCTCCCTTGACCAAACCATGTGCCGGCGCATCATTGATCGCCTGCAGAGCCTCGGAACATTGGACTGCCATATCTTTGAGCGGCCCTTTGACCCCCAGTACGCCGCCAATGACATCATCATGTCGGCGATGGGCAACAACGGCGTGGTGCTGGTGTGTCCGGGAGACGCGGACGAATACCAGGACGGGCACGGGCAGACGGAAGCGCCGACCATGTGGCGGCAGTATTTCATCATTGCCGCCGTCTACCACAACGCGGCCCTGTTCCCCCCGGAATGCCTGACGCCCGACTACTATCTGCGGGCGGTAGGCGACGAAATTGAAGAAGCCCTGTGGAACTGGAACCCTTTTCCTTTTGCCGCGCCCGCGATGATGAAACCGAAAATCAAAGGCCGTTTTTCCTCTTCCGCCGTCATCGACGGCGAGAAGCGGCAAATGAACGTTTTGACCGTGGATTACCGCGTCCCGGTCAATATTAACATCAGAAACAACCCGCAATTCCAATGAGCAGAAGAGCACCAAAGAAGAAACAGGACGCCAGGCAAGTCCCGGCGGAACCCGAATCAGCCGGGGAATCTCCGGATCAAACGCCGGCAACGCCCGGCAAGAAGGCCGTCCGGGTCATTCGCACCCGTGCGGAACTGGACGGGGGGCTGGTCATCAGCCTCTCCATGAAAACCGATACTCCGGAACTTCCCGCGCCCGTCGCGGAAGCTCTGCAAACCCTCAACCTTGTTGACATCAAATGAGCAAAGCAACTGCCGCCAATACCGAACCGGACAAAAAGACGGAGCAGGCCGCCGTCATCGACACGAACATCCTCATTCTCGCCAAAGAAGTGCGCATAGGGCGTTCAACGTTCTTGAAAGGAGCGCATATTCGTGTTACGAAAGAACTCGCCAATAAACTGGAAGCCGACGGCAAGGCATCCATCATCTACTAACCATTTCAAGCATCAGGGCTACTACATACGACCCCACTTTTAGCAACCGAAACGTGACGCCGCAGATTACCGGCGTTCTGGCTATTTTCCTTCCCGACGGGATCAAGGTGACCGAGGACGAGGGAGCTTCTTACGTCACCGGGCCGGACCAGTTTCCGACGCCTCCGACATCTCCGCCGACGGATCCGAACGCCGGGCCCGAAGCGCCCTGGGTGAGCTTCGGGCTGCTGGGTGCGTTCCAGTCCGTCGCCACGCAAGTCGAAGGGGAAGTGACGCGCTTTTACGGCGGCGCGCTGGGCTACCGCCAGCAGCGCAAGAACACGACGACCGGCAAGCGGATGACCTTTACCACGCCGGACATGTCCCCCGAATGGTTCCAGCTGTCTTTCGCTCTGGGAGCGCCTCCCGCCAATGGAGAGGAATCGACCACCGTCGGACATGGCGGCGACAACAAGATAGAGGGGTATCTTCGCTTTTGGTATCAGAATGACGTCGGCACGATCTATCTGGTCGGAACGGCGCATGGCGCGTTGCGCCTCCTTCAGGATCCGGAACATACCACGGCGATCGCTTCACCCCAGTTCGAGTTCGAGATGGATTACCGCGGCAAGTACCAGTTCACGCCTTCCAATGTGCAGGACGTGACGCCGACGCCGGGTTCCTGACGTGTTTCACCAGGGGGCGGATGACGCCCCCGCATCCTTGTTTTTTTCAGGCAGCAGGCAGGCAAATATGATATCAGGACCGTCACGGGGCTGAACCAGTCCCTGGTCGTCCGCGTCGTGGATTTCCATGGTGACCCCGTCGATATGAGCGGCGTCACCCTGCGCGGAGCCGTCCGCCTCAAGACGGGCGTGACGGAGTTCGGCTTTTCCCGAGACGACGAGGGCAACGGCGTGATTTCCTGGGAGTCGGTGCCTGCGGGCATGTGGTCCTATGACGTCTTCATGGACGACGGAAGCGAAGAAAGCCCCCTTCTCTACGGTTGCTTTGTTTCTTCGGGCCGGGTAACGCCGGACTTGCCCGGCGAGCAGCAGGCCGTGGCGGGCGCGGTCGTCGTGCAGCTGCCGGAAGGAAGCGGCTGCGTGCAGGTAGTGCTTGATAATGCGTCCAGCGCCGCCTGGTACGCGGAACAGGCCAAGAAGTACGCGGAGAATTTTAGCCTGTCCGTCGACGAAGTCATCACTGGGGAACCGGGAACGCCCGCCGCCGCGGAAGCCGTCAAAGGGGAGGCTGCCGGATCCTATAAGCTCTCCTTCACCATTCCCCGCGGGGATGTCGGTCCCGAAGGGCCGGCAGGCCCGCAGGGAGAACGGGGCGAAACCGGCCCCGAAGGGCCGCAGGGCCCCCGCGGCGAAACCGGGGAACGGGGGCCGCAGGGCGAAACGGGCGAACAGGGCCCGAAGGGAGATACGGGCCCGGCCGGCCCGCAAGGTCCCGAAGGCCCGCAGGGGCCGGAAGGTCCGGTGGGGCCCCAGGGACCTCAAGGGGAAAAGGGAGATCCCGGCGACGTCAATACGGAAGAATCGTATACGTGGAGCCAGCCCCAGGCGTTTTCAAGCGCCATCAACGCCAATGGAGGCGTCAACATCCCGCTGGCCGTGGGAGCGCCGACCAATGAATCCGGCGTCAACCGCCTGTATGCCGCGGGCATGGGAGGCGCAGCCAATGCTTATGCGGCGGCGGCTTTCCTGAATACGGACTCGCTGACAACTACCGGCACGGCAACGGTGACTAAAACGGTTCCCTACCAGATGGCCAGAATAGGCATTCCTGCGGGCGCTCACACGACCATTCAGGCTCCCTTTGAAGGCCCCAGTTCCCAATGGAATTATTCTTCATGGGCCGGCTTTTCATTTGTCTGGCGGGCCACGGCCGCGGCGAAGATAACGATGGGCATTGGACGGGGGGCGAAAACAATCAGGGCGGACCTTACCACCGACTCCTACACGATTATTCCGGGCAATGACCTGGCATTTAATTCCGGGGAGATTCTGGACATCACCTTTGACAACGTGCGCGATACGGCTCGCAACGGCTATACGGTGCGGGTGCGGGAAATTTATGCGCTGACGTCCGCCGATGGATGGCAGGTCAAGACGACGACCAGCTTTATCCCGGCGACGCAAAACGAGCCCGTCCCGTGGACGGTCTGCAAGATTATTTACCAGCAGCAGACGGTTGCCAACAGCAGCGTTTATGAAAACCTGGGAGGCCTCTGGCTGCTGGTCACCGGAGGTCAGGGGTATAATCTGTATCAAATTGCCACCTGCCGGGGCGTCTCCAATTTTGAGACCGGCGTCGGCATTTCCAGGTGGGTGACGGATGTGATCAACACCACCAGCGGCACGGCTTCCGTTTATGCAGGGCCCGGGGAATATGCCTACTACCAGCCGGGCAATGTGAACCCCCTCTTTTACGGGTTGGATGCGATAGGAACGAATGCCGTTGAATCCGAGGCAACCGCCGCTTTTGAAGATATTAACGTGCCGATAGAATGAACAACGCAGAAATACAAATACAGTTCCCGAAACCCGGTCAATGGGATGAATTCGGCCTGGTGGCCATTTACCAGGACGCGGAAGGGTACACGCGGGCAGACATCTATACAGCGGACGAGATTCCAGCGGAGCAGGCTCCGGCCATGCAGGCGGTAGTGTCCGCGCTGGTGGGATTGTCGGAGCCGTGGCAGGCCTCCCAGGTTTGGGCGCGGCTGAAAGAGTTTTACGTTCCGGAGGTGGATGACCCGATGCGGACGACGGAAACCGTGGATTTGACCGTGGAGGCCGTCAATCCCCAGGGAGGGCGCAGGGTGTTCACTTCCCGCGACTACCCGGCTTTTGTGATCACGGATCCCGCCGCCGTGGACTTTTTCAAATACTTCACAAAGCAAAACCATGAGTAAGTTAAGTGACGAGCAAAAGAAATCTGCTCTTTTGGAGTGGATAGAACAAAAAAATAACAAAGACAATGACTAACAACAACCAATGTAATCATGCCGAGGCAATAGCCAAGGATTTTTATGCGGTAGTTTCCGAGGATAACGGCGGCGGCTGGAAGCCCTGGGAAGAATTAACCGAGCCACAGCGGGCAGCGTTTGTGCGATTGGCGCAGCAAGCCCTTCCCATTATCGGCAGGCATGCGCTGGGGGATGTCCGCAACTACCTTTTAGGGCAGGCCAAGACCTCCACCGGTTGGAAAAAATGGCTTTACTGGGCCGGGGTAGGAATCGCAGGGATCGTCCTTGGTGCCCTGGGAATGTCCCTCTCCGGCTGCGGTCATTCCGTGGACGTAACGCCGGACAAGACGGTGGTCTGCAAGGACGGCTCCTGCCTGGTGCTGGAACCGGGGCATATTTCCTATAGTCAAGCCCAGCCGGAAACGGACGTTCCGCCCGTCGTGCAGGTAATTCCCTCCAAGAAGTAACACCATGTGCAAACTCTCCGAAGTACCGGCGCGTTTCATGGATTTTGCCAAGGCGTCACCCGTGTTTGCCTGCGTCATGCTGTCGCTGGTCATTTGCGGCGCGTCCTGCTGGTACATCGGGGATGTCATGGGACACCATAATGACCGGCTGTGTGACCTGATGACCATGCAGACACAGGCCCAGGTCGAGACGGCCAAGGCGATTCAGCTGCTTGCCGTCAGAATTGAGAATATCGAACGGAAGTTGGAAAAATAGGCAACAGTAAAGTTTTTCTTACCAGTTCAATCATATTAACAACCAACCATTAAAGGAGAATATTCATGAAAATAGCCATTGATATTGGCCATGCCAACAACACCGGAGCCCGCGGGAACGGGCTTGAAGAACACGCCGTTGCCGTGACGATCGCCGAATGCCTCGCCCCCATGCTTCAGAAACTGGGCGCCAAGGTGGACGTGATTGACTTTCCTGGCATGAGCAATGCCCAGGATTTGAACGCCACCATTAAGGCCGCCAATGAAGGCGGCTATGACTTCGGCATCTCCCTGCATTGCGACGCTTCCGACAATCCCCAGGCCCATGGGGCCCATGTGTGTTTTTACCCGGGCAGCGTCAAGGGCAGCAGGCTGGCCATATGCATCGCGGAACCTCTTTCCCGCCTGCTTCCCGGCCGGGCCAATACCGTGCAGTCGCGTCCGGGCCTCGCCGTCCTGAAAAGGACCCGCTGCCCGTGGGTGCTGTGCGAATGCGGCTTTATTACCAATCCTGAAAACGCCGCCCTGATGAAGGACCATCCCGGACGCATTGCCGAAGCCATTGCCGAAGGGGTTAAGGACTACCTCAACCAGTAACCGCCCATGACCTACCAGGCCCCCTACGCAGCCCGCTACGTTTCCGCCGCCGGCAACCAGATCCAGCTTCTCAACCTCTGGGACGATACGCCGGAGCCGCCCCGTTTCGGCGGTTCCATGGAAGCGTTTGAAACGTCGCTGGTAGACGGTCCCAGGGCGTTCGCGCAGGGGCTTGGGAGCGCCGTGGAGCAGCGCACCGTCGCGTTTTATCGCTGGTTCGTCGATTATCAGGACATGGCCACCTATCAGGAGAACATGGCTCTGTGGCTGGCCAGCAACCAGAACGGCTATCTGTACCTGCAATTCGCCGAACAGCCGCAATGGCGGTTTGCCGCCGTGATCACCGGCTACCAGTTTGAAACCGAAAACTTCGTCCCGCCTCCGTCTCCCGAGGACGGCTATCTGTGCCTGCTGGTCACGCTGACCATGACCGTCACCGACAGGACCCCGGACAATTCCAACTGGGTTTTTGACGTGACGCCCGCTTCCGTGTCCGCGCCCGCGTCGGGAGGCCAGTATACTTTTTCTGTCGCGTCTTATTTCAGCCAGGGAAACGGGCAGAACACCGTCGGGCAGGGGTGGCAGGCCGTGCCGGGCGACGGCGTCACCGTATCCAACGTCGTCAACGGAAACAACGGATCTTTCCGCGCCACGGTATCAACCAATGAAACCACAGAAGAACGGAGCCTCTATGTCACCGTCATCCAGGACGGAACCGGATTGTCCAAACTGGCGGAAATCATTCAGGAAGCCAATGCGCCTCAGGAAAAAACGGTCGGTTCCCCCATCTTCATGCAGGGAAATTCTTCCGCGATTGCGGCCCTGGGAAAAATGAACTGGCAGCAGTTCCGGTTAAGCTGGGGGGAACAGATGGCCGAGATTCCTCCATCCCCCGTTTCCATCAAGTCCGTGACCGTTCCGCGCGGCAATTCCAATGAGATCAATACCACGCTTTCTATTTACGCCCTCAACGAGGACGGATCCGGGACGACCCTTCTCGGGACAAGCGCTGCGGCCGTCAATATGGGAGACAGCGAAGGAGCGTGGAGGGCGACTTTCGCATTTGAGACTCCGGTACAGGTAAATCCCAACCAGAAGCTTATCTTCCAGCCCGGAACGGCGATTTACACCAGTATCGAGACCGTCACTCCCTATGAATGGGGCGGCCTCTCTTTCCGGCCTTATCCGGAAGCCATCACCGTTACCGACCACATGGCAGCCATGTCTCTGGATATTGAATACATCGGATAGCAGCATCTTCCCAAACATAACATCATGAACGAACAACAAGAACACGGAATAGAACGGCTTTTCATTGAATTCGCCGAAGAATGCAACAAGAACCCGAATCTGAAACAGGCCGCGCAGGAGATGCGTGAAGGCGTCTTTGAGGCTGCGGAATCCGCCGGCGTCAATCCTTCCCATGCCTTCGGCGTCATCATCCGCGATATGATGATGCTGGAATTCCTGCAGAAACGCGTCGAAGAATCCCGGACGGCGCTCACGTCCGGGAATTTGCCCGCTTTCGTCGTCGAAGAAGTCCGCGCTCAACGATAACACTCTACCATCCAGACCACCATGGCCACCAAGAAAGAAATCGAAATCAAGCTCAAGTCCACGCTGGACGGAAAAGGCGTGGAAGAAGCGAAACAGAAAATTGACTCCCTGAACAAGTCTACGGAGCAGCTGGATAAAGACAGCCAGCAGGCAACCCGGAGCGTGAAGAATATGGGGCAGGGAGCCTTGCAGGCTGCCTACTTTTTTGACGACTTGCAATACGGCATCAGGGGTATCATGAACAATATTCCTGGGCTTGTGATGGGCTTCGGAGGCGGGGCAGGGCTGGCCGGGGCCATCTCCATTGCCACCCTTGCCGGAGCGAAGCTTTACGAGTGGATGGGCAAGACGGAAGACAAGTCGGCGGATCTTGCCAAAAAAATGAAGGAGCAGAGCAAAGAGATTGCCGAATCATATCGGGAGTCTCTTCGGGCAAGTTATCAGGCTTTGCAGGAATTCAACCAGCAAGAACGCACCAAAACCGTTAATGAAGAGTATCAAAACTATGTAAAGGGTATTACCCGTGAATTTGAATATCAAACGGAAGAACTTGAAAAACAAATTCGCCTGAGACGGGAGGAAGCGGCCCGTAAGAAAGGAATTGATACACGTCAGGCGGAGCTTGACCGCGTCAATTTGGAGGTAGACTACCAGGAAGGAAGAATCTCCAAGAGGCAGCGCGATTATGGTCTGATGATGGTTGATCAAAATCTGGACCAGAAAATCCGCCAACGTGATTTAAGTGTGGAACAGGCGAATTATATGGATATGGGGAAACAGCTTGCGGAGGCAGTCAAGGCCAGAGATGCGGCCGAAGCTCATGCTTTTGATATGCAGTTTAAACAAGGGAACCTTCCTTCTCTTCAAAATGTTCTTAGACTTTTGCAGCAGCAAGCCAGAGCTCAACGAGAAATTGACGAGATAAACGGGAAATTGCCGGAAATACAAGAGGCAATACAACGAAGAGAAATAGGCGTAAAATACGCCCCTAATGCTACCCGACGAGAGGATGCTCAACAATATTTAAGACAAGCCCAAGAGGAAAACCAACGCCTTTTGTCTGCTCGTGCAACAGCGCAAAAAGAACTCAATGAGGCTAAAACCGGATTGGGGAAATTTCAAAATTCATTGAGATCTGGCGGCGTAAATCTTGAACTAGACTATGGACAAGGAACAGATATAAACAGTCGATTTAAACAGGCCGAAACTGCGGTAGAAGAATTTAAAAATAATACGGAGGCCGCGAAAAAACAGTTTGATGATTTAACTAAAAAGGCCGGTTCATTAGGTGATGCTATGGCTTCTGCGGAGGCGTCCATAAAAGACATGGAACAAACCGAAGCCCTACAAAATCAAATAGACGCCGGCAAGGTCAAATCATTTAACTTGCAAAGAGACAGGGAAGAAGCCGAGGAAGCCCGAAGAAATGAAGAGAAAATAAAGAAGGCTCGTGAACAGGCCGAAAGGGAGGCGAAAAAGCAGACTGCCGAGAGGCAGCAGGCAATGATCCGCGGCATTACCCTTGAAGGTGTTCCCGAACATCCTACCGCCCAGCAACGCCCCCGGATTTCTGCCGCCCGCGAAGCCTTGAACGAAGGGAAGAAACGCCTTGCGGAAAGCATTTCGGAAACAGATACAGAAATAGATCCAAGCGAACTTCTGGGAACGTTTGACGCTATGGGAAACGTATTGAGAGAAAGCGGACAATACACTAAAAAATTGATGGATTATTTGGAAACCATAGCAACGGCGCAGGTCGCTAAACTAAATGCCGTTCAAGCCGATACAAAAAAATATACAGAAGCTAAATTTGAGGAAATCTTGAAAAAAGTACAGAAGAGTGAAGGAAGGTTGAGAACTGGAATAAACAGGCTTGCCGGAAGCTATTAACAGCTTTTAGGCTTGCGCCATAGCCAGTTTATAGCACCATATCGGTATGACTAAATATTACGTCGCTTCTAATTCAAATAATGCCGAGGGGCCTTACTCTTTTGAAGAACTTCAAGCCTTGTACAAGGAAGGGATAATCTTCTCAGAAACGCTTGTTTGTCCTGAAGGAGGGCAAGAGTGGCTATCGTTTGGAAGTGTTTATCATCTTACCAAAAATACCAACAGAAAATCAGATAAAAAAGAAACGGAGAGCAACCAAAAGAAGAGCTTTATTGAATCTATCTTAGAGATTCCAGAAAAAGATCCTTGTTGGAAAGAAAGTCAAGAAGGGATTGAGCAAGAGCCTCTAAAAATCACAGTAGAGGGGTTATTCTGTGTAGTCGGGGCAATGGCTTTACTTGCTGGGATTATCCTTCTTTTAGTTTATATGTCCGAAAGCTTTAACCAACCGTCATTAGGTTTCATCTATTTGCTATCAGGAGCCTTCTCCTGCCTCGTCTGCTTCTGGTTTGCGAAGGTTCTGACATTGCTTCAAAAGATCGCCGACAAGAAATAAATAAACCACTAACCATTTTACAAGCAGCAGGAACCACGACATCACCATCAATGATTTGCTGGATCTCAAGCCGTCCAGCCTGACCCACGACCAGCAAAGTTTTGCCGCCTCCACCATTACCGCGGTTTATCCTGTCCGAACGCTGGACGAGGTCTTGCCCTTCCAGCAATTCGATACCGTCACTATCTCCCAAAACGGGAACACCATTCTTGCGGGCCTCGTTTCCAGCATCGAAAAGACCTATAGCGGTTCATCCCGTGCCTGGAAAATCGTCTTTTCCGACCCCTGGTATTACCTGGACAACTGCTTTGCCCTTGATTCCAACTGGAAGCCGGTCTTTTCCATGTGGAATAAAGTCAGCGGAGGGGGAGGCATCGTCCCCAAAATAAGCATTTCCTCCGCCCTTTCCCGGGTGCTGAATCTGGCCAAACACCACCCCGCGGACTACGAACTGCGGATCAGCAGCGACAACATGCTGATCCCGTGGAATGCCTCATGCGATACGCTGGGCAGCCTTCTTCAATCCATCCGCCGCTGGTCGCCCCGCATGGCCACGTACTACGACTACAGCGGAACGCGCCCCAAGCTGATCATCACGGACTATGACGTCCTGACGCCTATCTCCCTGCCATTGCAGCCGACGACGACAATCAAGTCCATGGATGTATCCCTGGTCCCCCGGGCCGACCTCGTGCCTCCCTGCGTGGCGATTGTCGCCGAAACCACCGGAAGCAACGGCTATCGCGTCTCTTATCTGTCCAAATACCCGGAAGACGGAGACCCGACCTTGCCGCATTCCATCGTTTACCGAACGTCCGTAGACTTCTATTATTCTAAGTATAATTCTACAGGAGAACCGGTAGAAGATCCTCAACCGGTACAGGGAACCAGGGCCGGCAGCCTGTCCTACCAGCGCATGAAAGTGACGGGGACCCGGATTGACCAGAACGACATGATCAACAGTTTCTGGAAAAATCATTTCCCCTGGATGAAAGACGTTGGAGCCATTGCGGCCTATGACCCAACACCGGACATCACCGGGAAGCCCTGGGACGGAACGGAGGAAGACAAGCCGAAAGGCTATAATACCACGGCCACGGGCTATGAACTAACGGATGGGCAAATTCATACCAAATCCATCAGGCCGCAGTGGTGCAATGCCACCATCAAGCAGCGTCTCGCCATCCCGGAAAGCGCCCCTGCCAAGTGGCGGGAGAAATTCAAGAATGTGGGGACCTTGCAGGGGGTTCCCTGCTTTTGGGAAGAATTCTCGGTGGATCTGGTCACCATGGACCGCCCCTTTGCGAGCTACCCCATCGACGGCATCTACAACGGGGATCAGCCCTCCAACGGGCCGGAAGAAGGGGAATCGCCGGAACCGTCGGAAGGAGTGCCCTATGGGGACATTGCCAAAACGGTGTGGGAATCCATGCAGGAATTGCCCTGGGACGGCTCTATATCCTTTGTCGCGCTGGGGGATGCTCAAACGCAGCAATACATGGGCCGCCGCGTCTCGCTGCTGGGAGGAAATCCCGCATGGCAGAATATCAACACCATGATCCAGACGGTGAACCGCGACCTGCAGACCAACGTCATTACGTTGTCCTACGGCGCGCCGGAACAACTGGGAATTGAAGAATGGGTAGAATTGAAGCGCGTGAATGCCACATCACGCAGATCCTCCACGCTGGAAAACATGCAGGGCGCACCGGAATCGACGGAATACGCCTTTGACCCCAAGCCGGAATCCCCTACCATCAGCCAGCACATCACGACGGCGACGGGGGAAGCCACGCCCGCGCCGGAATACGGCTTCCAGGTGCGGGTGCAGAAAGATACTGAGGGAGCCATCACCGGGGCGCAAATCAAGCCCGGCGCGATCTACCTGAACGGAAATCTGCTCGGCAAATACCCGCAGGGGGGCAGTTCCGGTTCCTCGTGGGTGCAGCTCACCCAAACCAGCGGGGAAGTATGGCTCAACGTTCACTTTGACCAGGACGCCAAATTGACGGGCGTTGACATCTCCGGCATTCCGGGGACGGTGTACCCAATCAGGCTTGCCGAAGAAAAACCGGGCGTTAACTTCGACTATTCCTTCCTGATTGCCGACATCGAAGATGACCAGGTGACGCAATACGCCCTGGGCATGATACAGATCCCGGTCTTCGGAGGAACCTTCTACCCCTACGGACCAGCATAACCAGACAACATCATGATCAGAATTTACCTATTCACCTATGCCGGCGACGCCGATGAAGCTCTCGTCTGCGTCCGGTGCGCTGCGGCGGCCCTCCCGGAAGCCGTCATCACGGTGGCGGACGATGAATCCACTCCCATTGCTGAACGCGCCAGAACCGCCCTTGTTGAAGCCGGGGCGCGGTATTGTCAAACCCGCTGGCCAAGGAACGGCAACCTGCGCGGGCCGGAATGCGTCCGTGGCATCATTTCCACGCTGGCCGGGGAAGCGGAGGACGATGACGTCATCGTCAAAATCGACTCCGATACGCTCCTGTTGTCGGGGGACTGGGTCCGAGACATGCAGCGCCATGGGCTGGCGCTCCACGCCTCCGGCTACCAGGTCCCCAGCCATCCTTCCGAACGCTCTGCCTATGGGCCGTGTTACGCCATCAGCGGACAGGCAGCCAGACTGGCGGCGAAGGAGCTGGAACAGGCTGACCTTCCTCCGCTCGCGCCGGAAGACCTCACCATCTGCCGGGCGGTTCAGAATCACTTCCCCACGGAACAAATCCGCCTTGATGAACCCTGGACGCCCTTTTACCGGGAAGGGAAATGGACGGCCTGGAACTGGTTCAGCATTGCCGTGACTCCGAAGAAATACGCGGATTTCTGGATGGTTACCTTCGGCAACCCGCGCCCAACAAACATCCCGAAATCCGAGCGGGCCCGCGCAATGGACGCCCTGTTCCGCTACCGTTTCCCGCAAAACGAAGACGGATCATCTTGTTGACGTCAACAACATGATCAGGGCAGGGAAGGAGGCTAACGGGCCACGCCGACTGCGATCTTGCTCATGGCCGCCTGGACGTCCGCAGAATCCGGACGGAAATAGACCCGTTCAATTTCTTCGGAATCGTGTCCGACGATGAAGCGGCATAAATCCGGGGACACCCCGGACAGGCGCAGGACGGTCACGGCGGTCGCCCGGAGGCTGTGGAAGCTCTTTTCCGAAAGCCGATGACGGTCGCCTCTTACTTCACCGGGTATTTCGCGGATGATTCCGTACGTTTTCAAGAGTGTGGTGAACTCCGTGGAAAGCTTGTCGGAACGCCCGCCCGCATGGGCATGGCGAAGCGCTGCCAAAGGGAACACGTAATCGTTCACCCGGTTGAGCAGACGCCTTTCCAACACCTCTTTCAAGGGCTGGATGATCGGCTTGTTCATGCGGCGCCGGCTCTTCTGCGTGGTCATGAACAGGAAGGAGTTCTTCAAGTCAATCTGCTCCCATTTCAGCGTCGCCAGGTCTCCGAGGCGCTGGCCTCCGGTGTAGAGGCACACCCGCACCAGATCCGGCCATTCGTCAGGAAAGCATTCAATGATGGTATTCACTTCCTCCATCGTGAACGCGCCGCGCAGCTGCTTTTCCGCCTGGTGGTCCGACCGGGAAGGCATGACGCCACGGAACGGATTCCGGGAAAGGATCTCCCGGTCTACAGCGGTATTGAACGCCGTGGAAAGCGTGGACACGTAGCGGATGACGGTGCCTGCGGAAACGCGCTCTAATTCAGTTTCTACAAAATCTTTAGCCATGCCTTTATTCAAGGCGGCCAGGGGCATATTCCTCCGGTCCCCCAGGAAAGCCAGCAGCCGGCGGACGGCCATTCCATCCCGCTCATAGGCCCGCTTCTTGTTTTTCCGTCCGTCCAGCCAGTCAAACAGGAACCGGCTCACCGTCATGCCGTTCATGGTGGCTTTCAGCACGCCCGCTTGATCTCCGGCAATGGCCTTCACCTTGTCCAGGTCAAAAACCCCATAGCGGGCTTCCTTCTCCATCTCCTGGGCGACGAGACGAGCCCGGGCTTCATTTTGCGACATGACCGATTTCTTATTCGCTCCCGGGAGAAGCGCCCTGGGAACCACGTCGATTCCGGTTGTCTTCCGCAGCTCTTTTCCGTCCAGAGACCGGAAGACGGCCACCCATTTATTGTTGCGTTTGATGATGCCTGCCATAGTGCTGTACAGTCCTTAGACAATGTACAGTCGCATGTACAGGGTACTTTTTTCTGTCAGGTGCTTTCAGGTGCGCTCAAAACTGCGCAAAACGTAGGAAAATCAAGGCCCATTCCGTCGTGTGCTGACGAAAATTGGCATCGCGTACGGGA
>ENA-UOJE01000789-UOJE01000789.1-human-gut-metagenome-genome-assembly--contig:-C23-NODE-789-length-32774-cov-13.558452_pt1 | contig 32774 bp, 35 predicted proteins | sample MGYA00242341_ERZ723888 | MGnify/ENA metagenome assembly ERZ723888 | reverse complement strand
CGGGCTCGAGCTTGCCGCCGGGGAATTCCCACTGCAGGGCGCGCGCCTTGCCCTCCGGGCGGCGACAGAGCAGGACGGTCTGCCCGCGCGTCAGCATGGCTGCGGCGACCTCGAGCGGCGCAGGCCGCCAGGCCTCGATCAGGTCACGGTGCGTCGGCACGAGGTCCGCCGTGCGCAGCTCCTCCGGCGTAAAAAAGCGCAGCGTGCAGGACTCCCGGCTGCAGTGCAGCTCCGGCTCCTGCGGAAGCTGCGCGCGGAACAGGACGATGACCATGCGCCAGACCGTCCCGTCCTGATAGCTGGCGATGCGGTCGGCATCGTCCACGACACGCACCCGCGTAAAGGCCGCCTCCGGCAGGCGCAGGCCCGTCTCCTCGAACAGCTCCCGCGCAATGCCGTGCGCCTCACTCTCCCCGCGGCGCAGCCGCCCGCCGGCCAGGCCCCATGCGCCGCAGTCCCAGCGCTGCTCCAGCAGGAGCCGCCCGCGGCATTCGAGCAGGACGTTCGTTCCCATGCGCGTCGGACTGTTCGGCCTCGGCGCGGCAGGATCATGCAGATAATACGCTGCAACCGGCATGGTCATCCCCTCCTTACGCGGCATAGAGCCGGGATACGATCCACGAGACGAGCCTGCACGGCAGGAGCCTGCCCAGCAGGACTGCCGCACTGTACTGTGGTCCAATGGCATACAGCGGCTTCGTCCGGCGGCGGAGCGCCACGCGGCAAAGGAAGGCCGCGGCTTTCTCCGGCGGCATGCCGGTCTGCTCGTCATGCTCCATACGAGAGACGGAACGGCTGATGCGCCCGCCGTACTCAGCGTCGCCCCGAACGTTTTTCTCGCGCGCCGCCGTGAAGCCGGTCTTCAGATCGCCGGGCATCACGGCGCAGACGTCGATGCCGAACGGCGCGACCTCGCAGCGCAGCGCACTGCTGTAGGCATTGATCGCCGCCTTTGCCGCAGAATAATACGCCTGAAACGGGATGGCGACGGGCGCGGCGACGCTGCTGACATGGACGATCCGCCCGCCGCCCGCGCGGCGCATGCGCGGCAGAACGGCATGGTTCACATTGACGACGCCGAAGAAATCGACGTCGAACAGACGGCGTGCCTCCTCGGGCGTGGTGCACTCCACTGCGCCCGAGATACCGAAGCCCGCGTTGTTCACCACAAGGTCGATCCGTTCGGCCTCCGCCTCGATGGCGGCGACCGTCCGCTCCACAGCGTCCGCGTCCGTGATATCGCAGGCCAGCGACGTCACGCCGGGCACCGGCGCACCGTGCCGCGACAGGGCATACACCCGAAGGCCCTTTTCCGCCAACGTCTGCGCCGCGGCAAGGCCCAGGCCGGAGGTCCCTCCGGTCACAATTGCAGTTTTCATAGGATCCTCTCCGGAAAAAATGGGGCCGCTGCACGCGGCAGCAGCCCCGGTATGAATGCATGCTCAGGCCTTCAGCTCGATATTCTCCTCCAGCCACTGCTGCATGGCGGCGCGGCCCTCGTCCGACATGGGGAAGGTCCGCTCCTGTTCCATTTCGCTGAGCTCATAGCACAGCTCGCCGTGCCACAGCTCGGCGTGGATGGAGCTGGCAGCCAGATCGACCTCCTTCGGCGTGGCCATCACGACCGTCGGGGCGATGCGGAAGCGGAGCAGGCCGCAGCTGCCGGTAAAGATGTTGTTGTTCTCAAACGTGTGAAGCGTTGGAAGGAAGATCTCCATCAGTCTTTCATCAGCTCTTCCATCTCACCGATGAGCTCGCCGAACAGGCTCAGGGCCTCTTCGACCGGCTTCGTGGTGCTCATGTCCACGCCTGCGCCCTTCAGCAGGTCGATCGGGCTCTTGCTGCAGCCGCCGGACAGGAAGCCGATGTAGTCCTTCACAGCAGGCGCGCCCTCACGCAGGATGCGGCGGGACAGCGCGATGGCTGCAGCATAGCCGGTGGCATACTGGAAGACGTAGTAGTTGTAGTAGAAATGCGGGATGCGCATCCACTCGGTGTCGATCTCGTGGTCGAGCACGATGTTCTCGCCGAAGTACAGGCGATTCAGGCGGCGATACTCGGCATTGAGCACCTCGGGCGTGAGGCTCGTGCCCTCCTGCGCCATGCGGCCGACGTTCAGCTCGAATTCGGCGAACATGGTCTGGCGGTACAGCGTCGTGCGGAACTGCTCGAGGAAGTGGTTGATGAGGTAGGCGCGTTCCTTCTTATCCGTCGTCTTGCCGAGGAGGTACTCCATGAGCAGGGCCTCGTTGCAGGTGGAGGCGACCTCCGCCACGAAGATCACATAATCGGCATCGAGCGGGTTCTGGTTGTGGTTGGAGAGATAGGAATGCATGGCATGGCCCATCTCATGAGCCAGCGTGAACTGGCTGTCGAGCGTGCCGGTGTAGTTCAGCAGAACATACGGATGGACGCGCGCGCCTGCGGAATATGCGCCGGAGCGCTTGCCCGCGTTTTCATAGACGTCGATCCAACGGTTATCGAAGCCCTGCTGCAGCACTTTGCGGTAGTCCTCGCCGAGCGGAGCCAACGCGTCGTAAACGGTCTTCTTGGCCTCTTCGATGGGTGTGCGGCCGCTCACGCCCTCAATGAGCGGGCAGTACAGGTCGTACATATGCAGCTCGTCCACGCCGAGGAGCTTTTTGCGCAGATCGACATAGCGGTACATCTTGTCCAGATTCTGGTGGACGGCCTCAATGAGGTTCGTGTAGACGCTCGTCGGGACGTTTGTGACATCGAGAGAAGCCTCCATGGCAGAGCCGTACTTGCGGGCCTGCGCGAAGAACTGCAGCTGTTTGACCTGAGAGGCCAGCACGGCGGCGATGGTGTTGCCGAAGCTGCCGTAGGTGTGATAGAGATTCTCAAAGGCGCTCTTGCGCAGCGCGCGGTCGCCGGACTCCATGTAGGAGATATAGGTGCCGTGGGACAGCGGATGCTTGTTGCCCTCGCCATCCGTGCAGTCCGGGAACTTCATATCGGCATCCGTCAGGAGACCATAGATATTGTCCGGAGCCTGGGCCATTTCGCCCGCGGCGGCCAGCAGCTTTTCCTCGGCCGGGCTGAGCACATGGGCACGGCGGCGGCGGATATCCAGAAGATAGCGGCGATAGCGCTCCAGCTCCGGGCAGGCGGTGAAGAAGCCCTCAAACGTCTCGTCCGGGATGGCCATGAGCTCCGGCGTGGCAAAGCTGCCCGCTGCGTTCAGCTCGACAAAGCTGCTCATGAGGCGGCCGGTCATCGCCTGATACTTGGCAACGCGCACATCCTCATCCGCGCGGCGCATGGCGTAATTCGCGAGGTCGCTCGCAAGGACCTCGATCTCCTCCTCCATCTGCGCATAGGCAAGCAGCATCTGTGCGGATTCGCCCAGATGGCCCGCGAACGCAGCGATCTTGGGAATATAGCCCCTCGCCTTTTCAAGGCCGGCTTCCCAAAGCTCATCGGTTGCGTAAATATCTTCGATCGCCCATTTGTCCTGCTGTGCAAGCTCAGCACGTTCCGGGATCTTTTTGGTTTCTGCCATAGTGATTCATAACCTCCATATCAATATTTCGGTGTTCTTTGGTTATCATATCATATCAGTCCCGGATTCTCAACCATATTTCCGGGCGAAAGCACGAAAAACTGCCATGCCGTTTTCCGGGCATGGCAGTTTTTCGATATAAGCCGATAAGACCGGATAGCCGAAATCAGCTCTCGCGGATCTCGAGGACCTCCATCGGGCAGGCCTTGACACAGATGCCGCAGGCGATGCACTTCGAGGCGGCGGGCGCACCGGCAACCTGCAGCATCACGCCGAACGGGCAGGCCTCCACGCACTTGCCGCAGCCAACGCAGAGCTTCTTATTGACCATGTACACGCCGGTCTTCGGATTCTGGGTGATCGCACCGTGCTCACAGGCCGCAGCACACTTGCCGCACTGGACGCAGGTCATCGGGCGGACCTTGCCGTTGCGCTCAACGATCTTCAGGCAGGCCTTGTCCTGATGGAACTCTTTATAAAATGCGGTCGAGCAGGCGCGGACGCACTCCAGACATGCCATGCACGGAACATCCTTCTTGACGAAAAGTTTCTTCATGTCAGCTTCCCCTTCGGTTGGTGATATGTTGTTTCATTTCTCCGTCTCTGCGGACGGGCCAAAGCAAAAAGTTTGGCGTACCATCCCATTATACAAGGCAATGCAAAAAGAATCAATCCCAATTTTACGTTTTCGACAAATTTCCCTGCGTAGGCCATGCAAAGCCGGGCAAACTAAGCGGGACAATCATAATATCAGGAGGATCTTGATCAATGAAACGAACCAAAGCTCTGCTCTTTCTGACGCTCGCCCTATGCGCCGCGCTGCTCACGGGCTGCCGCAGCAATGTCCCGAACACGACAGACGGCCGCGTGGACGGCACGGAGCCATCCGCCCTCATCCCGACGGCAGCCTCGGAAATCATGACGGAGCCGTCCGCCGCAACAGAAGACAGCCGTGCAGAGTCCGAAAGCGGCATGACGGAGGCTTCTGAAGGCACCACAAATGCCGCAAATGCGCGCAGCAGACGATAAGAGCATGGGAACCGCCTCCTGCCCGGAAGCGGTTCCCAAATTTAACGGAGTCCGTGATCCCCGATCTGTTTTCCGGCGCCGTTTTTCTCTCCTGCTCAACCATTTCTCTGCTCGAATTATACCGCAAATCGCCTGCGGTCATGACCGATTTGTGCCGGTCTGCGGGCATGAAAAAAAGACAAGCCTGCAGGCTTGTCTTTTTTGTACCATAACGCTGAGATCAGATGGCGCGCTCAACCTTGTTGGAGCGGAGGCATCTCGTACAGACGTAAACATGGCGGGGAGCGCCGTCAACGATAGCCTTGACGCGCTTCACGTTCGGCTTCCACGCACGGTTGGAACGTCTGTGGGAGTGAGAAACCTTGATGCCAAACGTGACACCCTTGCCGCAAAAATCGCACTTTGCCAATTGCTGCACCTCCAATCATCGCAAAATCACGCTCTAGATCGCGCTAAAAGACGCCTATACATAATAGCAAAGAAATCGCAAGAATGCAAGGGGAAAATCGAAAAAATGCAAAAATTTTTTCCTTTTGGCGGTTTTCCCGAATTTGCTCGAAAAAAGCGCAAAAACGGTTGCCAAACCTACCGAAAAACGTTATAATAACGATATTATCTCCGGGCCTGTACGCCCGGTGCAGGAGGATCGCAGTCATGCCCATGAATTCCTACAGCGTTCGGCTGAAGCAGGTCGTGGAGGAATTTAACCTCATCGTCGCCCGTGAATCCAGCGATTACGATCGCATCGATCTCATGGTGGAAGAAGTCATGCGTCCCGGTCTGCCCCTGGCAGGCTTTTTTACGCATTTTGAGCCGCTGCGTCTGCAGGTCATCGGCAATGCCGAGGCAACCTATCTCCACTCGCTCACCCCGGAGCGCCGCGCCGAGACCTTCGACCGGCTGTTCTCCTATCACATCCCCGCCCTTGTCTTTGCGCGCAACATTGAGCCGATGCCCGAGTGCATGCAGATGGCAGAAAAGCACGATATCACCATCCTGCGCTGTCTGGAATCCACGTCCTATGTCGTTTCCAGCCTTATCACCTATCTCAAGAACGCGCTGGCCCCGCGCATTACGCGCCACGGTGTGTTCGTTGAGGTCTACGGCGAGGGCCTGCTGCTCATGGGCGAAAGCGGCATCGGCAAAAGCGAGGCCGCAGCCGAGCTGCTCAAGCGCGGCCACCGCCTGATCGCAGATGACGCCGTGGAAATTCGCAAGGTCGCCGGGAACACGCTGCGCGGCACGTCGCCGGAGCTGATCCGCAACTATATCGAAATCCGCGGCATCGGCGTCATCAACGTGGCAAAGCTGTTCGGCATGGCCGCCATCAAGGACGAATCCACCGTTGACCTCGTCGTGAACATCGTTCCGGTCGGCAATGAGCAGATCTTCGACCGTCTTGGCCTCGAGGAGCAGTATATGGACCTGCTGGGCGTGAAGGTCCCGGCCATTACCATCCCCGTCCGCCCCGGCCGCAACCTCGCCATCATTCTGGAGGTCGCCGCCATGAACAACCGCCAGAAAAAGATGGGCTACAACGCCGCGGCGGAGTTCACGGAGCAGATCAACCGCCATTTCGACGAGACGGCCGGGCAGAGCTTCTAAGGCAACACCGCACAATTGCAGCTTCGGCCTTCGCCGGTTATTTTTCGCCGAACGCTCTCGCTGAATTGGGCGATGCTGCTCTAAATGCTTTTGATATGGACCTCCGCAGGACCTGCGGCGGTCCATTTTTTATGCGCCGCGTTCTGGGGCTTGCTGCGGACGGCAGACTGTGGTATACTATAATGAAATGATTTCTGTTCGCGTCCCGGCGGAAATTCCGCCGGAGGATGGCCCTGTTGTTTTTTGATATTCTGGAGGATATCTCATGGATCTGTTTGACCGTCTTTCCCTCGCGCTGCCCAGGCTCCGCCTGCTGCGTGAGGAGCCGCTTGCGGCGCACACTTCGTTCCGCATCGGCGGCCCCGCCGAGGTGATGGCCTTCCCGTCGTCGCTTGCAGAGCTGCAGGCCCTGCTGCGCCTGAGCGCACAGGAGGGTATCCGCGTGCGTCTGCTCGGCGCAGGCACGAATATTCTGGCGCCGGACGGCGGCGTGCGCGGGCTTGTCATCGTGACGAGCGGCGCGCTGACCGGCCTTTCCATGCCGGATGCAGCGCATATCGAGGCCATGTCCGGCGTTACGATGGCGCGGCTTGCCTGCTTTGCCCGCGACAACGGCCTGACGGGTCTGGAATTTGCCCACGGCATCCCCGGCACCGTCGGCGGCGGCGTCTATATGAACGCCGGAGCCTACGGCGGCGAGATCCGCGCCGTGTGCCGCTGGTCGCAGGAGATGCTGCCGGACGGAACGCTCGTCCGGCGGGAGGGCGTCTCGCAGGGCTTCGGCTACCGCACGAGCGTCTTCCAGCATACGGACGGCGTGATCGTTCGGGCGTGCTTTGCCCTGCAGCCGGGCGACCCCGGCATCATCCGCGAGACGATGCGCGAGCTGATGACGCGCCGCACCGTCTCACAGCCGCTGGACCTGCCTTCGGCCGGGAGCGCCTTCAAACGCCCGCAGGGCGGCTATGCCGCCGCGCTCATCGAGTCTGCCGGGCTGAAGGGCCTGACGGTCGGCGGCGCGCAGGTCTCGGAAAAACACGCGGGCTTTGTTGTCAACCGCGGCGGCGCGACCGCCGCAGACGTGCTGGAGCTGCTCCGTCAGGTGCAGCAGCGCGTTCTGGAGCACAGCGGCATCCGGCTCGAGCCGGAAATTCGCCTTTGGGACTGAGGAACACATGAGCTTTACGATATTTTCCTTCGGCTTTCGCTACGGCGCGCCGGAGGCTGACGAGGTATTCGATCTGCGCTGCCTGAAAAATCCCTATTGGGAGCCGGAGCTGCGTGAACTATGCAGTCAGGACGCCCCTGTGCGTGATTTTATCCTGCACAATGAGCAGAGCCGTACCGTACTGAACTACGCGCTGTCCATGCTGCTCCTGCAGGCGGACCTGTATGCCGAGCGCGGCTGGGGCAACGACATGACCGTCGGCGTCGGCTGCAAGGGCGGCCGTCACCGCTCCGTAGTAGGCGCAGAATTTCTGGCCGCCGGGCTGCGGGAGCATGGCCATACCGTCACGGTCTTCCACCGCGATCTGAGCCGGGAGGGAAACGCATGATCTCCTTTTCCGCCAACGTGAAACGGGAGCTCTGCCGCACGGCGCCGGGCGCAAAATGCTGCGCGCTGGCCGAGATGCTAGGCGCACTCCTGTATGCCAATCATTTCAGTGCTTCGTGCATCCGCATCGTCACGGAGAATCCGGAGTTCGCCGCGCGGCTGCCGCGCCTGCTGCAGCGCGGATTCGGCCTGCGCTTTGACGCGCTGCCGGAGCCGGAGGCGCAGGGTAAGCGCGTGCTCGTGCTGGAGGACCCGGAAAAAATCTCGCATGTTTTCACGCTCTGCGGCTTTTCCGCCGAATCGAGCCTTGCACTGCATGTGAATCTTGCCCTGCTGGAAAATGACTGCTGCCGCCGCGCCTTCCTGCGCGGAGCCTTTCTGGCGGGCGGCTCCGTCACAGACCCTGCCAAGCGCTATCATCTGGAATTCTCCACCTCGCACCGGCGCGTATGCGCCGAGACGGGCACGCTGCTGCTGGAGATGGGCCTGACGCCGAAGCAGACGGAGCGCAAGGGAAGCAGCATTCTTTACTTCAAGCAGAGCGAGACCATCGAGGAGCTGCTGGCCCTGATGGGCGCGCCGGTCAGCGCCATGACCGTCATGCAGGCCAAGATCGAAAAGGACTGGCGCAACGACGCCAACCGCAAGACGAACTGCGACACGGCAAACGTCACCAAGGCCGTGGACGCCGCGCAGGAGCAGCTTGCCGCGCTGCGCACGCTCGAGGCACAGGGCCGGCTGGACTCTCTGCCCGAAAAACTCCTGCAGACGGCCCTGCTGCGCCGCGAGCACCCGGAGGCCACGCTCTCCGAGCTGGCAGAGCTTCACGAGCCGCCCACCAGCAAGTCCACCGTCAACCACCGCATGCGCAAGCTGCTGGCTCTGGCGGCAGAGGGCACGGAGACGACCGAAGAAGGCCCGGCGTGACCGCCGCGCTTTTCCGAGAAAGGAAGGCTGCCTCATGGCATTCGTACATCTTCACGTCCACAGCGAATTCAGTCTGCTCGACGGCGCATGCCGCATCGGCAGGCTTGCTGCGCGCGCCAAAGAGCTGGGCCAGACTGCGCTGGCCATCACCGATCACGGCGTCATGTACGGCGTGATCGACTTTTATCGTGCTGCAAAGGCCGTGGGCATCAAGCCCATCATCGGCTGCGAGGTCTATGTCGCACCGCGCACCATAGCAGACCGCGTCCACGGCGTGGACAATGACGCGCGCCATCTGGTCCTGCTGTGCGAAAACGAAACGGGCTACCGCAATCTGAGCTATCTGGTCTCCATGGGGTTCCTGCAGGGCTTTTACGGCAAGCCCCGCGTAGACCTTGCTCTGCTGCGGCAGCACAGCGAGGGTCTGATCGCTCTGTCGGCCTGTCTGGCAGGCGAGATCCCGCGCAGGCTGCGCGCCGGGGACTATGACGGAGCCAAGGCCTATGCGCTGGAGCTTTCCGGCATTTTCGGCCCGGAGCATTTCTATCTGGAGCTGCAGGACCACGGCATTCCGGAGCAGCGTGAGGTCAACCGCGGCCTGCTGCGCATCGCGCAGGAGACGGGCCTTCCGCTCGTGGCGACGAACGACGCGCATTATCTCACGCGCGAGGACAGTGAGCTGCAGGATGTGCTGCTGTGCATCCAGACCGGCAAGACGCTCGACGACCCGAACCGCATGCGCTTTGAGACGCAGGAGTTCTACCTGAAGTCCGAGGGCGAGATGCGCGCCCTCTTCCCCGCCCTGCCGGAGGCGCTGGAAAACACACAGCGCATTGCCGACCGCTGCAAGGTCGAATTTGAATTCAACCACTATCATCTGCCCGCCTTCACGCCCCCGGACGGGAGCGATTCTCTGACGTATTTCCGCCGCATGTGCGATGAGGGCTTCCGCGAGCGCTACCCGGGTGCCCCTGCGGGCTACCGTGAGCGGCTGGAATACGAGATGTCCGTCGTGGAGAAGATGGGCTATGTCGACTATTACCTCATCGTGGCGGATTTCATCCGCTGGGCAAAGGAGCAGGGCATCCCGGTCGGGCCGGGGCGCGGCTCCGGTGCAGGCTCCATCGCGGCCTACTGCATGCATATCACCGAGATGGATCCCATGCAGTATCACCTCATCTTCGAGCGCTTTCTGAACCCGGAGCGCGTGAGCATGCCGGATTTCGATACGGACTTCTGCCAGCTCCGCCGCGGCGAGGTCATCGACTACGTCATGGGCAAATACGGCAAGGACCATGTGGCACAGATCGTGACGTTCGGCACCATGGCCGCCCGCGCCGCCATCCGCGACGTCGGCCGCGTCATGAACCTGACGTATGCCGAAACGGATGCCGTGGCCAAGCAGATCCCCGCCACGCCGCACATGACGCTCGACGAGGCGCTGCGCATCTCGCCGCAGCTGCGCACAATGGTTGAGAGCGACGAGCGCATCAAAAAGCTCGTCGACACGGCGCGCGGCCTCGAGGGCATGCCCCGCAACACCTCGACGCACGCCGCAGGCGTCGTCATCACGGCAAATCCCGTCAGCGACTATGTGCCGTTGGCGCGCAACGACGAGACCATCGTCACGCAGTTTACCATGACGACCATTGAGGAGCTTGGCCTTCTCAAAATGGACTTTCTCGGCCTGCGCAATCTGACGATCCTCGACGACGCCGCCCGCGCCATCCGCCGCCGCGAGCCGGACTTTGATCTCAAGCGGCTGCCGGACGGCGACGCCGCGACGTTCGCCATGCTGGGCGAGGGCAAGACGGCGGGCGTCTTTCAGCTGGAATCCGCCGGAATCACAGGCGTGTGCGTCAATATGAAGCCGCAGTCCATCGAAGACCTCACCGCCATTGTCGCGCTCTACCGCCCCGGCCCCATGGATTCCATCCCGCGTTTCATCGAAAACAAGTTTCATCCGGAGCGCGTCACCTATCTCTGCCCGCAGCTCGAGCCGATCCTCTCCGTGACCTACGGCTGCATCGTCTATCAGGAGCAGGTCATCGAGATCTTCCGCAAGCTCGGCGGCTACAGCCTCGGGCAGGCAGATAATATGCGCCGCGCCATTTCCAAAAAGAAGGAAAAGGTCATCATCGCCGAGCGGCAGACCTTCGTCCACGGTGACGCCGCGCGCGGCATCCCCGGCGCGATCGCAAACGGCGTGTCTGAGACGGCGGCGGAGGCCATTTACAAGGAAATTCTGGATTTCGCGAACTACGCCTTCAACAAGGCGCACGCCGTGTGCTATGCCAAGGTCACCTATGACACGGCCTATCTCAAGTGCCACTATCCCCGCGAATATATGGCGGCGCTGCTGACATCCGTGCTGGACAACTCCACGAAGACAGCCGGATACATCGCCGACTGCCGCGATATGGGCATCCGCCTGCTGCACCCGGACATCAACGCCTCGGAGGACAAATTCACCGTGGAGCCGGACGGCATCCGCTTCGGCCTCGGGGCCGTGAAGAACATTGGCCGCGGCCTCATCCGGCAGGTCATGGCAGAGCGCGCGGAAAACGGCCGCTTTGTCTCGCTGGAGGACTTTGCCCGCCGTATGCAGGGCTCGGACCTCAACAAGCGCGCCGTGGAGAACCTTATCAAATGCGGCGCGATGGACGGCCTCGGCATGGGCCGTGGGCAGATGCTGGCCATTTACGAAATGGTGCTCGACGCCGCGGCGGACACCTACCGCCGCAATCTCGAGGGGCAGCTGCAGCTCTTCGGCCCGGAGGACGGCGGCATGCCGGAGATCCCCGCGCCGAAGCTCCCCCCGCTGCGCCCGGCGGAGCTCATGCAGATGGAAAAGGAGACGGTCGGCCTCTATCTCTCCGGCCATCCGCTCGACGAATACCGCACGCGGCTGCGCGCGGCGGGCGTCACGCCCGTGCTGCGCATCCTGCAGTCGTTTGAAGAGAACGACGGCTTCTTCCACGACGGCCAGAACGTCCGCATCGCGGGCATGGTCGAGGAGATCCGCCGCAAGACGACCCGCAACGGATCCATGATGGCCTATGTCACGCTGGAGGACGACACGGCGGCGATGGAGCTGCTGACGTTCTCGAACGTGCTCGAACGCAGCGGCAGCCTGCTGACGGAAAACGCCGCCGTCGTGGCGGAGGGCCGCATCTCCGTGCGCGATGAGAAGGCTCCGCAGCTCGTGGTCAACCGCTTTGACCCGCTTGAGTCCTTCACAAAGCAGGCTCCGCCGCCCATGGCCGCCGCGCCGCGCCCCGCTGCGCAGGAGCAGGCGGTCCTGCAGGCCTCGCGGCTGTATCTGCGCCTGCCGTCGGAGCAGTCGCCGCTGTTCGGCAAGGTCCGCGCCACGCTCAACATGTTCCCCGGCAATGTGGCGGCCGTCCTGTATTTTGCGGATACGGGCGTCCGCCGCGGCACACAGTGCGGCCTGCGCGGCGATATGCTGCAGGAGCTGCGCGCCCTGCTCGGTGAGGATTCCGTCGTGCTGAAATGACCCGGCCCGGCCGAAATTTTGCCCACAAAAATGACAGACCCACTACACAATGGTTACGATTTATGTTATAATATTGGATGGAGAATATCGGCGAAAGGAGAACGCACCCGATGAAGAAGAAATGCATCCGCTTCCTTCCCCTGCTGCTGGCCTGCCTGCTGCTCGGCGGGTGCTTTCTGGAGCCCGCAGAGGGACTTTACGCCGTTCCGAAGCAGTCAGAGGAATACTATGACCTGCAGAACGCCATCGAATTGGCCCTGCCGGACGGTGCGGTCTATGCCCCGCCGGTCTCCGGCGATAACCAGCAGGTCGTGCAGATGGTCGACCTCGACGGCGACGGCGAGGACGAAGCTGTCGTCTACTGCAAAACGACCGGCGAGCTTCCGCTCGGCATCTATGTCTTTGACCGGCAAAACGATGCCTTCACGCTGGCTGCATCCGTGCAGGGCGCAGGCAGCGCGTTCCACCATGTCTCCTATGTTGCGTTCGACGACCAGCCGGGCTATGAGCTCGTTGTCGGCCGCCAGATCAGCGATCAGGTCCCGCAGCTCATGAATGTCTATTCCCTGCGCGGCGGCACGCTGACCGAGCTGATGAGCACGGAATACGCCGAATTCGTCACGGCCGATCTGGACGCGGACAGCCGGCAGGAGATCGTTGTGCTGCACAGCGGCGGCGATTCGCAGAACGGTATTGCCGAGCTGTACTGCTGGGCCGGCGGTCAGCTCAAGCGTGAGCGCGAGGTCTCGATGTCTGTGGCTGTCTCGTCCGTCAAGCGCATTCTGACGGGCTATATGTGCCGGAACGTCGCAGCGGTCTTCGTCGCCTCGGAGTACAGCGACGGCAGCCTGATCACAGATATTTTCGTCTTCCGCGACGGGGTGTTCACCAACCTCTCCCGCTCGGAGGACGCCAACACCGACGTGCAGACCCTGCGTGATTACTACATTTACGGCGGCGACATCGACAAGGACGGCCTGATCGAGCTGCCGATGCTCTGCCCCATGCCGTCGCTCGACTATGATGCCAGCTCGCAGGATCAGTACCTTGTCAGCTGGTATAATCTGCAGCTCGACGGTTCCCGGGACGAGAAGCTGCTGACATTCCACTGCCACACGGGCGGCTGGTATCTGCAGATCCCGACGTTGTGGCAGGAGCACCTCGTGCTCACACGCAGCGCCGTGGCAGGCAGCACGCTCGGCTACCGCTTTCTGTGGGAAGCCGGCGGCAGCACCGAGGAGCTTCTGACGATTGCCGCCCTGTCCGCATCGGACCTCAGCGCACTTGGAGACGGCTGGCAGGTCCTGACGCAGAAGGGCGAGACGGTCTATGTCTGCCGTCTGGCACGCCGCGCCGTGGCGCTCGGCATCACGGCCGATGCCATCCGCACGCAATTCCATTTTATTCAGAACGACTGGAAGACCGGCGACGTTACAACGTCCTGACCGATCCCCGTTGCAGTCTCCGCCGCTCGGCGGAAGGCAGGAAAAGGAGAGAAGCATGAAAAAGGTACTGATTCTGGAGGACGAGGTCAGCATCCGCAGCTTCGTCGTCATCAATCTCAAGCGGGCGGGCTATGAGGCCATCGAGGCCGGGACCGGCCGCGAGGCGCTTGAGCGCCTGAAGGAAAACCCGGACACCGGCGTGGCCATTCTGGACATCATGCTGCCGGATATCGACGGCTTCGAGGTCTGCCGCAGCATCCGTGCGACGAACAAGGCCATCGGCATCATCATGCTCACGGCGCGCACGCAGGAAATGGACAAGGTCACGGGCCTTATGACCGGCGCGGACGACTATGTCACCAAGCCCTTCTCCCCCGCCGAGCTGACGGCGCGCATCGACGCGCTCTACCGCCGCATCGGCGGCGCGGCCGAGGCCGATCCCGAAGTCATCGTCCACGAGCCGTTCACGCTCAACCTGCGCAACCGCACGCTCGAAAAGAGCGGCCGCCGCATCAAGCTCACGCAGGTGGAGTTCGCCATTCTGCAGCTGTTCATGCAGAACCCCGGCCGCGCCCTGTCGCGGGAGGACATTCTCACCTCGGTCTGGGGCCGCGATTACGACGGCGAGCTCAAGATCGTGGATGTGAACATCCGCCGCCTGCGCATCAAGATCGAGGATAACACCGCAAACCCGACCTACATCACCACGGTCTGGGGCTACGGCTATAAATGGGGCCTGTAAGCCCGGGAGGAACCGCCATGAAACGAAACAGCGGCCTGCAGAAGCGCTGGCTGCGCAATACGCTGAGCATTCTGTTTGCCATCGTGCTTCTCTGCGTGATCGCGCTTTCGATCATGGTCGCAGCCTATTACTACTCCAGCATGGAGGCCGGGATGGAGGCCAAAGCGCGAACGAGCACGAGCTTTTTCGACAACTACGTCCGCCAGAGCTACAACGAATATTACCAGTCCTGCGCAAAATTCGCCCAGAGCTTTGACTCGAAGGACCAGATGGAGCTGCAGTTCGTCAACACGAACAACCGCATCGTCGCCTCGTCCTACGGCGTGTACTCCGGTATGGCCGGTGTGACGTCCGACATCCGCGAGGCCATTGAGACGAAGGCCATCGCGTCCTACACCGGAACAAATCCCGCGACCGGTGAGCGCATCATGGCAGTCTCCAGCCCGCTCATCTATACGAACGGCGAGGTCATCGGCGTGCTTCGCTATGTCACGAGCCTGCGCCGCGCCGACCGGCAGATCATGCTCTTCAGCCTGTGCGCCGCGCTTGTCGGCCTGATCGTGCTGCTCGTTGTCTATGTCAGCGGCCGCTACTTTGTCAAATCCATCCTTGTCCCGGTGCAGGAGCTGACCGCCACGGCCAAGCGCATCTCCACCGGCAGCTATGGCGTGCAGATCCCGCGGAAGTCCGACGACGAGATCGGCGAGCTGACGGACACCATCAACGAAATGTCTGAAAAGATCAGCCGCGCAGAGAAAATGCAGTCCGAGTTCGTCTCGTCCGTCTCGCATGAGCTGCGCACCCCGCTCACAGCCATCAGCGGCTGGAGCGAAACGCTGCTGTCCGCCGGAGCTGGCGTTGACAGCGCTGAGGCCCGCCGCGGCCTGAGCATCATCCAGCGCGAGGCCGCCCGCCTGACGGACATGGTCGAGGAGCTGCTGGAGTTCACCCGCCTTCAGGACGGCCGCTTTACCCTGAACGTCGTGCCGTGCGACCTGCGCACGGAGTTTGAGGACACCGTATTCATGTACGGCTCCCGGCTGCGGCAGGAGGGCATTGTGCTGGACTATCTGGAAAATGACGACGATATCCCCGAAATCCCCTGTGACCCGGCGCGCATGAAGCAGGTCTTCCTGAATATTCTGGACAATGCCGCCAAGCACGGCGGCGAGGGTGGCAGGATCACGGCCGAGATCTGCCGGGAGAACGCAGACGGGCAGGACTCCGTCGTCATCCGCATCCGCGACTTCGGCCCCGGCATCCCCGAAGAGGAGCTGCCGCTCGTGAAAAAGAAATTCTACAAGGGCGCCTCCAAGGCGCGCGGCAGCGGCATCGGCCTTGCGGTCTGCGAAGAGATCGTTACGATGCACAACGGCGTGCTCGACATCGCCAATGCCGAGGGCGGCGGCGCGGTCGTCACCATCCGGCTCCCCATTGCAGAGCAATAGAAAGGAAACACATGGCAAAAAAGAACACACAGCAGCCGCAGGAACAATTCAAGACCATGATCGGCGGGCAGGCCCTCATCGAGGGCATTATGATGCTCGGCCCGGAGAAATCCGCCGTTGTCGTCCGCACGAAGGACGGCCTGCAGCGCAAGGTCGAGCCGCGGAAGCTCTCGCAGAAGTGGTCGCCGAAGAAGCTGCCGTTCATCCGCGGCATCTTCAATTTCTGCACATCCATGAAGACCGGCGTTTCCGCCCTCATGTATTCCGCGGATTTCTTTGCGGAGGAGGACGAGGACGAAAAAGGCAAGGAGCCCGGCCGTTTTGAGGCCTGGCTGGAAAAGCGCCTGTCCTCCGAGAAGGCGCAGAACGCGCTCATCACGTTCTCCGTCGTGCTCGGACTGGCGTTCTCCATCGCGCTGTTCTTCGTGCTGCCGTCGCTGCTCGGCTCGTTTCTGAACCGCTTTGTCACCACGAATGAGATCGTGCGCAACCTGCTCGAGGGCCTGCTGCGCATCGTGATCTTCCTTGCTTACATGTTCCTCGTGTCCCGCATGAAGGACATGCGCCGCGTCTTCTCCTATCACGGCGCGGAGCATAAGACCATCCGCTGCTACGAGGCTAAGCTCCCCCTGACGGTCGAAAACGCGCGCAAAATGACCCGCCTGCACCCGCGCTGCGGCACAAGCTTTCTGTTCGTCGTGATGATTGTCTCCATTCTGGTCTTTTCCCTTGCCACGCCGCTGCTGCGGCCGATCACGGCGGGCATCACCTCGCACTGGCTCGAGGCCATCGTGCGCGTGGTGCTGAAGCTCCTGCTCCTGCCGATCGTCGTCGGCATCAGCTATGAATTCAACCGTCTCGTCGGCCGCCATGACAACTGGCTGACGCGCGCGCTGTCCGCTCCCGGCATGTGGCTGCAGTACCTGACGACAAACGAGCCGGATGACTCCATGCTGGAAGTCGGCATCGAGGCGCTGACGCTCGTTCTGCCGGAAAAGGAGGGCGAGGACCGGTGGTAAAGAAATACGCTGAGCTCTATCTCGATGCCCGCCGCGCCCTGCTGCCCACAGAGGGCCAGTTTGCCTCGAACGTCGCGCGGGAGCTCATCTGCGCGGCCTCCGGCAAAACGGCAGAGCAGCTGATCTCGGACCGCGACCTCTACGCCTCTGAGGAGATCTGTGAGCTGGCGCAGTCCTTTGTGCGCCGCCGCGTGGCAGGAGAGCCCATGCCCTACATCCTCGGTGAATGGGACTTCTACGGCATGACGCTCACCGTCACGCCCGACGTGCTCATTCCCCGCGACGACACCATGGCCGTAACGGAGCTTGCCATCAAAAAGGCGCTGTTTCTCGAGCAGAATCCGCGCATTCTGGATCTGTGCACCGGCTCCGGCTGCATCGGCCTTGCCATCGCCCGCCGCGTGAAGGACGCGCGCGTGACGCTCGGAGACGTCTCCCCTGCCGCGCTGCGCGTGGCCCGGCAGAACGTCGGCAGCCAGCGCCTGTCCGGCCGTGTGAAGTGCCTGACGATCGACGTCCGGCAGCCCGCGGCCCCGTTTCTCGGCACCTTTGACCTGATCGTCTCGAATCCGCCCTATGTCACAACGGTGGAAATGGAGACGCTCGATCCGTCCGTCCGCGACTACGAGCCGCATCTGGCGCTCTGGGGCGGCGACGACGGGCTGGATTTTTACCGCGCCATCGTGCGCAACTTCACCCCCGCGCTCAACCCCGGCGGCTGGCTGTGCTTTGAATTCGGCATGGGCCAGGACGCCGCCGTGTGCGACCTGCTGCGCCGCGCAGGCTATGAGATCGCGGAGCTGAAAAAAGACACCGCAGACATCACCCGGGCCGTTCTCGCCCGGAAGAGAGAGGAAGGCTGACTATGGCACAGAAAAAGCCCGCCTACGAGGCCCCCGCGCCCGCAGACGACAAGAAAAAAGCGCTGGAGACCGCGCTGCACCAGATCGAGAAAAACTATGGCAAGGGCGCCGTCATGCGTCTGGGCGACCGTCCGGAGATGAACGTGGATGCCATTCCCACCGGTTCCCTTGCACTGGACGCCGCCCTCGGCATCGGCGGCCTGCCCCGCGGCCGTATCGTCGAGATCTACGGTCCGGAATCCTCCGGTAAGACGACGCTTGCCCTGCACGTTTTGGCGGAGGCACAGAAGCGCGGCGGCGAGGTTGCCTTTGTGGATGCCGAGCACGCGCTCGATCCCGTTTATGCGGCCGCCATCGGCGTGGACATTGACTCCATGCTCGTTTCCCAGCCGGACACCGGCGAACAGGCTCTCGATATCACGGATGCCCTCGTCCGCTCCGGCGCCATTGACGTCGTCGTCGTCGACTCTGTCGCTGCTCTGACGCCCCGCGCCGAGATCGAGGGCGAGATGGGTGAGGCCTTTGTCGGTCTGCAGGCCCGCCTGATGTCGCAGGCTCTGCGCAAGCTGGCTGGCACCGTCTCCAAGACAAACTGCATCGTCATCTTCATCAACCAGCTGCGTATGAAGATCGGCGTCATGTACGGAAACCCCGAGACCACGACCGGTGGCAACGCCCTGAAGTTCTACTCCTCCGTGCGTCTGGACGTCCGTAAGATCGAGGCCATCAAGAGCGGCACTGAGATCGTCGGCAACCGCACGCGCGTAAAGGTCATCAAGAACAAGTGCGCGCCCCCCTTCCGTGAGGCCGTGTTCGATATCATGTACGGCGAGGGCATCTCCCGCTTCGGTGAGCTGCTGGATATCGCCGTCACGCTGGAACTTGTCAACAAGAGCGGCAGCTGGTTCTCCGTCGGCGACGAGCGCATCGGGCAAGGCCGCGACAATGCCAAGCAGTATATCGCCGATCATCCCGAGCTGGCCGCCGAGCTGGAGGCACGCGTCCGTGCCCACCTGATGGAGGTCCAGAACAGCCGCATCAAGCAGCCCGCCGCCCCCGCCAAGCCCGTGGATGTTTCTGCGGACGACTTTGACGCTGAATAATGCGTCTGCTTGCCATTGAACAGACGCGCTCGCCGCAGGGCAAACTGCGTCTGCGCTTTGACAGCGGCGAAGCCATGCTGGTGCTCCCGGCCGTGGTCGCGGACCTGAGCCTGCGCCCCGGCATGGACATTCCGGACGCCGCACGCGCCTCGCTCGAGGCCGCTGCCGGCTCCGCGTCCGCAAAGGAGCGCGCCGTTCGCATTCTGTCCGCCGCAACGGTCTCCCGCGCCGAGCTGGAGCACCGTCTGCGCCAGAAGGGCGAATCGCCCGAGAACGCCAGGCAGGCCGTCGAATGGCTCGACGGGCTCTCCCTGCTCGATGACGAGGCCGCAGCCCGGCAGATCGTCCGCAGCGGCACGGCAAAGGGCTACGGCGCGGCACGCATCCGGCAGATGCTCTACGCCAAGCACATTCCGCGCGAGCTTTGGGACGAGGCGCTTGCCGCGCTCCCGGAGCAGGACGACGCGATCGACGCATTTTTACAGAAGCGGTTCCGCGGCAGGCAGCCCGACCGCACGGAGATCCGCCGCGCAGCAGACGCGCTGCTGCGCCGCGGCCATGCGTGGGGCGATATCCGCCGCGCACTCGAACGTTACGACCCGGATCTTCCGGAGGAATAAGGAAAGAGGTACAACCCCGATGGGCAAACGAGTGGGAATGATCTCCCTTGGCTGTGCCAAAAATCAGGTCAACGCAGAACAGATGCTCTATCGCCTGCAGCAGGCAGGCTACACCCTGCAGGAGGATGTGGACGGCGCGGATCTCGTGATCGTCAACACCTGCGGCTTTATCGACTCGGCCAAAAGCGAGGCCATCGACAACATTCTCGCCATGGGCGCGCTGAAGCAGGAGGGCCGCATCGGCCGACTGCTCGTGACAGGCTGCCTGTCGCAGCGCTATCAGGACGAGATCCTGCAGGAGATGCCGGAGGTCGACGGCGTGCTCGGCACGGGCAGCTACGACGACATCGTCTCCGTGGCGGACCGCCTGCTGAACGGCGGCGAGACCGTCAGCGAGTTCGGCGACATCGACGCCCCGGCAGACGAGGCCGGGCGCGTGCTCACGACGCCGCAGCACTATGCCTACATCAAGATCGCCGAGGGCTGCAACAATTTCTGCGCCTTCTGCATCATCCCCCATCTGCGCGGGCGCTACCGCAGCCGCGCCGTGGAGGACATCCTGCAGGAGGCCCGCGGCCTTGCGGAGTCCGGCGTCAAGGAGCTGATCGTCGTCGCGCAGGACACGAGCCGCTACGGCACGGACCTGTACGGCGCGCCGCGCCTTCCCCTCCTGCTGCACGAGCTGTGCCGCATTGAGGGCTTCCACTGGATCCGCGTGCACTACCTCTACCCCGATATGATCACGGACGAGCTGCTGGACACGTTCGCGTCCGAGCCGAAGCTCGTCAACTATATGGACATTCCTATCCAGCATGTGAACGACGCGATCCTGCGCCGCATGAACCGCCGCGGGACCCGCGCCGAGCTGGACGAGATGCTTCAGAAGCTCCGCAGCCGCCTGCCCGACGCCGTCATCCGCACGAGCCTCATCACGGGCCTGCCCGGCGAGGGCGAGGCCGAGTTCGAAGAGCTCTGTGCCTGGCTCCGTGAGAACAAGCTCGAGCGCGTCGGCGCGTTCGTGTTCTCCCCTGAGGACGGGACGCCCGCCGCAAAGATGGAGCACGCAGACGAGGAGGTCGCCCAGCGCCGCGCCGAGATCATCGGCGAGTTGCAGTCGCGCATCATGGATGCGTACAACGCAGCCCGCGTCGGGACGGTCATGGAGGTGCTTTGCGAGGGCGAGGAGCCTGAGACGGGCCGCTGCTTCGGCCGGACCTATGCCGACTCGCCCGATATCGACGGTCGCGTACTGTTCTCTGCGGCGCGCAGTGTCTCTCCCGGTGAGTTTGTAATGGTCCGCATCACAGGCGCCGAGGACGGCGACCTGGTCGGTGAAATGGAGGAGAATGCATAATGACGACTGCAACGAAGATCACGCTGTTTCGTGTCGTGATGATCCCGGTTTTTCTGGTCTGTATGTACCTCAGTGAGATCTGGAGCTGGATGCAGATCGTCTCCTGCGTCGTGTTTGCCGTGGCCAGTCTTTCCGATATTCTGGACGGTCAGATCGCGCGCCGCTGCAATCAGGTGACGGACCTCGGCAAGTTCCTTGACCCACTTGCCGATAAGGTGCTTGTCATCGCCGCTATGGCCATGTTCTGCGAATGGGGCATCTATCCTGCCTGGGCACTGATGATCGTTCTGGCGCGCGAATTTGCCGTGACAGGCCTGCGTCTCATCGCCGCCGGAAAGGGCCGCGTCATTGCCGCCGGTTGGTCCGGTAAGGTCAAGACTGCCGTCACCATGACAGGCCTGAGCTTCATGCTCGTCTTCGGCCGCCGCTTTGTGTTCAGCGAGGTGCTCGACTGGGTCGTCGTGGCCGCTATCACCGTCACGACGCTCTATTCCGGCATCGAATACTTCGTCCGGAATCACGACGTGTTCGAGAATACGAAATAACCGTTTCCGACGGAAAAGCTCCCGGTGCAGTATCAAACCGCCCCGGGAGCTTTTTACATCATCCGCAAACAAGCAAAGCCCCGGTGCGATGCACCGGGGCTTCTGCTCGTTATTCTGAAGAGGATCAGCCGTGATAGTTGATAACCTTCTCGAACTTCTCGGCAACAAGGCTCGCGCCGCCGATCAGGCCGCCGTCGATCTCAGGCTGGCTCATCAGCTCGGTCGCGTTCTTGTCGTTCATGCTGCCGCCGTAGAGGATACGGACCTGGTCGGCAGCGTCGCCAAACAGCTCGCGGATCGCAGCGCGGATAGCGGCGATGGTGCGGTTGGCGTCCGTCGCCGTGGCGGTCATGCCGGTGCCAATGGCCCAGATCGGCTCATAGGCGATGACGACATCCGTCACCTTTGCCGGGCTGACGCCGCACAGAGCGGCCTTCGTCTGCATGCAGACGACTTCGTTCGTGATATTGGTCTGCTTCTGCTGCAGGCTCTCACCGACGCAGACGATGGGCTTCAGGCCTTCGGCCAGGACCTTCAGGACCTTCTTGTTGACGGTCTCGTCGGTCTCAGCGAAGTACTGACGGCGCTCGGAATGACCGAGGATGACATACTCGACGCCGAGCTCCTTCAGGCTGGCGATGTTGCACTCGCCGGTGAAAGCGCCCTTGTCCTCAAAATGGACGTTCTGCGCACCGAGCTTGATGTCCGTGCCCTTCAGCTGCGTTGCGGCAGCGAACAGGCTGACGGTCATCGGGCAGACAACGACTTCCGCCTTCGTGCGGACCTGGATCTTCTTCAGGTCTTCGACAAGGGCGACGGTCTCAGCGGGCGTCTTGTTCATTTTCCAGTTGCCCGCGATCATGGGTTTTCTCATGGGGGTCAGATCCTTTCTATGTTGCGCTTGGAATTAATACAGCTTCTTGCGGATTTCGACGTTGCCGGACGGGCACTGGTTCTTGCAGTTGCCGCAGTTGACGCACTTATGCTCGTCTTCTTTCACGCCGCTGACCATCTTCATCGTGGAGCTGCAGCCCAGACGGTTTGAACCGTCCTTGAGCATGGCAATGGAATCGTCATAGGTACGAACGCCGCCGGAGGCCTTGACGCCCATCTCGGGGCCGACGGTCTCGCGCATCAGGCGGACATCCTCGACGGTAGCGCCGCCGGTGGAATAACCGGTGGAGGTCTTCACGAAGGCAGCGCCGGCGAGCTTCGCGACGGTGCAGGCCTTGACCTTCTCTTCGTCGGTCAGGAGGCAGGCCTCGATGATGACCTTGACCTTGGCGCGGCCCTTGACGGCGTTGACAACGCCCTCGATGTCGCGCTTGACAAGCAGCCAGTCGCCGGACTTGATGGCGCCGACATTGATGACCATGTCGATCTCACGAGCGCCCTTGGAGGCGGCGTCGGAGGCCTCGAAGGCCTTCGCCTCGGGGGTGCTGGTGCCGAACGGGAAAGCGATGACGCAGCACGGCGTCACGCCGCTGCCCTCGAGCTGCTGGGCGACATACTGAATGTAGGAGGGGTTCACGCACACGCTGGCGCAGTGATACTTCTTAGCCTCGTCGCAGATCTTGCGGATCTCGTTGACGCTGGCTTCCGGCTTCAGGTAGGTATGGTCAATGTACTTGGCCATGTCTGCCGGGGTATAGCCGTCGCTCGCGGCGGGCGTCTGGGTCTGCGCGCCGTACTTGGAGCAGATCTCCTCCGTTACCTGTCTGATAATTTCATTGATATCCATTGAAAGTCGTTTCCTTTCGTATCGTTTATGCGTTTTTCAGCGCTTCCTCGGCGATCTTCGCCGTGGCCGTCAGGCCAAGGCGCGTTGCGCCTGCGGCAAGCAGTTCTTCTGCCTGCGCGAGCGTCTTGATGCCGCCGTCGATCTTGATGCCGACATTGCGGCCGAGGATCTCGCTGGCAAAGCGGACATCCTCAACGCGGGCGCCGTGGCCGCTGAGCATATTCTGGATCTTCACATAGTTCACGCCGCTGCTGCGCAGCATCTGCAGAACGGCGCGCTTCTCCTCCGGCGTGTAGAGCGCATGCTCGAACACGGCCTTGAGCTGGACCTTGCCGACCGCACAGCGCACGAGCTCATCGAGCTCACGCTGCGCCACATCGAGACGGCCGGACTTGATGGCCAGCACGTTCAGGGCGACGTCGACCTCCGTGGCTCCGTTGGCCATGCACTCGCGCAGCTCCGCCAGCTTGGCGGCCTGCGACATGCAGCCGTGCGGGAACCCGATGGCCGTGCCGACGGCGACGGGGCTGCCGAGCAGGATCTCGCGCGCAGCCGGTACATAGTACGGTGCAACGCAGACCGCTGCGACGGAGTATTTCCGTGCGACGGCACATTCGCGCTCGATGGTCTCAAGCGTCGTGTCGGGGTTGAGAAGAGAGTGCTCCAGATGGGAGATCACGTCCACGCCCGTGACCATGCCGGCATAGGGCGCGTCCGTTACCGTCGGTTCCAGATGGAAATACTGCATGACCTGCTGCTCCACCTGTTTCCGGATCGCTTCGATATCCATATCCATCTCACCTGTTTCGTGGAATGTGGGAATGCGTCACCTCAGTGGTATTCCCGGGTCTCGCCGTCGAGCGTGATGTGGTCGATAACACCGCAGATCGTCAAATCGGCGATGACGGAGCGGCCGAGGAACATGTTCGCCGAGCCGCCCTCGACATTCACAAGGACCGTATCCCCGATCCCGGCGTCCGCCACGTCAAAGGCGATGGCCTGGTTCCCGGTCAGGCTGCCGTTCTCGTCGATATAGTCGATGATCATCAGCTTCTGACCGGTGTAGCAGGCATCCTTCACCGTAGAGACGACGTTCCCGACGACCCTGGCCAGCTTCATCCGAGCTTCGGCAGGATAGCCTCCACGTCATCGTGCGGGGACGGGATGACATGGGTGCCGTACAGCTCACCGACGCGCTTTGCAGCGGTGGCGCCTGCGTCCACAGCAGCCTTGACAGCGCCGACATCGCCGCGGACCATAACGGTCACGAGGCCGGAGCCGATCTTCTGCTCACCGATGAGATGCACATCGGCTGCCTTGACCATAGCATCAGCAGCCTCGACAGCGCCGATGAGGCCGCGGGTCTCGATCATACCAAGAGCGAGTTTCATAGGTTATTCCTCCAGATTATTCTTTAATTCTGACATTGTACGAGTCGATAAAACCGACGATCGCCGAGTCGGCCGCAGGCACCGTCTTGCGGAACATGCGCGCCGCCTCCTTGGAGCCGATCATGAAGACAAAGTCCCCGCGACCGGCCTGCCGGGTCGCGTCGGCAGCCACGATCATCTTCGTTTTTACGCCTTTTTCAATGAGCTGAACAACGAGCAGCGGGATATTTTCCAGCCGCTCCTCCTTCACGCTCGCCACGACGCAGCCGACGACTTCCCCGATATACATAGCTTAACCGATGTTCGGCAGGATGGCTTCCACGTCGTCGTGCGGAGACGGGATGACATGGGTACCGTACAGCTCGCCGACGCGCTTTGCGGCGGTGGCGCCTGCGTCGACAGCGGCCTTGACAGCGCCGACATCGCCGCGGACCATGACGGTCACGAGGCCGGAGCCGATCTGCTGCTCACCGATCAGATGAACGTTTGCTGCCTTGACCATGGCATCGGCTGCTTCGACAGCGCCGATCAGGCCGCGGGTCTCAATCATACCAAGAGCGAGTTTCATAGGTTATTTCCTCCGTAAATCAATTCTGAATAAATCAGCCGAGGGTGGGCAGGATGCTCTCCACGTCGTCGTGCGGGGACGGGATGACATGGGTGCCGTACAGCTCGCCAACGCGCTTCGCGGCGGTAGCGCCTGCATCGACAGCGGCCTTGACAGCGCCGACATCGCCGCGGACCATGACGGTCACGAGGCCGGAGCCGATCTGCTGCTCACCGATCAGATGAACGTTTGCTGCCTTGACCATGGCATCGGCTGCTTCGACAGCGCCGATCAGGCCGCGGGTCTCGATCATGCCTAATGCTTCTTTCATGATAAAAAACCTCCAATGATTGTATATGTGAAAATATTTTTACGCTTAATAAAGGGACTTGACGATATCGGGATGCGGGTGCGGGATCACAACGCTCTCCGACAGCAGGCCCTTGACCTCGGGCATGCCCTCGGCAGCATGGATGGCAGCGCGCACGGCAGCAACGTCGCCCGTCATGGTGATGAAGGACTTGCCGCCCAGGCCGCGGCCGAGACGAACGTCCATCAGGTGGATATCAGCCGCCTTCACGGCTGCATCGGCTGCGACAACGGCTGCGCAGAGGCTGTAGGCCTCCATAACGCCGATGGCAGCGACCTCGCCGATCTCGTTGCAGGCGTTGATGGCGCGGGGCACCTGCTCGTGCACATGGGAGATCACCATGCTGTCGATCAGGCGCTGACCGGCCTCGGCCTTGCCTGCCGCGACGCTTTCGCTGACGGCGGAGACCTCGCCCGTGACGATCACGATGTACTTGCCCGCGCAGACCGGCTGCGCCGTGACAAGCTGGACCGTCGCGGCCTTGAGCATCGCATCGCCGGCGTTGACGCCGAGCGGGATGCTCTGAACTTCAATCATACCCAGTGCATTCATTTGGCAGCCTTCCTTATCTCAATGTAGTCGGCGGTGATGTCCGTCACGACGCCGGAGATGCTGGCATGCATCTTGACGCCGAGCTTCTTCTCCGCGATGTCGGCCACGAGCTGGTTCTTGCGGACCTTATCCCCGACCGCAACAACCGGAACGCTCGGAGCGCCGACGCCCATGCGCAGCGCGATGCGCACGCAGCTCGTCGTCAGGGGCTTTTCCGCCATGGGCGCGGGAACGTCGTATTCCGCGATGCCGAGGCGCTCGATCAGACGCTCGACCGGGACCTTCTTGTTCTCCAGGCCACCGTCCACCGGGCCGTAGACCTCCTTACGGGGGCGAACGCCCTTCGAGGCAATGGCAGATTTGAGCGTCTGCATCACCTGCGAGGGCTTCAGGCCGAAGTTGCAGGCGTAATAGGTGCATAGTCCGCAGTTGCAGCAGGAGAAGATGCCGTTGAATTCGCCCAGCAGATCGCCGCCGCTTGCCAGACTGCGCATGGCCTTATGCGGCTGCACATTCAGGCCGAGCGCGTTGCGCGGGCACATCTGCGTGCACATGGAGCACTGGCAGCAGACCGACATGATGAGCTGCAGATTGAGCTTCGGAGACTTCCGCTCCAGCAGGGGGTGATCCTTCGGGATGGCCAGCAGGCCGCCGGTCGTCTTCGTCACCGGGATGTCCAGCGTGTCGACCACCCGGCCCATGCACGGGCCGCCGATGATGTATTTGCAGTCGCAGGTGGGACCGCCGGCGGCGTCCATGAGCTCCTGCAGGGAGATGCCGACCGGAACGCGGAGCGTGACAGGGTTCTTCACCGCGCCACCGACCGTGACATACTTCTCCGTGACCTTCTTGCCGTCGAGCGCGGCGGCAATATTCGTGAGCGTGCTGACGTTGCACACGACCGCGCCGACATCCAGCGGCAGACCGCCGGTCGGGACGACACGGCCCGTGACCTCGTAGACGATCTGCTGCTCATCGCCCGCAGGATAATAGCCCTGCAGCAGATGCAGCTCCACATCGTCCGCGTCCTTCAGCACTTCCTGCAACGCGGCGACGGCAGCGTGGTAATGCTCCTTCAGGCAGATGACCGCGCGCTTCGCACCGGTGAATTCCTTCACGGCGCGGATGCCGCGCACGACATCGGCTGCGAAATACTGCATGACCTGCTGGTCGACCCGCAGCAGCGGCTCACACTCGGCTCCGTTTGCAAGGACGAATTCGGCCTTGCAATTGATCTTTACATGGGTTGGAAAGCCCGCGCCGCCCGCGCCGAGAATACCGGCGTCGCAGACCAGTTTATTCAGCTCCATCCCGTCCGCCTCAGATGATGCGGAAGTCGCCCTTCAGCACACAGCGTCTTGCGCGCGTAAAGGACTTCGCGCTCGTCAGGCCCTCGCCGGTCGGGGTGGCGATGGTCAGCGTGGTGTAGCCCTCGCCGCCGAAGCCCAGACCGGAGTAGGACGGGGCATTCTTGACGAAGATGGTCGTGTTCATGCGGCGGGCCGCACGGGACATGTTGTGCACGTTGGAGGAATGGATCATCGCGGAGTGCTGGCAGCCATGCTCTGCGCGGAAGGCCTCGTCCAGCGCCTCGTCGAAGTTGTTCACGCGGACCATGCCGAGCACTGGCATGAGCATCTCGACCTCGACAAACGGATGATAGCGGTCGACATCGGCGATGACAAGCACGGGATCGCCGCTGAACTGCACGCCGCTCTCGCGGAGGATGTACGTTGCGTCATGGCCGACAAACTTGCGGTTGATGACATACTTGCCGTCCTTCTGGATGAGCACGGTGCGGACGATCTTGTCGATATCCTCACCGTAGACGCGGTAAGCGCCGCACTTTTCCATCGTGTTCATGAGGGAGTCGGCAATGGAGTTGACCATGAAGACTTCCTTCTCGGCCACGCACAGGACATTATTGTCAAAGCTCGCGCCGTCGACGATGTCCTTGGCAGCCTGCGCGATATCGGCGGTCTCGTCGACGATGACAGGGGGGTTGCCCGGGCCTGCGGCAACGCACTTCTTGCCGGACTTCATGGCCACGCCGACAACGGCCTCGCCGCCGGTGACGGCCAGCATCTTGATGGCCTTGTGGGTCATAATGACCTTCGAGGTATCGAGCGTCGGCTCCTTCGCAGCGGTCATCAGGCCATTCGGGCCGCCCGCCTTCACGATCGCCTCATTGAGCAGCTCCATGGCCTTCTGAGAGGCGCGCTTTGCTGCCGGATGGGGATTATACACCACGGCGTTGCCCGCGGAGATCATGCTGATGGAGTTGTTGATGATGGTGGCGGTGGGATTCGTGGACGGGGTGATGGCGCCGATAACGCCATAGGGGGCCGTCTCAACGAGCGTCAGGCCGTTGTCGCCGCTGAACGCCGTGGGGTGCAGATCCTCAATACCGGGGGTCTTGTTCGCAGCGAGGAGGTTCTTTGCGATCTTATGAGGCACCTTGCCGTAGCCGGTCTCCTCGTGCGCCAGAATGGCAAGCTCTTCGGCATGCTCCCGGGCGCAGACGCGCATGGCCTCGATCAGCTTGCCGCGCTCCTCGAGCGACATGTCCATGAGCTGATGCTGAGCACGGATGGCCGTGTCGATCGCGTCATGCACATCGTCGAACAGGCACTGCACGCCGGTCGGGGCAAACGAGCCCGTCTCAAAGCTGCTGCGTGTCTGCGCGGCAATTTGCTGGATCTGTTCTTTCGTCAATGCCATAACATATCCTCAACTTTCTAATATAGATTCGCGTTTGCTGGTTTTCTGAAATCAACCTCTGCTGAATTTCTCAAAAATCCGGGAGCCGTTGACATCGACCGAATCAATGATGGCAACAATGCTCAGGTCGACGGGCTTGCCCTCTGTCACGGCCGTCTGGCGCGACGAGCTGCCGCTGACGACCATCACGACCTCCCCCTCGCCTGCGCCGACGGCGTCGATGGCGACGAGAAGGCCGCCCTTCTCCTGCCAGGTCTCAATGTCGATGGGCTTGATGAGCTGAAGCTTCAGCCCATTCAGCTTTTCGGCCTTGTTCGTGCTGACGACGGTTCCCTTCACTCTAGCTAGCTGCATGTGTTGTTTCTCCTTCATACCGCAGGATCACATCGGTCGCGGCCAGTGCATCGCGTGCGGCGGGTGTGATGATCGCGCCGCTGCGGCAGCGGATCGTTTTGCTCTCCGTCTTCGCGGCGTCCAGAACATCCGCCTCCGTAACGAGGTCCGTGCCCTCCGGCTCCTGCGGAGCCACGGCGAAATACGGGCAGACCGTAACGGCCATCTGCCGCAGCGTGTCGATGGCCTCAGCGGTATCTGCAAGGAAGGTGTTGCGGCGGAAGCGGGGCGGCTCATAGTCGAGATACACCCGGACATCCTTCTGCCACAGAATAGCGCGCACGAGCAGATGCGACAGCGGGTCGCCGTCATCGCCGGACGCGATGCGGCGCAGCAGCTCGAGCCGCGGCGAGACGAGGATGACCGTTTTGGCCTCCTTCACCCGCTCAAGCAGCCCGCCCGGCTCCAGCTTTCCGGCGTAGAGCAGGGCCTCGTCTGCAAACGTGTTCGTCTCCGGGATGCTCACGGGCGTGTAGGCGACGCCGAACTGCTCGTTCAGCGTCTGCTGCAGCTTTTCCGGGAAGGAGACACTGTCGGCCAGCAGCACGAGCACCTGCTCGGGGTGCTGCCTGCGGCGCTCCTCCTGCGCAATGCGGCGGACGACCTCGGCTACGATCAGCTCTGTTAACTTGTAAAGCTGTGCTCGATCCATAGCTACCTCTTACCCGCAGCCGGTCAGGGCAGGACCTCCATCATCGGGGTCCCGCGCATGGCAATGGCATTGGCCTCATCGGTGTCGATGTGGACCTCCATGTCATGGCCCTTGCCGCTGCGGACGATCACATTCTCAAATACGACGGCGCGCTCGCCCTCGGCGCGCAGGCGGACGGGCTGGCCGTCCCGCAGGCCGAAAAGCGCACACTGCGCCTCGGAAAGATGCAGATGGCGTGCCGCGATGATAACGCCCTCGGAAAGCTCGATCTCACCGGCAGGGCCGACGAGCCTGCAGCCCGGCGTTCCGGCCGTTTTGCCGGACATGCGCACAGGCGCCTTGATGCCGAGCTTGAACGAGTCGGTCATGGCGATCTCCACCTGCGTGGCGCTGCGCTCCGGGCCGAGCACGCGGACCTTGGCAAGCTGACCCTTCGGCCCGACGATGGTCACCTGCTCCGTGCAGGCGTACTGCCCCGGCTGGGACAGCATACGGAACACGGTCAGCTGATGGCCCGGTCCGAACAGGCGCTCGACATCCGCATGGCACAGATGCACATGGCGCGCAGACGATGCGACCGGAACGAAGATCCGGCCCGTTTTGCGGAAGACCTCTTCCGAAGTGGCAAGCTGGACCTTTCTCTGGACCTCAGATTTCTCCATGCCGTGCCTCCTCATTTCTGCACCGTCTTCAGGACGATGCCCTCGTAATATGTCTTGGCAAGGATGGTCTTGACATCATCCAGCGTCGGGCGGACGATGTTTGTCTGCGTGGCGGTGTCCTCCAGTGCATGCTCGGCCAGCACGTCGATGTCTTCCATGCGGAATTTCGTGTCGCAGAGCTTCGGGATCTTCACATCGTCACACAGGCGGCGGACGGCCTCAATGGCCTTCTTTGAGGCCTGATCGACCGAGAGGTTATCGCACTTCTCGCCCATAGCCTGTGCCACGGTGGCAAGGCGGCCCATGCAGTAGGGACGGTTGTACTCCAGCACGCGCGGCAGCAAGATGGCGTTTGCCAGGCCGTGCGGGATGTTGTAGAAGCCGCCGAGCTGATGCGCGATGCCGTGCACGAGGCCGAGGCCTGCATTCGAGAAGGCAAGACCGGCCATGTACTCGGCCCAGCACATATTCGTGCGGGCGTCCATGTTCGAGCCGTCGCGGACTGCGTCGCGCAGCGAGCCGGAGACCAGACGGACCGCCTCAAGAGACAGGGCGTCGGTGTAGGGCGTGTGCGTATTGCAGATGTAGGCCTCAATGGCGTGCGTCAGGGCGTCAATACCGGTGGCAGCCGTCAGAGAAGGCGGCATGCCGACCATGAGCATCGGGTCGTTCAGAGCCAAATGCGCAAGGCAGTTCGTGTCCACCATGAGCATCTTCGTCTTCGTCTCTTCGTCCGTGACGACGTAGGCACGCGTGCACTCGGAGCCGGTGCCGGCCGTCGTGTTGACGGCGATGATCGGCGTACCGCGCTTTTTCGACTTGTTGTAGCCGTTGTAATCCTGAATCTTTCCACCGTTGGCGGACAGGATGCTCACGGCCTTTGCCACATCGATCGGCGAGCCGCCGCCGATGGCGATGATCGCATCGCACTGGTGCTCCTGATAGAAATGCAGCGCGTCATAAACGATCCGGGTCGTGGGGTTCGGCTCCACGCCGTCATAGACCACATACTGGATGTTCGCATTATCGAGAACAGCCGTGACCTTTCCGGCGGTGCCGACCTTGATGAGGCCCTTATCCGTCACAACGAGGACGCACTTCGAACTCAGGCGCTGCAGAAAATGCGGGATCTTGGTGATGCCGTCGCGCCCGATGAGCGTTCTGCGCGGGGCATACAGTTCAACAATGCCTTCATTTCTCATAGTTGCTATCTCCATTTATTTGCCGGGCGTATCGCTCAAAATCGCTCAAGCATACTACGCCCATCTTTACGGCATCTATCATCCCACAAAATTGGCGATCTGTCAATACATCGGCCAGGATTTTTTGTTTTTCGGCGAAATAGCCAAAATCGTTTGGAAATATTTTCACATACCAAGGCCCGATTGCAAAAACCCGCACAGATCTTCCGGTTTCCCTTCCATCCGTGCGGGTTTCAATCGCTCATATTTCGCTCATTCAAACGGCAGTACCGTGCAGGGGATCCCCTGCCGGGCATAAAAATCCAGATACTTCTGCGGTGCGCCGCTCGTTGTGATCATGCGGCAGGTCTTTTCCGGCGGGAAAACGCTGGCAAAGGCGCGGCGGTCGTACTTTGCGCTGTCAGCCAGAATGTAAAACCGGCGCGTCATGCGCGCAAGCTGGGTGTAGAGGCCAATCTGATTCTTGTTGTTCACGGTGTAGCCGCGCTCCAGATCGATGCCGTCGACCGTGATGAAGACCTTGTCAAAGTAAAAGCCGCGCAGCACATGGCTGATGTCCGGGTCCAGCGTCTCAATATAATTCTTCCCTGCGTGGACATCGCCACCCAGCAGCGTCACGGACGCATTCGGGCACTCGGCCAGCTCCAGCACCGCCGTGATGCTCGTCGTGACGACGGTCAGGCGCTCGACGTTCTGGAGCATGGACGCCAGCATATTGCACGTCTTGCCCGCGCCGAGGAACACGGACTCCCCTGCCTTGACCGAGGCAGCTGCCTCCTGCGCGATGCGATATTTCTCCTCATCCGTGTGATTCAGGATCGCCGTTCCCTGCAGATAGCCCTTCGGCTCCTCCTTTTTCGGAAGCTGCAGGCCGCCGTGCGTGCGCTGAGCCAGTCCCTTTTCCTGCAGCAGCTCAAAATCGCGCCGCGTCGTTGCGACGGATGCCCCCGTCAGCGCGCAGGCCTCCGTCAGCGCAAGCGAGCCCTGCTCCTGCAGCCGCTCCAGCAGCCGCCGCTCCCGTTCCCAAGCTTTCATACTGCACCTCCGTAACCAGAACGTTAATTTCGCTCATAAATCGCTCATATGCAGTATAGCACGCCGGAAGGCCGCTGTCAATCCCCATTCCGAAAAGAAAAACAGCGCCGGGCGGCCGAAGGGCCGCCCGGTCAGACTGTCAAGAACCTGCCAAGCCAAAAGTTTCGGAGGGAAGAAAAGCGTGAAAGGAAACCGTCAGGGTGTCCTTTCGCG
>ENA-UOJE01000776-UOJE01000776.1-human-gut-metagenome-genome-assembly--contig:-C23-NODE-776-length-33158-cov-20.906897_pt1 | contig 33158 bp, 20 predicted proteins | sample MGYA00242341_ERZ723888 | MGnify/ENA metagenome assembly ERZ723888 | reverse complement strand
TTTTCGGGAGGGGGAAGACCGTTTTCTTAAAGCGGCGTTTGGGAGGGCGTTATTTCTCCCGTTCTGCGAGGTATTCGTCGAGCGTGATCGGAGACGGGCGTTTGTGGATTTTCTGCCCGAGTTTTTCCCGGACAAGGTAGTAGCTGGCCTGGAGCGTGCGGTTTATCTCGGTCAGCCCCCGGCGCGGCGGGAAGATTTTCATGGTCATCTCCCGGTTCCATTTGCGGGTGAAGAAACTGCTGTAATAGTCGTCCTCGGGATTTACGAGATATTCGATCGTCCCCTCCCATTCGATGCGGTTGAGCAACAGGTTGGGTTCGGATACGTAGAGCATCTTGAACGGCAGCGACTGGTAGGGCAGGTAGTTGAGAAAGACCTCGCCGTAGTTGTTGCGGTAGTTACCCGGCATCCTCTCCTTTTCGTAAAATACGAGTTTGTCTTCGATGAGCAGGATCACCCAGCGGTGCGACTCCTTGGGAAACATCAGTTCGCCGAGCATGCTCGGGGTCTCGACATACCCGCGTTTGCCGACCCGGACCATCTCTTCGATGAACCGGGCGGGATTGTCGGCATGTTCGAGAACCTGGTTGCAGATCACATAATCGAAAGCATCTTTTTCGAACGGGAGTTGCTCGCCGTCGGCTTCGATGAATTGCTGGTGAGGGTAAATCAGGACTTTTCCGCAGCGATGGGTGTCGTCGTGCGGAAACTTGTCGGCTATCACATCGGAACGAAACATCGGATCGTGTCCGGGACCGATTTCGAGTACCTTATCCCTGCGCTTGATGCGGAGATCCTGGCGTCCCAATGGATGACGGGTTATCATAGAGTGAGTTTGATGTGTGTCCCCGCAAATATAGGAAAAAACCTGCGTAAAAAATAAATCGGCTGAATATTTTCGGCCGATTTGTAAACGATTTTGTCCGAATTGCGGGGCTGTTTCCGAAATAGTCGTCTAATGTTCTTTGTTCTTGAGGTTTATGACGTGATTGATCCCCGGAAAATTGCCCGGAATGCTGCGTTGATTTGCTTGGTCGGAGCCGATTTCACAAATGAAGAAATGATCAGGGTATTCGAAACCGAAAGCTTTCCTGTCGGACTGCTGTCTTTCCGGTTCTGTGGGTGAACATTTCCCTTAAAAACTCCGGACCGCAGCCCGGGTTCTCATTATTTCCGCCATCGTTTGAGGCCCGGAAAAAACTGCTGCATGCCTGCAACCGCTTCTTCACGGGTGTAGCTGCTGCCGTCCTCGTGCTTGAACTCTTCGTAGAACTGTGCGCAATGCTGGATCATCTCCTCCATCGTGCAATCCTGCGTGAAGGCTCCGTCCTTGTAGCAATAGACGCAGTAATCGGCGCTTGCCGTTCCGTCGGCTTCCGTGCCGAAATCGGCTGCCGCCTGCAGCGGCAGCCCGCAGCACTGGCAAAAAATCATCTCATCCATCTTCATAGGCTTTTGTTTTGTATCCGCGGCGGACCGTTATTGCCGGGATCGGTTGTTTTTGTGCAGTCCGCCGAAAGGCGGCTCCGTTACAAAGATAACCAATTCCGGGACTCCGGAACTGTCCGGGACCTGAATTTGTTTTCGGCGGTACAAAAAACGACCTCCGGGAGGGGTATCCTGCCGAAGGCCGTTCTGTTCGGAAAATTCGAAATCAGTTGTAATTTTTCGGATTTTCGTCCTGCCATTCGTTCACGCCGTCGCGTATGCGGTTGCGAAAAGTCAGCGTATCCTTGACGACCGTATAGGTATTATCCCCGTTGGCGTACCGGTAGTGGAGGAATATTTTCCGGTTCTGGAGCAGCCTTGCCCGGTTGAAACTGCTGCCGAGGTCCTCGACGGGTTGTGCGGTGTCGGTCGTGGCGACCGTGACGTTGGCTCCGTCGAGCGTCAGCCGCAGCGACCCTTCCTGCGTCCCTTTGAAATTCGTCGTGAGGGCGTCGGGCGCTACGGTCGTGAGCGTGTAAACGCCGTGCGTACCTTCGTCGCTGGGAATCTTCGTGGGATATACCTCGGACGAAAGCACCGTGCCTGCGGCATCTACGACGGAGGTCGTGCCGCCGTGATAATAGTTGCCGAAGAGCATGTTTTCGTAGCGTACGGCGATTACTTCGAACGATTTGGAGAGCAGGATCGTGTCGGCGTCGGCGCTCGTGATGCGGAATCCGAAGGCGTAGTAGGGTTTGTTGCTTGCCTGCGCGTCGGCGAGGAATGCCGCCGAATCGGCCTTGACGGTGATTGTCCCCGTATGACGGCCTCGTGAAACGGTCATTTTTTCCTCCTGGCTCACCCGGAAATATTCGCGCGGCAGGGGTGTCAGTTCCCGGATTCCGCTGGACTTGATCGCTTCGGTGACGTAGCTTTGGCTGACGTTTCCCGATGTCGATGCGCCGCTCATCACCTCGAAGGCGGTGAACGGCTCGGAGGGTTGCCCCAGTTCGTCCAGGCCGTTGTAATGCGCGAGGTTTCCGGTCACCAGTTCATCGTCCAGCAGGTAATAGACCGAACGGTCGCGGTCGTTCGACAGGACCCCGGCCAGCACCGAACCGATCTGGAATTTCATGCCTTCCCCGACCACGAACGTGCGCAGGTCGTATTGGTAGGCGATGTATACGCCGCTGTAATCGTAATCCTTGACGTATTTTTCGTAGCAGCCCGTGAGGACTGCGCTGGCCAGTAATGCAGCAAATATCTTTTTCATAGACAACATGTTTTTCGGATTTATTCCCAGTTGGACCATCCTTCGTTTTGGATGAGGCCTTTCATGCGGATCATTTCCGAGTAGGGAATGGGAACGTACAGCGAGGTGTAATTCCGCTTCTCGACTTCGGCGAACGACGTGCCCGAGCCTGTAATGACGGGTTTGCGGATCGTCTCGTTCAGTTCCGCGACGTTCGACGCCCAGCGGCGCAGGTCGTAGAAACGATGTCCTTCGAAACAGAGTTCGATGCGGCGTTCGTTGCGTACGAGAGTCTCGAAAGCCTCTTTGCCGGCCGCTGCGCATTCGTCGAGATAGGGGTCTGCCGTAGCTCCGACGCCCGGCGTTCCGTCGTTCGTGGGGCGGCTGCGCAGGTAGGCGATCGCCTGTTTGGGCGTGTAGCCGTAGAGGGGCGTCGTGGGGCCTGAAACCCGGTTGGCGGCCTCGGCGAAGGTCAGGCACATCTGTGTCCAGCGGAGGAAAAAGATCGACTTGGGCATCGTCTGTATCTTGTCGTCGGCTTTGTTCCAGCCCAGGTAGACGAATTTGCGGATGTAGTAGTTGGTCATCGTGTTGTTGACGCCGCCCGCTTCGTCGCGTCCGCCGACCTTTGTATCGAAGGTGTACATCACTTCGTTGTTCGTGATGCGCCGGACTTGGGCCCCGTTGTAGAAAATAGTGCTGTAAAACCGCGGGTCCCGGCCGATGTAGGGGTTCTGCGGGTCGTTGTCGGCCGACGGATGGCCCACCGGATAACCGTTGGCGGCGGGAAAGGCGTCGACGAGGTTTTGTGTCGGACCCACGCCGCCCGAGCCGAGGAATCCGTCGGGATAGAACAGGTTCTCCATCGTGCTGCTTTTCGAATAGTCCGACGACCAGATGATCTCGGGGCTGTTCGGGTCGGTCCACGAGAACGATGCCGCCGGGTTGAATCCATGCGCACCGTCCTGGGTGAGTTTGAAATCCATCACTTCGGCAGCATAGCGGGCGGCCTGCTTCCAGCGCTCTTCGTCGTTCGAAGGGTTGAAGGCCGGAGACGCCCATTGCAGGTAGGTCATGGCTTTCATTGCTTTGACTGCCAGGCCGTCGAACCGGAGCCAGCGCACGGCTCCCTCGACGGCAATGTCCCCGGCCAGCCAGTCGCGGTTGGCTGCCGGGAGGTAGTAGAGCGCCGAGTCGCAGTCGCGCAGGATCTGCTCGACGCATTCGTCGTAGGAGGCGCGCGTGAAATCTCCGGCTTCGGCATCGAAAACGTCGATAGGTTCGGTGACGATCGGGAATCCGAGCAGGCGCCCGTCCGTGCCCTTGCCGCCCCATTTGCGGAGCAGGTCCAGTTGATACCATGCCCGGAGCGCATAAGCGTCGCCCTGCAGGGAGCGTTGTACGCGGAGGTTCTGTTCGTTGTCGATCATGTAGCGGGTGTTGAGCCCCAGGAACTTGTCGAGGAACTTGTTGGCGTACATGATGCCTTTGTAGTTGCGTATCCAGTAGGTTTTGAAGGGGTCGCTCGCCGGAGTGCCCGAACCGACGGCGAAACGCCGCATGGCGTTGGTCTGGGCGGTGATGACCACATCGTCGGTCGCCCCGTCGAGGTAGACGTACTCGCCGCCCGAATAGGACGTGGGCAGCAGGGCGTAGCTCTTTTCGACGAATCCCCGGATCATCGAGGGGTAGTCGAGCAGGTTCTGGTCGGTATAGTGGCCGTTCGGCAGCGGGTCGAGGAAATCGGAACAGCCCGCGAACGGCAGTGCGGCAAACAGGACGATCAGGAATCTTTTCATGGTCATGTTCGGTTAAAAGGTGAATTTGAATCCGGCGGTAAAGGTCCGGTAGAGCGGGTAGGTCGAGACGCCTGCATTGATATTCTCGGGGTCGACATCCTTGATGCCGCTGATCGTGCAGAGGTTTGCGCCGCGCAGGAAAATGCGCAGCCCCTTGACGGCGGATTGGCTGCGGAAGCGCACATTATAGCCCAGTTCGATGTTCTGGATTTTGAAAAATCCGCCGTCGCGCAGCCAGAAGTCCGAGCTCTGGAAGTTGTTTGTGGCCTTGATGTAGGTCAGGCGCGGGTAGTCGCCGCCGATGTTGTCGCGGACGAAATTCGAGATGCTGCCGGTGCTCCAGCCGTTCCAGAAATAGCGGTTGGTCATAGCCGTAACGTATCCGGCACGTCCGGTCCCGACGACGGTGAAATCGAAATTGCGGTAGCGCACATTGATGCTCAGCGAGTAGTCTACCTTCGGCGAGGTGTTGCCGATCACGCGCGTGTCGTTGCTGTCGATCAGGTTGTCGCCGTTCAGGTCGGCGTATTTCAGGTCGCCTACTTCGACATTATCGTCGAAAAGCTGCCGGGGCGAGGTCTCGATCTCTTCCCGGGAGGTGAATTTGCCCAGGCAGACATATCCGCGGTAGGCTCCGGTCATCGTACCGGTTACCCGCTGGTAGTCGTAGACAACGTTTTCGTTGTAACGCAGGTACTTGCCCTTCGTGGTCGTAAGGCTTCCGCCGATGGTGTAATGCACGTCGCCGATCCGGTCCGACCAATAGAGCGCCGCCTCCCAGCCCTGGTAGCGGATGCGGTTGTAGTTCTCGTAGGTGTTGATGTCGTCCATGCCGTAGAGGGCGGGCAGCGTGCCGCTCATGTCGGTGATGATGCCGTCGCGCAGGGCGTTGTAATAGCTGGCTTCGACCGAAAGGCGGTTGCCGAACAGCATGGCGTCGATGCCCACGGTGACCTCCTTGCGTTTCTCCCACGTGAGGTCGGGATTGCCCAGCCGTGAGATGGTGTTGACGTAGGACTGGTAACTGTTCGTCGAGCCGATCCACTGGTAGCCGGTGGTATAGGGGCCGAAGTTGATGCCTTTGCTCTTGACGTAGTAATCCTCGTAGAGCTCCTGCGACCCGAAGGTATCGTGGCCGATGATTCCGGCCTGGCCGCGTATTTTCAGGTAGTTAACCCATTTTATGTCCTGCATGAAACCCTCCTCGGAAATCACCCAACCCACTCCGAACGACGGGAAGGTCCCGTAGCGCTTGCCGCGCAGGAACATCGACGACCCGGCGTAGTTGACTACGGCCTGGAACAGGTATTTGTCGCGGAAGGCGTAGTCGAACGTCCCGATGAGCGTCTGCTGGCGTTCGCGGAAACTGTTGCCCGAGCGGTCCACCGATTCGAGGTAGTAGGTTGCCGATGCGCCGACGCGGTGGTTGTCGTTGCGGTATTCGTAGCTCAGTTTCTCATGGAGGTAGAGTCCCTGGTGGGTCCATTTCCCCATGTTCGACTTGCCCGATACCTGCGTGCCTTCGTGCGAGGTCTTGACGCTCTCGCCCGTAGCCGGGTCGTAGATTACGGCCGTGTAGTCGGGATTTTTACCGATGCGGGTCATGTTGAAGAGGTTCAGACCTACGTAGGACTGGAATTTCAGCCCCTTGACCAGCGACCCGAGGTCGTAGGTGAGCGTGGCGTTGACCACGCCCGAACGCCCGCGGTCGGTCGAGAATCCGTTTTCGGTCAGCGAGGCGTAGGGGTTGTTCGGGTAGGTCGAACTGACGCCGTAAATGGTGTTGCCTGTCTCTTCGTCGCGCGAAACGACCAGCGGAAAGGCCAGCGCAGGAACCGTGAGGACTTCGCTGATGGCGTTCTCGAACTCGATCGTCGCGGAACTGCCGTAGCCGTAGCGGGGCTGGCGGCGGAAGGTAAGCCCTCCGGCAAACCCGAAGTCGATGTCGAGGTCTTTCGTGATGGCGGCTTTGAGGTAGGTGCGGACGTTGATGCGGTTGAAATCGGCTTTGCTCCCGACCTTGTAGATGTCGCCCTCGCCCGTATAGCCGATGTAACTGCTGTACTGGAGCTTCTGCGTGCCTCCGTCGATGGATACGTTGGCCTTGTAATAGGGCCTCGTGTCCGAAAACATCATGCTGCGGTAGTCGACGTTCGGATATTGCAGGTCATTGGGGTCCTTGCGGGCATAGGCGGCGATCGCCTCGTCGGAGTAGAGCGGGGTGTAGCCGCTGTTGATGCGCGCCTGGTTGTTGAGCCGGGCGTATTCGACGCCGTCGGCCCATTCGGGAAACCGGTCGACGACGCTGACGCCGCTTTCGAACCCGAATTTGATACTCCGGCCGTGGGTCAGCCCGCGCTTGGTGGTGATGTTCAGGATGCCGTTTGCCGCCCGTGATCCGAACAGCGCCTTGTCGGCCACGTCGCGGATGAGCGTCATGCTTTCGATCTCCTCGGGATCGAGCTGCAACTGGGTCATGTAGACCGGCATGCCGTCGACGACGTATACCGGGGAGAAGCTGCGCGTGTAGAGGACCGTGCGTGCCGTTCCTCCGGCATAGGTTACACCGGGAATACCGGCTTGTTCGCGGACGGCGAGTCCGGCGATGACGCCCGTGAGCGAGTTGCGGAAATCGTTGGTCGGGTATTTGTCGATGTCCTGCTCGTAGTAGGTCGTGGCGTTGCCGGTCGCAACCTCCTTGCGGGTCGTGCGGCCGTAGGGCATGTCGAGTTTCTGGTAGATGCGCATTGCCCGGTCGGCCTTGACGATCGAGTCGGTCCGGAGTGCTTCCACGGTCGTTATGGCCTCGCTGGAATCCGGTCCGTCGTGGCGCGCTGCGCCGTAGACCGTTGCTGTAAAGAGCAGCAACGCCGTGCCCATCAGGTATTTGTAGCTGTTTTTCATAGTCGGTCGGGGTCTACCAAAGTTCATTGTTGACGAAGTTTTGCATCTTGTTGGCCTCTTCGGCGGGGAACGGCAGGTAATACATGGCGTTCTTCCAGTTGGCCTGGCGGTTCGAGGGGATGGCCCGGCGGATGTAGCGGCGTCCCCGGGGGTACTCGGCCGATACGGCTGTTTTCTCGATGTACATGCCCATCAGGGGCTGAGTCATCGTCTGCGGGGCGATCTTCCAGCGCCGGATGTCGTGGTAGTAGTGATGTCCTTCGAAGGCCAGTTCCACGCAGCGCTCATTGCGGATACGCTCGCGCATCGACAGGGCGTCGCCCGTGAATTTGTCGAGTACGTCCGGCATTCCGGCCCGCGACCGGATTTTGTTGACAGCCTCCGTGGCCGTGAGGGCCAGGCCTCCCGCCGTACCGTTCGGGCCATAGGCTTCGTTGACCGCTTCGGCGTAGTTCAGGTAGAGTTCCGCCATGCGGATCAGCGGGTCGGTGTGCTGGTGGGCGGCCGAGGTTCCCAGCGCACCGTTCCACAGTTTATTGACGTAATAGCCCGTGTTGGAGTAGCCTTTCTGGTCGTTCGAACCCCAGGCGATGCCGAACGTGCGGGCGTTGTTGTTGAGCGACGAGGTGGGGTAGGTTCCCGTGGCGGGGTCGTAGTGGATGTTGACGCCCGACGGGCATCCCGCTACGACGCTGCCGTCGTGGAGAATCGTCTTGTCCAGGCGCGGGTCGCGGTTGGTGTAGGGGTCCTGCTCGTTGTAGTGCCCCGCGGCTGCGGCTGCAATGCGGTCGGTTTCGGTCAGGAGCGGATCGCCGTCGAGGGTTTCGAAGCGGTCGACGAAATTCTGCGTCGGGCAGTCGCCGCTGGCATTCGTGTAGTTCGAAACGGGGTAGCCGAAGCAGGCCGACCACGTGGTGGTGTTGATCCTGCTGCTGCCGTAGTTCCAGGCCCAGATGTGTTCGTTGGTGTATTTTGTGCCGTAGAAATTGCTGTTCCATTCCGCAAAGGGAACCAGGTCGTACCCGTATTGATCAGCGATGCGGATGGCTTCGGCGCAGGCTTCGGCGGCGTTCTGCCAGTCGCTCTGGCCGTGAAGGTTGTTCAGCTCGCTGGCGGCGTAAACCAGGCAGCGGGCCTTGAGGGCCTTGGCCGCCACGCCGTTGGGATAAGCCATGTCGCTGCTCGTGAGGTGTCCTTCCGAACCGGGCAGGGCGTCGCGGCGCACTTTCCCGGCGGCCACGAAGTAGTCGTAGGCGCGGTCGAGGTCCTCGGCGCAGCGGGCGTAGGTTTCCCAGGCCGATAGGCGTGTCATATCCCAACTGTCGTCGGCTTCGAGCGCTTTGTCGAGGTAGGGCATGCCGCCGAAGACGCGGCAGAGCGTGAAGTGGGCGAAGGCCCTGACGAAATAAGCCTGCCCGATGAGGTCGTCTTTGTCGATCTGCTTGGCGTTCTGCACCATGTCGATATTTTCGATACACTTGTTCGCGACGCGGATAATGCGGAACATCGAGTAGGAGATCGGACGGAGCGAAGTGCTGGTTGTCCACTCCGTGACGTTGGCGCCCAATGCTCCGGCCTTGATCTGCTGCGCGCGCAGCCAGCGTCCGCCGTCGCTCATGTCGGTCAGTGCGTACCACGTAAAGCGGCGGGTGTTGAAGTCGACGTAGAGCGGATAACCTAACTTGATGTTGATGTTGTTGCCGCTGTCCTTCTGTCCCGTGCGTCCTTCGTAGACGTTGTTGAAATAGGCCTTGAAGTTGTCCCAGGTCGAGAATACCTGGTTCTCGTCGAGTCCGGTTTCGGGATCCATGTCGAGATAATGGCAGCCCGGAGCGGAGAGCGTGCAGGCCAGCAGGAGGGATAGTATCAGTTTTTTCATATGCTTTCCGTTTTTAGAATCCGATTTTGACACCCAGTTTGACGCTGGTCATCTGCGGATAGAATCCCGAGGTGAAGGTCGTGCTCTGGGGATCGCCTTCGACCAGGCTGGAGAAAGAGAACAGGTTGGTCGCCGTGAGGTAGAGGCTCAGGCTGCGGAAACCCACACGCTGGCGAAGACGCTTGGCGTTGAACGTATAGGCGAAGTAGACCTCTTTCAGGGTTACATAGTCGGCCTTGCGCCATGTGCGGCCCGCAAGCATCATGTTGACCCCGGCATCGCCGCTGCCGCCCGCCCACATATACATCGGGTGGCCCGACGTGCCGCCGTAAACCAGTGTGGCGTGGTTGGCGTCCCGGTTGTCCGGGCGCCAGTAGTCGAGCTGCGATTTGGTGATGCGGTAATCGCCCTTGTTGAATTCGATTTCCCAGCTCTTGTTGTATTCGACCCACTTGCCGAAGTTGGCATACCACAGCATGCTGAATTCGAATCCTTTGTAGTTGAACCCGGCGTTGAACGAGCAGATGGCCAGCGGGTACTGGCTGCCGGCGATGGCGTGCAGGTCCTTGTCCGAGAGTTGTCCGTCGGCCGAGTAGTCGAGGTATTTGTAGGCGCCGATGTTGACGAAGTTCCAGTCGGTCGTGTAGGCGGGGTAGTTGTGGATGTCGTCGATGGATTCGTAGTAACCCGAGTCGACGATGTCTACGCCGCTGGTTTGTCCCTTGTAGGGCTTTCCGGCGGTTTTCTGGTAGTCGGGCGCATAGGGCGCATCCTCGTAGTTGGTGATGCGGTTTTCGTTGAGTGAGACCATTGCCGAGAGGTTGTAGCCGAATCCCGAAGCGGTTTTGTCGGCCCAGCCCAGTTCGATGTCGATGCCGTGTTTCTTCATGCTGCCGCGGTTTACCTCTTTGTAGGAGGTTCCCACCAGCATCGTAACATTGGGCGAAACGAGCATGTTGGTGCGTTTCTCGTCGAAAAGGTCGAGGTTCAGCGTCAGCCGGTTGTTCAGCCACCCTATTTCGATACCCAGGTCGCGCTTGCGGGCCTCTTCCCACTGTGCGACGAGATTGGCCGCCGCGCTTTCGTAGATGTAGCCGTCGCTGCCGCTCGAATAACTGCTGAAATAGAGCCAGCGCGAGTCGGAGCTGTCGCTGCCGACAAGGCCGTCCGAATAGCGGATTTTCAACTTCGACCACCAGGGCATGGCGCGTTTCCACCATCCTTCCTGCGACGGAACCCATCCCACGGCTACGGCGGGGAAGAATCCGTACCGGTTCTCGGGCGAGAACTGCTCCGATCCCGTGTATCCGAGGTTGCATTCGAACAGGTATTTGTGCTTGTAATCGTACGTTACGCGGCCCACGAGTCCCTGCGTGCGGTAGGGGAAGTTCGTGGTTTTGATGTTTTCGCGCTGGTTGAACAGGGCGAGCGCCGTGACGGTGTGGTCGCCGAACGTGCGGTTGTAATCCACCGCTCCCTCCCAGTAGAAGGTCGCGTAGTAGGTGTTTTCCATCGAACCCCGCGTCACGGAATAGGGAGTCTGTTCGTAGACGACCTCGCTGGCCGCGGAGTAAATCCACGGATTGCCTACCCCCGAGTCGTACCGGTCCCAGTCGATGTAAAACGTGGGATTGCTGTTGGCGGCCGTCTGCGAGATGCGCGAATAGTAGGTGCTCAGTGAAACGTTGGCTTTCAGCGAGAGTCCCTTGGTGATGAAGTCGAGTTTTTGTTCGAAATTGAGGTCGGTGTAGAGTTTGTTATCCGTAATCTGGTCGAACTCGCCCGTCGAGAGCGTCGTCCGAGCGTTCTTGAAGTAAGCCGTGCGGTGGCTCGAAATGCGGCCTCCCGTGGCGTCGGGATAGTCCGTGTCGGGAATCTCGTCCAGCACCCATGCCGGGAAATAGTCCGGGTACATCATCGGAGAGGCGGAATACATCATGTTGAAAAGTCCCGAGACGCTCGCTCCCGTGGGTTTATCGCGGATGCCCAGCACGCCGCCTACCTTGACCGACAGTTTGGTTGTTTTCGTCACGTCGAAATCGAGGTTCGAACGGTAGTTGATGCGGTCGTAACGGAAGTTGGCGTTGCTCCATTCGGAGAAATCCTTGAAGATCGAACCCTCGTGGGTGTATCCCAGCGAGAGGAAGTATTTGACGCGCTCGGAGCCTCCCGAGACGTTGTAGTTGGCATTGATCGTCTGGGCGCAGTTGCGCATGACGATGTCGAACCAGTCGTTGTCGGGATAACGGATCGTGTTGAGCCGCGACGAAGGCCGGGCGTATTCGTCGATCTGCGACTGGGGGATCAGCGAGCCGTAGCTCTGGGCGTTTTTCAGCGCCACGTTGAGCAGCGAGGCCGTCTGCGCCGAACTGATGTGGTCGGGAATTTTCGTCGGGAAATCGAGGCCGTAGGAGAGCGATACGTTCATGCGCGGCTTGCCCGTCTTTCCCGTACGGGAGGTCACGATGATGACGCCGTTGGCTCCTTTGGCGCCGAATACGGCAGTCGCCGAAGCGTCTTTCAGCACCGAGATCGACGCCACCTCGTTGGGGTCGAGGTCCGTGAAACTGCGTTCCACGCCGTCGACCAGTACCAGTGGTTTGGAGCCGTTCCAGCTCGAAACGCCGCGGACGAAGATGTCGGCGTCGTTGTTGCCCGGCTGGCCGCTCGCCTGGATGGTCGTCACGCCCGAGAGTTTACCCGTAATGGCGTTGGTGATGTTGGTCGTGCCGGAATTGACGAGCTGTTCGTTGTTCACTTGAGAGATGGCGCCCAGCACGCTCTCCTTCTTCTGCACGCCGTAGCCCACGATGACTACGTCTTCGACCTTGTGGGCCTCCTCGGCGAGCGTCACCTTCAGGGGCGAGGTGTCGACGACGGCTATTTCCCGCGCCTGGTAGCCCAGGAACGAAATGTGGAGTACGGCGCCTTTGCGGACGCGGAGCGAGAATGCTCCCTGTCCGTCGGTGATCGTACCGCCGGCGGTTCCTCCTTTTATCGTGACCGCTGCGCCTGCGATCGCTGCGCCGTTGGTGTCGACGACACGCCCTTTGGCCTGGATCGTCGGTTGCTGCGCCTCGGCAGCTTGTTCCCTGGCGGCAACCGGTCCTGCCGCGACTGCGAACAGCAGCATCAACAGCGTCGCGCCCAGGCAGCGAAGCCTGGCGGACATTATTGAAAACGGGTTGAGGTAGATTTTTTCCATGTATGAAGTTTATTTAGGTTCGGGGATGTGGCTGCGGGCCGCCGGCCGGTACGAAGGCCGGCCGGCAGTCCCTGCGGCCTGGTTTTTCAGGGGTCGATCCGGTAGAAGGCGATGGCGTCGAGTTCACCCGTCGACCATTGGCGCAGGCGGATCGTTCCGGCGCTGCCTGGTTTGGCCAGCAGCGCCTTACCATCCGTGCGGCAGGCTCCTGCGGCGCAGCGGAGGCGTATGCGGACATTGCCGTCGGCGATGGGCTGGGTGAAGGTGATGGTCTCATTGATGTCGATCACTTCGTCGGCCTTCACGAGTTCGAAGCCCGCCGTCACCGTCGTATTGTCGACCGGGAAGATGAATTCCTGCGTGCGGGAGGCTTTCCATTCCCCTTCGTCGAAATAATCGATCGACCAGTATTTGGGCGCTGTTCCCGTTCCGCTCAGACCGCAGCGGAAATTGACCGACGTTCCGGCCGCGAAGTCCTTGACCGGGATGACGAACTCCATATTGTCTCCGGTCCAGATCTGCTTGATGGCGTAATGACCTTTGCCGTCGCTGCTGATGATGCACGAGGTCGTATAGTCGGGTGTTTCGGCGACGTGGTTCCACTGTCCGTAAGCCGTTGTTCCGACAGGCTGGTCCGGAAGGATTTTTCCGCTTGCCGGCCAGTCGGCGTTGACGGTTTTCAGCGTTTCGTCGGTGAGCGTCCACCAGGCCAGCAGGAGGTTGCCTTTCGCCTCCTGTGAAACCGCGATCACGACATCTTCCAGCGCCGGGTCGTCGGCATGGATGGTCAGCGTGCCGTTGCGCGCCGCGTCGCCGTTCGGTTCTGCCGTAAGCGTCACTTCTGCCGGGACCGCGGATGCTGCGCCCTCGGCGGGCGATACGGTGAGCCAGTCGAGGTCCGTTTTGGTGATGGTCCAGTTGCGGTTGCTCTGGATGTGCAGGGTCGTGGGAGTTTCCGCTGCATTGGCGAAGGCGAGTTCGTTCTCTTCGGCTCCCGTGACCACGAGCATCGGCTCGTCGCGGTAGGCCGTCTGGCGGACCGTTACGACGACCGGTTCCATGCCCGCGGCGCGGAATGAAACGGAACCTTCGCGGGCGTCGCCGCCGTTGGCCGTCGGGGTCACGGTGATCGTGGCTTCCTGTTTGCGCGAGCCGGACAGCGGGGCGACTTCGGCCCAGCCGAGGTCCTGTTTGTCGGCCGTCCAGTCGACGTTGCTGTACAGCTTGAAGGTGACGGGCTGGATGTCGGTGAATTCGAACGCCAGCGTGTTGTCCGTGAGTCCGTTCAGGGTGATGGTCGGCGTGATGGGATAGGCGTCCTGCGTTACGGTCACCGTTTGCACGCAGGCTCCGGCGTAGATAGTCAGTTCCCCGCTGCGTTCCAGGTCGTCGTTCGCTTCGGCCGAGAGACGGATCGTCGCCGGGAGTTTCGAGCCGCCGTTCATCTGCGATACGGTGAGCCAGTCGAGGCCGCTTTTGGCGATCGACCACGTTTTGTTCGATACGATGGTGAATGTGAAGTTCTCCTCGGCGTCGCAGGTGAATCTCACCCCGTCGTCCAGTCCGCTGACCTCCACCCGGTCGGCGGCTTCGGTGGCGGGGTCCGAGGAGCAAGACGCCGCAACGACTCCCGACAGCAGGAGCATCGCCGCGCATGCAATTTTTAAGGTCGTCATTCTGATGGTTGTTTAGGTTCGGTGGTCAAAAGTATCTCAAAGCATCCGATTCGTTTTTCACGAGTGTCTTTGTTTTTTGTCGCAAAGTCGCATCCGGCTTTGCGCAGGGCATGCAGTGCGGAATTACATCTTCACGATCTCCGAAGCCGCCATCAGGAAGGCTCCGACGCCGTAAACTTCGGTCATGTCGCGTGTCGCCGAAGCGGGCGATCCGCCGATCGGCTGCACGTATTCGAGGCGTCCGTCGCTGCGCACATGGGAGCAGAGCGCTTTCCAGCCTTGGCGTGCGGCTTTCCGGTAGGCGCTTCCGGTCAGGATGCCGCGGTTCACGCCCCATGCCAGTCCGTAGGTGAAGAATCCCGAGGCGCTGTTTTCAGGCATCGGATAGGCTTCGGGATCGAGCATGCTGGGATGCCATGAACCTTTCCGGTCCTGGCAGGCCACGACCGATTCGGACATTTCGACGAAAAGCCGTCGGTAGTACCCGTACGTCGGATCGGTTTCGGGGACGGTTTCGAGCAGGATTGCCAGCGCTGCGTAGCACCAGCCGTTGCCGCGGCTCCAGAAGACCTTCTCGCCGTTCTTTTCCCGCTTGGGGATGAAACGGGCGTCGCGGTAATAGAGCCGCTCGGCGGGGTCGTAGAGCGTTGCCGTCGAAGCGTAGAATTCGCTGTTCATGAATTGCAGGTACTTCGGGTCGCCTGTGATTCGGGTCAGCAGGGCATAAACCGGCGGGGCCATGAACAGCGCGTCGCACCAGCTCCAGCGTTTCGACCCGTTCTTGGCTTTGATGTGCAGTTTGGTCTTCGCCGGGAATGCGATGACCGAATCGGCCCGCTGGAGGACGGGACGGAGCATTGCCGTGTCGCCGTAGCGCTGGTAGAGCATCAGGTAAGCCTGCCCGACACAGATGTCGTCGGCGTGGTACTGCCGCCGCCCCATACACCAGCCGTTGCGGCGGCCGATGCCGAGTACGAACTCTTCGCAGGGTTTGTAACCCGACGTTTCGGCCCAGACGACCATTCCGCGGTAGAGGGCGCCGTTGGCCCAGTGTTGGTCGCTGCGCCGGTCGCCTTTCGAAAGGTAACGGCCGAAGTTGTCGATCTGCCATTGCGCTACGCGGTTGGCGATCTGCGTGTCGCGTTTCCCGGCTTCGGCGCTGACCGGGGCGCCGAGGATTGCCGCCGTGAGCAGCAGGTACGTGATAAGTCGTTTGTACATGGTGTGTCGTATTGGAATGGGTTGTCTAATTGCGGGGTTTGCCGCCGGGAACGGGCTCGGGTTTCTGCCACTCGGCTTTCATGGTGTAAGGCATGCGGAAAACGTCGCCCTTGTCGTTGCAGAAATAGAGATACGAGATGCTCAGGCTGTCGGGATTGCCGTCGGCCCAGAACGCATAGAATTTCCGGTCGGCGTTCAACGGCCGGCGGGCATAGCCGTGGTTGCGCGGGCTGTTGTGGGTCAGCGTACGGACGCGTTCCCACGTTTGGCCCTTGTCGCGGCTGCGCCACATGACCATCTCGCCGCCCGTGCCCCAGTACTGGGGGCCTGCGTCGGTCGGTGCGACGACGGTCCATACGTCGTTGCGGTCGATCCAGAGGCTGCCGCTGTCGTAGCAGTGCGTCGAGGTGGTGATCTTGCTGTAAACCCATTCGCTGCCGTTCCAGTGGACGGTGTGCCATTGGCGGATGCCGCCGTCGGGGCCTGTCAGGTGGTTGTCGCTCGTCAGGTAGAGGATCACGGGCTGTCCGTCCATCCCGAAATTGATGTCCTTGATGTAGCAGTTGCGCTGTTCCGACTGGTAGTCGTATACGAGTGTATTGTTTTTCGACCGCGTGATCGGCAGTTCCACCGGTTTCCCGTCGATCGTCGTCCAACTCCGCCCCCAATCCTCCGACTGGATATAATAGATATTGGTGCGGGTGTCGACATTGCCGTTGATGTGGCGGTTGAAGCAGCACATCAGCTTGTCGCCGCAGAGGTTCGAGAACTGGTAGTGTCCCGATTTGGTCTCGCCCTCGTCGATGATCGAGGCGATCTGCCGGTAGTCGGACCATTTGCGGCCGTCGGGGCTACTCTGGTAGAACAACTGCCGCACGCCGTCGTAACGGGTGAAGAAGAGGAAGAATCCCTTTTCGGGGTGGTAATGCACCTGCGGGTAAGTCATGATGCTTTCGTTGACATACTCGAATTCGGAGATGTCATAGGGCTTTTTGCTGCGATAGCGGATGCCGGGGCGCTTGTTGGCCCGGCCGGCGACGAATACCCAGATGTATCCTTCCCGGTCGATCTGGATCGTGGGGTCGTCGTGGGGGTCGCAAACGCCGTCCACCCCTTTGTCGAAGACCACGACCGGACGGCGCAGCATTCCGGTCTTATGGTCGTAGCAGCCCGCCATGCAGAGCAGGTATTTCTGCTCTTCGGAGGGTGTGCCGCCGTAGACGAAGAAGGTCTTGTCGACCTGGGGCGCATAGACCGCCATCGGGATGTGTTTCATCGTGTAGGTTCCCAGTCCGCCCGAATATTTTGCTCCGTAGGCCGAACGGGCCTGTCCGATCGTGAACCAGATACCGCGGTATCCGTCGGCGGTTTGGTTGTCCATCGATGTGTGTTCCTGCGCTCCCGCGGCCCATACCGTGAGAGCGAGTGCCAGTGACGCTAAAATTATTTTCATGGTTATTTCTGTGTTTTGTAGTTTTTAAGCCGGAGCAAAGCTTCGAGAAAATAATAGTCGCCATAGATGATCGGCACGTCGACCTGCGAACCCGAGGGTTTCGACCCGACGCTGTGGTCGATCAGAAAGCCGCACTTCTTCCCGGCGGGAATCAGGTAACGGTCCGAAGCGAGCGACGTGAGGATTTTCCGGGCGGTCCCGTAATAGGATTTTTCCTTTCCGGGGGCGTATTTGGCCAGTTCGAGCAGTGCCGAAGCGGTGATGGCTGCTGCCGAAGCGTCGCGCGGTTCGTCGGGTATCCCGGGGGCGTCGTAGTCCCAGTAAGGCACGAGGTCTTCGGGTAGCCGGGGATGGTTGATGAAATATTCGGCGCATTTCACCGCGCGGTCCAGGTAGCGGGGATCGCCCGTTTCGCGGTAACACATCGTAAAGCCGTAGAGCGCCCAGCTCTGACCGCGCGACCAGGCCGATGCGGCCGAATAACCCTGTCCGCCGCGCTGTCCGGTGACACGTCCCGTTTCGGCGTCGTAACAGACGATGTGGAAACAACTGTTGTCCGGGCGGAAGTGGTTTTTGAGCGTATTGTCGGCATGGCAAACGGCGATGTCGTAGTAGCGCTTGTCGCCGGTGAGTTTCGAGACCGTGAACAGCATTTCGAGGTTCATCATGTTGTCGATGATGACCCGGTAGGGATTCGGGTCGCCGTTTTTGTTGTCCCACGAACGGATCAGCCCGACGGCCGGGCTGAAGCGGGTGAGCAGGGCGTCGGAAGCGTCGATCAGCAGTTGCCTGTACGCCTCCTCTCCCGTCAGCCGGTAGGCTGCAGCGCAGGGACAGCCCACCATGAACCCCAGGTCGTGGGTTTTGGTGTAGCGGCGCAGCGTGTCGAGGGGCGCCGTTCGGCGGCGGGCCATGTCGAGCCATTTCGGGTCGCGGGTATATTCATAAAGGAACCAGATATTTGCCGGGAAGAATCCGCTGATCCAGCCCCTCGCCGAATTGGTCTTGATCGTTCCGTCCGTATTCCACGAAGCCGGGAACAGGTCGGGCGAGGTGAGCAGCGAGTCCAGCAGGGCGGTCTGCCGTTCGGCGCGGGCGAAGGATTTGCGGACGATGCGTTGCGCTGCGGCATCTCCTGCGATGAATGCGAGCAGGCAAAAGGTCAGTACGAGTCGAAGCGTTTGTTTCATGTTTTTGGGGGTTGGTTTTGTCAATGCAAAAGTATTCCGGCGGCGTTTAAACCTTCGGCACGGCAGTCTTAAAAATATGTCCGAGAATCTCAATCGGCCCTCCGGGAGGGGTTAGGCCCCCCCCCGCGTCGCGTAATCCTTCGGCGTAATACCGAAATGCTGTTTGAAGCAGCGCGAGAAATGCGACTGCGAACTGAACCCCAGCAGGTCGGCCACTTCGTTGAGGCGGTAGTCCCGGCTGCGGATCATTTCGGCCGCCCGGTTGAGGCGGTAGATCAGGATGAAATTGTTCGGTGTGACGCCCGTCAGCGACTTGATCTTGCGGAAGAAACTGGCGCGGCTCATGCACATCTCACTGCTGAGGGCATTGATGTTGAGTGTGCTGTCCGAAATGTTGTTGTCGATCAGTTGGCACAGTTTGTCCACGAAGGCCCGGTCGGCGACCGAGAGTTTCACCTCCTCGGTTTCTGTCCCGTCGGACGTTTCCCCCGATTCGGAAAGAATCATGTCGCGCAGTTTGCTGCGCGTAGTCAGCAGGTTGTCGACCACGGTTTGCAGCAATTCGGGGTTGAACGGCTTGGTCATGTATACGTCGGCGCCCTCCTGGTAACCGACGATTTTGTCTTGGTCGGTGACTTTCGCCGTGAGGATCACGACGGGAATATGGCTCAGCACTACGTCGTTCTTGACTTTGCGGCAGAGTTCGTATCCGTCCATCTTCGACATCAGGACATCGGTGATTACCACGTCGGGCATTTCGGCGTTGATCAGGTCGAACCCGTCGACACCGTTGTCGGCAACGAAAACATCGAACCGCGGGGCAAAGATCGAGCGGCAGTAGAGTTGCAGTTGTGGATTGTCTTCGACGAGGACGATTTTCGGCCGCGATTCCGAATGACCCCCCCCCCAGCCTTCCGGGCAGTTCGTCGCCGGAGAATATTTCCCGGGCAGCGGCCGCCGTCATGCCGTCGATGAATTCGGCGGAAACGGTGGGCTCGCCGACGAGGTTGTACAGCGTTTCGTCGACCGGGATCGCGAAGGTGAAACACATGCCGCCTTCGGGCCGCACTTCGGCTGCGATGCTGCCTTTGTGTACCAGCAGCAGTTGTTTGACATAATGCAGGCCGATGCCGGTTCCGGTTGTGTTGCGTTCACTCCGGGGCAGGCGTTTGTAACGTTCGAAAATACGCCCTAAGTCCTCCTGGCTCATACCGATACCGTCGTCGGTGACGCTGACGACGAGGTAGCGGGACGATGCGGCCGCTCCCGCGAGTTTTTCGGGGAGCGAGTCCGTGAGTGCCAGCGCAACGTCGACGTGACCGCCTTCGGGCGTATATTTCAGGGCGTTGGAGACGAGGTTCGAAAGGATTTTGCTGAATTTGTCGGCATCGACGGCGACGACCATCCGTCCCGGCGGTACGCTCGTCGTTTGCAGGTCGATGTCCTTTTCCCGGGCGAGGCAGGCGAAGCCGTCCGTCAGTCGGTTGACGTAGGGTATGATATCCTGCCGGCAGACCGACAGCGGGAGGGTGTCGTTTTCGATGCGGCTCAGGTTGAGGGTCTGGTCGATCAGTTTGAGCAATTGCTGGATGTTGTAGTTGATCAGGTTGACCAATTCGCGCGAACGTTTTTCATCGGTGATGCCCGGCAGCATGTTTACCGGACCGTAGATCAGCGAGAGCGGCGTGCGCAGTTCGTGGGATATGTTGGTGAAGAAGTCGATCTTCATGTTGGTGAGCGCCTTTTCGCGTTCCAGCTCCGTGCGGGCCAGTTCGAGCTCCATTTTTTGCAGCCGGCGGCGCAGGTAAAGCCGGTTGGCAAACCAGGCGGCTCCGCCTGCCGCGGCGATGTAGAACAGGAGGGCGTACCACGTTAGCCACGGTGAAGGCTTGATGACGATTTCCAGCCGCTGCGGCTCTTCGTTCCAGAATCCGTCGGGGTTCTGGGCCTTCAGTTCGAAGGTGTAGTGCCCGGCGGGCAGGTGTGCGTAGTTGGCGCTGCGGCGGTTTTCGACATAATTCCACTCCTCGTCGATCTCGCCGCCGTAGAGCCGGTAGGCGTAGCTGACCTTCTCCGGCGAAAGGAACGTCACGGCTTCGTAGTTGATGTCGATGTTGCGCTGCTTGTGGTTGAGGACGATGCGTTTGGTGTCGTTCAGCGGTTTGGTGAAGACTTTGCCTTCCGAGGGATGCTGGACGATGCTGTTGATCCTGATTTCGGTCAGCACCAGCGGCACGGGCGACTTGGTGATTTTGGGGATGACGCGGCCCGGCGCGAACTGCGCCAGTCCGGTGTTGCCGCCGAAGTAGATCATCGTCGACGTGTTGAGCGAACAGTGGGGGTAGAACTGCTGGGTCTGGAGCCTGTCGGACTGGAAGTAGGTGGTGACCCGTTCCGTCGAGGCCGTGATGAGCGAAAGTCCGTAGGAGGTGGCGACCCAGGTATTGCCCTGGGGGTCCTGTGTAATGCCGGCGATTTCGTTGCTCGCGAATCCGTCCCGGAGCGTGTAGCTTCGGAATCCCTGCTGCGGGTGGTAGCGCAGCAGTCCTCCCGAGCGCGTACCGATCCAGAGCGAACCGTCTTTGCCGCAATAGAGGCAGGTGGGGCGGCGCAGGGCTGTGGCGATCATGCTGTCGGCCGTTTCGATACAAGGCCGGGCGTCGAATTGCCGGGTATCGACGGTGTAGATACCCTGTCCGGACACGGCGGCCAGCATCGTGGAGTCGTCGAGCCGCACGACATCCTGTACGTCGCACTCTTTGAACCCGGCTTCCTGCAGCCGGGTCCCTTCCCAGAAGACGAGTCCCGAACGCGTGGCGGCCCATACCCTCCGGCGGGCGTCTTCGCAGAATCGGTTGACAAGGACCCGGTCGGGCAGCAGCGTGTGGCTGCGGATGTTTACGAGTTCCGTGGTGCACACCGCGATCCGGTCGTCGATGTTGGCCCACAGCCGCCCGGATGAGTCGTAATGGAGCGCCGTGATGCCGTTGCTTCCGAGTTGCTGCATGAGCGGGCTGTTCTCCGTCGTATGCCACCGTGTTGCGTATTCCCGGTTGTTGTAGCCCAGCAGGCCTTTGTAGTGGCTGCCGATCCAGAGTGTGCCGTTTTCCCCGATCGTGATGGCGTTGATGTATTTGCCCAGCGTCTGCTTGCCGAGGCGCGTCATCTGCGAGAAGTTCTTTTTGTAGGCAAAGCGCACCGAATATCCGCGGTCGGTCGTACCGACCCAGACGTTTCCTTCGCGGTCGCAGAACCCGCAACTGAAATCGCTCGTATAGTTGAGTTTGTAGAACCGGTTTACGACGTTGTGGTCGAAGACGTGGTTCGAAAGGTCGATCGCATGGAGGTTGTCGCCCTGTGTGCCGATGTAAATGGTGGCGTCGTCCGCCGGGGCTAGCATCGAGACGTTGAATTCGGCAGCATGGGACAGACACCGCAGCAGCCGGGAGTCGGTCGTGGGGCATCCTGTCGCGGGGTCGAGGACCACGATGCCCTGTTCCGTGCCGAACCAGATACGGCCTTGCCGGTCGCAGCATCCGCAGCGGAACTTTGCCGGGCGTGCGAGGACCACCGAGTCGCAGAGGCCCAGTTCCCGGTCGTATTTGAAGACGTTCTGTCCATCGGCGCTTCCGCCCCAGAAATAACCCTGCAGGTCGGCTTCCAGCACCAGGGGACGGTGGTAAGGCGAATCCTTCCGGGCCAGTATCGTGCGGCTGGCAGCGTCGAAGAGCACCATGCCCGCAGGTCCCGAACAGACGATCTGCGGACCGCTGCGGGTGATGTGGTGCAGTCCGCGTTCCGTCAGCAGGCGTTCGAAGTTGTCGTACAGCGGGTTGTAGATGCAGATGCCGCCCGCTGTGGCGATCCAGAGCGTGCCTTCGTCGTCGGTGCGGATGTCGTGGACCCGGTTGGCGGGGAGCGATGCCGGATTGTCCGGCTCGCTCTGGTAGTAATAATAGGTCTGTCCGTTGTAGCGGCAAAGTCCGTTGTCGGTTGCGATCCAGATGTAGCCGACCTTGTCCTGCGCAAAATTGCGAATCGTCAGGTTCGGCAGGTGTTGTACAGCCTGCGGGTCTGCGGAGACGCTCCCGCAAATGCAGAGAAGCAGCGCCAGCAGGAGCAGGCGTCCGCTGGTCGGAGCAGGTATCTTGTCGGATAGGTGTCGGTTCATGGGACCAGTAGCTTGGGAAGGGCTATAACAAATGTAGGGACTTTTTCGGGTATAAATGGTATGCTGAAGTTGTTATTTTCCGATGTCGGACCGTGTATCGTAAAACCGGGGAGCGCCGCGATTCCGGCTGTTTGGAGCTTCGTACAAAGAAAGGTATTCCCCGGGGTTTATTTTTGTCTGCCCGTGTCAAAATTTTGTCTTTCCGTTCAGGCGCAGTCGGCCGCGGCGTCGGGGTGTATGTCCGCGGTATGAGTGAAAAACCGGCTCCGGACGGCGTTGTGCCCCCGATAAAGGCGTACGCATGTGGTCCTTTCGGTAGTCCCGGAGGGGATCGCGGGCGGCTTTCCGGGACCCTTGCGCAGGCTTGCCGATGCCGCATTTTTATTTTTGCTCGGAACAACAACCTAAATCTACAATTCAACGCATTATGAACCCCTTCAAATTTAACCTTTTCACCGCTTTGTTTACGGTTTTTGCACCGATACTCTTCGGGGCCTGTTCCGGAGACGACGGGATTGCGCCCGAAGCCGACGAACTGCGTGTTTCGGGAGTCGAACAGGAGTTCACCATTGCAGCTTCGGATGTGGCGCAAATCCCCTTCACGGTCGAAAGCAACCGGGCGTGGGAACTCGTGAAGTCCGGCCTGGAATGGGCTGAAGTCAGCCCTGCCAGCGGAGCAGCAGGCATTCCGGTGCAGGTGAAGATTACTCCTTATTCCAATATCGGCGAACTGCGTACGGGTACGATCGCCGTCCGAGCCGGATCGCAGGAGCACACCATTACGATTCATCAGCAGCCCTCGTCCGACAGCCCGTCGATCGTCATCGAAGGACTGACCGACGGGAGCATCGTCTACGATGCCGAGGGTATGCCCCAGAGTTTTCGGGTCAACGCCAATGTAGCCTGGGAAGCCGTGACGGAGAATCTCGACTGGCTTACCGTCGCACCTTCGAAAGGCAGCGGCGGTACGACCGTGCGTGTCGTAGTCATTCCCGAAGAGAATGACGGCCCGGAACGGAGCGGCACGCTGATCATCAAAGCCGCCGCCGCCGAACAGCGCATCCCCGTCAGCCAGCAGCACAAACCGCAGAGCCCTGTTATCGCTATCGACGGATTGGCCGATAATTACGTGCGCCTTACTGCCGGAGACGCTCCGGTTCGTTTCCGCGTGAAATCCAACTATGCTTGGACCGTCGACCGTACGGGGAGCCCTGACTGGATTGCGATCACACCCGATGGGGGTGCGGCGGGCGAGACGGTGACCGTCGAGGTGAAACCCGGATCCAATATGGGTGATTCGCGCAAGGGGCGTTTCTCGATCACCGCCGTCGGGATAGAAGGCGCTGCCACCGAGACGTTGTCCGTCGTGCAGGCTCCTGCGACGGGCTGCGGCTGGGTGCTTTTCGAAGATGATTTCGCGTGGGCGACGACGCCTACGGATGCGATGTTCAACGTCGCTGCGATGGATCAGGGCGCCGGAATACTCCTCACCAACCTCTATCCTCCGGTGTCGAGCGCGATAACCGACCCGCTCGGTACGGGTTGCGAGATCATGCGGGGATACACGCGCGGCGGATGCCTGAAATTCGGCACGGCGAATTCGCTGGGGCGCTTCACGACCCCTGTATTCGCCGAAATCGAGACGAAAATGGACCTGACGGTAACTTTCCGGGCGCTAACCATGCGCGATTACGAGGCTGTGCTGGAAGTCTATTGTGACCAGGGAACGTACGATGCGATGGATTTCAAACGGGTCCCCGTGGGCCGCAAGTGGGCCGAAGATCCGTTTCAGGATTGGTACGACGTAACGCTGAACATTACGGGCGCCACGCGCGGCTGCCGCCTGCACATCCGTTCGGAGAGCGAGGCCGACTGCTGCTGGTATCTGGACGACGTACGGGTCACCTCCCTGCGCAGCGATGCCGTGCCGGGCATCGTCATGGAACCGACGCGACAGATTATTTGTGTGACCCGAAGTGCCGCGGCAGCTTCCGACGGTACGTTCGAGATAGACGTGAACTGCAATACGGAGGTTTCGGTGGAGATGCCGTCGTGGGTTTCGCAGCTCTCTGCAACTTCCGTCGCCTTCGGGTCGGGACAGCGTGTTACCTATAAATTCCGGGCTTCGGAAAACACCACGGGTGAAAAGCGTGTGGGCCTTGTTCGGTTCTTCAATGCCGCCGAGGGGCTTTCTTCCGAAGCCGAGGTGGTGCAGGCCGTGCACGGTCAGTCGGTTACCCGGGTTCAGTGGTGGCTGGGGGCCGATTACCTCTCCGACTACGAATCGACCTGGGTGTCGGAGCACCATGTCGCTGCCGAGCGCGGAGGCTCTTCCGCTCGTCTCTCCTATGTCGCGGGCGGCGTCTCGGAGACCAGCCCGAAATGGACGTTAACCGGTAAGGCGCCCGTGTCGTGTCCCAATGTCACCTATGCTTGGACCGGCGATTACTGGCTCTTCGAAGCGCCGCTCGACGGCCTTACGGCCGGGGTGCGCGTGAAGCTCGACTTCGTCATGATCTTCGAGAACAAGTGTCCCAAATACTGGATGCTCGAATACGAGGACGGCGGCGCCTGGAAACCCGCCCGGAGCGTCGAAACCGCTGTGGTCGAGGACGGTTCGGAACTCTCCTACAATATGGCTTTCGTACAGGACGCGTACAGCGTCGTTTCCTAGGACGTTGCGCTCTCTGCCCCGGCGCCGGACGGCGTGGCACGTTTCCGCATGCGCTGCATGTCGGGAATCATGGCGCAGGGAACCGCGGCGAGCAAACCCCAGAATACGGGCATGCGTATTGTCAATGTCGACGGCGACGGAACGGAACGCCAGCCTTCGGTATCGCTCATGGAGTAATTTCAACGAAAAATGCACATTATGAAACGCGTCGAAAATTTCAGTTCGTTCTTTTCCCGGAAAATAACCCTCTTTGCGATACTGTCCGTTTGGCTGGCCAGTGTCGCCTGCGAGCGGGACAATACCCGCGAAATCCGGCCTCCTGCGGCCGAAACCGTTTGGATTACAGGCGTCCAGTTGCCTGCCGACGAGGTCGTGGCAGCCGTAGGCGAGACTTTCGAAGTCCGCGGGCAGGGCTTCGGCGATAAGGATGTTTTTCAACTGGTCGTCGAAGGCGGCAGTACGGAGAAAGCCTATTTCCTGCCGATGGAGGCCGCTGCTGACAAAGCCGTGGTGACAATCCCGCAGGGCCTGCCCGATGGAACCTATGCCGCCGTCGTGCGGCGGGCCGAGCAGGAACAGCGGCTCGGACAGTTGAGTGTCCGTATTCGCAATGTGTACGTGCAGGAGGAACTGCCTGACATTGCCGGAATGAATGTGAAGGGTGTTGTGCGCGACAAGAACGGGAATCCGTTGTCCGGTGTGGCGGTTTCCGACGGCGTCGAAATCGTGACCACCGACGAAGAGGGGCGTTACTACTTCTATTCGGACAAATCGCTGGGCAGGGTGTTTATTTCGCTGCCTTCGGGGTATATGCCCGAAACGGTGATGAACATTCCGCAGATTTCGCGCCGGTTCATGGCGACGAACCTTTCGGTCGAACAGTTCGATTTCACGCTTCGGCCCGTCGATAACGACCGCTGCGTACTGATCGCCTCCACCGACTACCACCTGGCGCGCCGCAACAACGACCTGGAACAGTTCCGCGATTTTGTCAACGATGTCAACCGCTTCATCCTGACCGAACAGCGTCCGGTCTATGTATTGATGATGGGCGATCTGACGTGGGACGAGTACTGGTATAAGAATTACTTTACGCTCAACGATTTCATCACCGAGATGAAGGATCTCAATACGGTCGCTTTCCATTGCATCGGCAACCACGACCACGATCCCTATTACACCGAGGACCTGGCCGCCACGCGGCAATGGCGCGACCTGGTGATGCCGGCCTATTATTCGTTCAACATCGGAAAGTCCCATTTTGTCTGCCTCGACGATATCGTCTACGTCAACAACGGCGGAGCTGTGGGAACGATCGGGGACAAGAGCTATCATAATTACGTCTCCGAGGACCAGATCGCGTGGCTGAAAAAGGACCTCGCGCTCGTCGAAGATAAGGCCGCTCCGCTGTTCATTATGATGCACGCGCCGCTGGCTTATCCCAACGCCTCGTTCGGCAACACCTATTACGACGAAGCGCGTGCACGGGAGCTGCTGGCCGGCTTCGAAGGGTTTTCGGAGGTCCACGTGCTCACGGGGCACAGCCACGACAACCGCAACTGCCAGCTTACGGATGCTGTCATGGACCACAATACGGGCGCAGTCTGCGCCTGCTGGTGGTGGTCGGATGTCTATTCGGGCCGTCATATCTGCAAAGACGGTACGCCGGGCGGATATGCGGTCTACGAGTTGGAGGACCGTGACCTGACGTGGTATTACAAGGGGACGGGAATCAGCCGGGACGTGCAGTTCCGCACCTACGACATGAATAAACTTTGGCTCGATCCCGAAACCTATCTGGACGACCGGACCATCACGGTCGACGGCACTCCCGTTACGATCCGCGACTGGTTTTCGCAGCAGGCCTATGGGCGGTCTTTCAACAGGCTGCGCAGTGATAACTGCGTGTATATCAACTGCTGGAACTGGGACCCGGAGTGGAAGATCGAAGTGGTCGAAGAGGGGCGCGGCAGCCTTGCCGTGAAGCGGCTTTGGGAATACGATCCCCTGCACCTGATCACGTATGTGATTCCGCGCCTGAACAAGGGCAGCAGACCTTCGTTCACGGCCAACAAGATGGGACACCTGTTCAGCGTACAGGCATCGGATCCGTCGTCGACGCTCCATATCACCGTAACGGACCGTTTCGGCAGGGTGTATACCGAAACGATGAAACGTCCGAAGAACTTCAACGTCTATATCGAATAGCGGATTGCGTTATTTGCCGTTGACGAAATCGAGGATCGCCCGGGCCGTGGTTTCCGGCTCCTCCAGAAATCCCATGTGACCGCTGCTTTCGAGCCATACGATCCGGGCCTGCGGATGCCCTTCCACCAGCTTTTCGGCCGCTTCGACAGGGATGTAGTTGTCCTTGCGTCCGAGGATGAAGAGCTGGGGAACCTTCGAGGCGCGCAGCATCTCGTTCCGGTCCTTGCGGGCGATCATGCCATTGAGCAGCGCTACGATTCCTTCGTCCTCGGTGACGGCGACCTGTTCGGTGAGGTCCTCGATGTAGTCTTTCATCCGGGTGCGGTTGTCCTCGGCGAAGCCCGCTTCGGGGGCCACGCGGGCCAGCGCATCCTTTTTCCCGGCCTTTACGAGGGCGATTTCGCGGCGGCGGTTTTCGGACTTCTCCGGCGTGTCGGCGTTGGGTGTCGAACTTAACAGCACAACTCCGTCGAGCATGTCGGGATGGCGTTCGCAGAAGGCCAGAGCCACGTAGCCGCCCATCGAGTGCCCGACGAGTGTGCAGCGGGGGATTCCCAGCGCCCGGAGGGCGTCGGCCACCGTGTCGGCGAGGAACTCCATCGAATGCTCCTCGCCCGTCACGACCGAGATGCCGTGACCGGGCAGGTCTAACGTAACCACGCGAAGCTCTTTGTAGAGGAATGGAACGAAATCCTCCCAGACGAGCATCGATTCGAGGTATCCGTGCAGGAGCACGACGCATTTGTCCCCTTTCTGGGAGTCGCAGACGTGCAGGGCGGTGGGACCCGCCATGATGAATTTTTCGATCATTGAATCTGGATTTATTCCTCCTCTTCGTCGAGGTAGTCGAGAACGGACTCGCGTTTGAGGGGCAGGATTTCCTCCTCGTCCTCTTCGTCGAAACTGCTGTAAAGCGCGTGGCGCTCCTTGCCGCTCTTGCGTATCGGTTCGAGACGTTTGGCTTTCCGAAGTTCATCCGCGTCGTGTTCGCGGATTCCCTTTTGTGTTTTCATGGGGAAATGAATGGTTGGTTTTAGAAATTTTCGCTGTCGAACACTCCTTCGAAGACGCGGCGCGCCGGTCCCGTCAGGCGGATGTCCGTATAGGTTTGTGTTCCCTGTTCATGCGAAAACCGTACCGCAAGCGCTCCTCCGGGTACGGTGATGCGGAAATCGGTCGTGTGGGGCTGCCGCGCGAAGGCCGTCACGATGGCCGCGGCCGTGGCTCCCGTGCCGCAGGCGAGGGTCTCGTTCTCCACGCCGCGTTCGTAGGTGCGCATGCGGATCGTGCCGTCGCCTGTGATCTGCACGAAATTGACGTTCGTGCCCTGCGGGAAGCGCGTCGTGTCGCGGCGGATGGCCCGTCCGCGGCCGGTTACGTCGACCGCTTCGAGGTCGTCGACGAATTCGACGTAGTGCGGGACGCCCGTGTTGAGAAACCACCAGCCGTCGCCCGTGCGGATCTCCCGCACGGCGATCATGCCCAGCTCGATCTCTCCCGAAGTGCCTTTCAGGCGGCGGATGCGGGCGGTGTGAAGCCCGTCTGCGGCATCGAAGAACTTGGTCTCCCCGCCGATGCCCCGGTGTTCGGCGAAAAGCGTGAAGCAGCGGGCGCCGTTACCGCACATCTCGCCTTCCGACCCGTCGGCGTTGTAATAACGCATCGAACAGTCGATCTCCGCGTTCCGGGCGAGGGTCATCAGCCCGTCGGCTCCGATGCCGAAATGACGGTCGCACAAGGCTGCGATAAGTTCCGCACGGGGCGTGAAGCCGCCTTCGCGGTTGTCGATCAGGATGAAGTCGTTGCCTGCTCCTTCGTATTTTGCAAATGCCGTCTGCACTTTTTGAATGGTTATGTCTTGGCAAAAATAGTAAAACTTCTAAAAGTTTTGCTAATTTTGTGAAAAATATCCGCCCGGGCGTGCAACGGCGGGCGGATTGTATTGTTTATGCCAGGATTCAAAAAACAGACCTTTATGAAAAGTGTGCTTTTCAAGCATCGTTCGATACGTAAATTCCGCCCGACGCCCATTCCCGAGGAGGTGCTGCGCGAGTGTCTCGAAGCTGCCTCGCGCGCTTCGACGTGCGGCAATATGCAGCTCTATTCGCTGGTGGTGACCCGCGATGAAACGCTCCGCGAACGGCTCGCGCCGTGCCATTTCAACCAGCCGATGGTCCGCCAGGCTCCGTGCGTGGTGACCGTCTGCGCCGATATTCACCGTTTCACGATGTGGTGCGAGCAGCGCGACGCCGACCCTGCCTACGACAATTTCGCGTGGTTCCTGAACGCTTCGACCGACGCCCTGCTGGCCGCGCAGAACCTCTGCGTCGAGGCCGAAATGCACGGGCTGGGCATCTGCTACCTCGGCACGACGATCTACACCGCGGGCGATATTTCGCAGATACTGGAACTTCCGAAGGGGGTCATTCCGCTCACCACCGTGGTCCTGGGTTATCCCGACGAGTCGCCCGAACTGACCGACCGCCTGCCGCTCGAAGCCGTGGTCCACTACGAGAAATACACCGATTACACGGCCGCCGAGATCGACGAACTGTGGGCCGAGCGCGAAGAGTCGGAGCTTACCAAACGTCTGCTGGCGGAAAACGGCCTCCCGAACCTGGCGCAGGTCTTCACCCAGCGGCGTTACGTGCGCAAGGACAACCTCGCCATCTCGGAGTCCTATTTCGCCCTTTTGAAAGAGAAGGGATTCTTCAACAACTGACGCCGTGCGGGGATCGTGTCGCATACTCGCCGCCGCGCTGCTGGGCCTGCTGTGCTCGGCGTGCAGCGTCACGCGCCACATTCCCGAAGGACAGTATTTTCTGCAAAAAGTAAAGATCGAGGACGACCGGTCCACGCCGCGCAAGGAACGCATCACGGCTTCCGACATGGAGAAGTACGTGCGCCAGACTCCCAACAAACGCTTCCTCGGGACGAATTTCTACGTCTGGCTCTACGAGCAGGCCGACCCTGCGAAGGACAACCGCTGGAACAACTGGAAGCGCAAGATCGGGCAGGCGCCCGTGACGCTGGACATGGGGCTGACCCAGAAGAGCGCCGAAAACCTGAAGGTCTACATGGACTCGAAGGGTTTTTTCTCCTCGCAGGCGACCTATGAGGTCGACACCGTTTCGCGCCGCAAGCGTGCGACGGTCACCTTCCGCACGCGCCAGGGCGAGCCTTACCGCATCGACTCCGTTTCCTACGAGTTCCAGGACAACTTCCTCGAACAGATCGTGCTGCCCGACACCGTCAATACGCTGCTGCATACGGGCGATATCTACGATGTGTCGGTCCTCGATGCCGAGCGGGAGCGCATCGCCGCCTACCTCAAGGAGCGGGGGTACTACAATTTCTCGGTCAACAACATCTCCTACGCCGCGCGGATGTTCGAGAAGGAGCGGCTGATCGACCTGCGGCTGATCGTCAAACAGTATCTCACGGGCTACGACGAACGCGGACTGCCCGTGATGGATAACAACATGGTCTACCGTATCGACCGGATCAACATTTTCCCCGATTACGACCCCACCGCCGCACGGACCGATACGACGCTGCTTTCGCGGCTCGATACGGTCTACTACCGCGGTCTGAACATCATCTACGAGAAACGGCCCAACCTGCGCCCTCCGGTGCTCCGTCAGGCCGTGCCGCTCTATCCCAACTACGTCTACAACTCGTCGCAGGTCAACCGCGCCTATTCCGACCTGATGGCGCTGGGGTATTTCAAGAGCGCGAAAATCGCCTTCGAGGAGCAGCCCCGGTCGGCCGACGTCACCGACATCGTCTCCTTCATCGGCGCTTCGGCCGATTCGACGCAGACGCTCTACACGCGCGAGGGCTACCTGACGTGCAACATTCTCTGCACGCCGACGCTCAAGCAGAGCGTCAAGGTCGATCTCGAAGGCAGCACCACGTCGAGTTTCTACGGCCTGAAGGCCACCGTCGGTTATCAGAACCGCAATATTTTCCGCGGCGCCGAGTCGTTCGACCTCTCCTTCACGGCGGGTTACGAATTTATGAAGGCTCCCGACGCCAGGCGCAAACGGGCCACCGAATTCGGCGTCACGACCGGACTGACCTTCCCGCGATTCCTCGTGCCCTGGCGCACGGGCCGTTTCCGCACGGTGAACCAGCCGAAGACCAAGGTCGAACTGTCGATCAATTTTCAGGACCGCCCCTATTACGCCCGTACGCTTTCGAGCGCCGGCATCACCTACATGTGGACCAACAGCCGCTATTCGTCCTTCTCGCTGCGGCCGATCGACATCAACGTGGTCGACATGACTCGCCCGGTCGATCCCGAATTCCTGGGCAATACCTCCAACAAATACCTGATCAACAGTTTCAAGACCCAGTTCATCGGCGGCCTTTCGTTCGGCTACGGCTATAACAACCAGCGCAAGAACCTCGGCGGAAACGCCACGAACATCCGGTTCAACGCCGAGACCGCCGGCAACCTGATCGACGCCGTCGAGCACGCCTTCTTCTCGCCGGCCAAGGGAAAGGAGCAGTATACGATTTTCGGCATCGAGTATTCGCAGTATTTCCGCACCGATTTGAGCGTCAGCCGGAAAATCATGCTGGGGGGCGCTACGGCGCTGGTGGGACGGCTTTACGGCGGTGTGGCGATGGCTTACGGAAACTCTTCGTCCGTACCTTTCGACCGCCAGTTCTATTGCGGCGGCAGCAACGGCATGCGCGGCTGGACGCCCCGAACCCTCGGGCAGGGTTCGGTGGCCAATCCCCACAACGATTTTCCGGTCCAGACGGGCGACGTGAAGCTGGAAGCCAACCTCGAACTGCGCTTCCCGGTCTGGGGCATGATCCACGGCGCGACCTTCTTCGATCTGGGCAACATCTGGTATATCCGGCACTATTCGGGTGAGTCCGAAGATACGGTGTTCCGGTTCGACCGTTTCTACAAACAGCTGGGATTCAACACGGGACTCGGCCTGCGTTTCGACATCAAGTTCGCCGTGCTGCGCCTCGACTGGGGTATTCAGCTGCACAATCCCAACAACCCCTCGGGCGAGCGGTGGATCCACAATTTCAAGTGGAAGAACACGGCGCTCAACTTCGGCGTGGGTTACCCGTTTTAACGTTCGGCTTTTACTTCTTCGCCTTGTACTGCGACGGCGACATGCCGGCATTGCGCTTGAAGTAACTGCCGAAGAACGACTGGTTGGGGAAATTCAGGTAATAGGCGATCTCCTGCACGCTCATGTTCGAATATTTGAGCAGCGTCTTGGCTTCAAGGATCACGTAGTTGTCGATCCATTCCGATACCGATTTGCCGCTGATGCGCTTGATGAGCGTGGTGAGGTATTTGGGCGTGATGCATAGCTGCCGGGCGTAGAATCCCACGCTGCGTTCGTGCTTGTAGTGTTCGCCGAGCAGCTCGGTGAACTGCCTGAAATACTCCTCCGCACGGTTGTGTATCGGGCTGTCGACCTCGGGATGCTCCGTGAGGTAGTGGGTCAGGATGTCCCCGACCTTGTAGATCGTCGCGGCGATCAGTCCGCCGATGATCTCGCTCGAAAAGTCCGTCTCGGAGCCTTTCAGTTCCTGTTCGACCATCGAGATAAAACTCCGGAGCGACTGGCTCTCGGCGTGCGTGAGTTCCATGCAGGGGAGCGAGCCGAATTGCAGGAAAAGCGGCATCATGCGTTTGGTGTCGATGTTGATGCGCTTGAGAAAATCCGGGGCGATGACGATAAGATGGGCCTTGAAACGGTTGTTGGATTGTACTTGCAGGATGTGCTTGGGGCTGAAGATGAAGAGCGAATCCTTTTTGAGCCGGAATTCCTGAAGGTTTGACGTGAGTGAAGTCTCGCCTTCGGTTCCGACGCCGATAATGAGAGCGTTCAGGCGGCTCGGGAACCGGAATATCTCCATTTCCGATGCGCTGTTTGCGGCGATGCATTCGCCCATAATTCCCGGACGCTTTTCGCCTCCGGCCATTGTGATGAGTTCGTTCAGGGTAAAACTCGATATCGGCATTTCTGAATTCGTCTGGTTCATAGTTTCGCTTAAATTTCGACAAACTTGAGTTCAACTTATAAATGCAACTTTTTGGGTGCGGATAATAAGCAATA